>Ga0209668_10001162_pt1 | contig 11173 bp, 8 predicted proteins | sample FrelakmetPLP11PL_FD_187150 | JGI IMG/M metagenome (GOLD analysis project Ga0209668, IMG submission 187150) | Freshwater lake sediment microbial communities from the University of Notre Dame, USA, for methane emissions studies - PLP11 PL (SPAdes)... | ecosystem: Environmental > Aquatic >... | reverse complement strand
GGTCGGCGCCCGCGAACAGCGGCCGGTAGGTGTTGGGGTAGGGCACGTGGGTGACGCCCGGCATGGTTGGTGCGAAACCCTTCTGCTGCGTGTACTTGCTCGAGGTGAACGCGAGCGAACCCATGGTGCGGCCGTGGAAGCTGCCGAGGAAGCCGAGGTAGCGCGGCCGGCCGGTGGCGTAGCGGGCGAGCTTGATCGCGCCTTCGACCGACTCGGTGCCCGACTGGCACAGGAAGCTCATCGCGGGTTCGCCCATGGGCGCGTGCTGCGCCAGCCGCTCGGTGAGCGCCGTCATGTTCTCGTGCCAGTAGTCGCTCGAGATGTGCAGGAACCTGTCGGCCGCCGCCTTGACGGCCTCGACCACGCGCGGGTGCGAGTGGCCGGTGGAACAGACGGCGATGCCGGCCATGAAGTCGAGGAAGCGGTTGCCGTCCACGTCCCAGACCTCGGCGCCGCGGCCGTGCGACATGACGAACGGGTAGTCGCGCGGGTAGGACGGCGCAGCGACGGGCCGGTCGCGCTCGAGCAGGGCGCGGGCCTTGGGGCCGGGCAGTTCGGTCTTGATGTGCGGGTTGCTCACGATGGGCTCCTGGAGGATGAGTCCCGCTTCACGCGGGCAGGTGCACGGGGCGGCGATGCGCCTCGCGCGTGCGCGCGTGCAGGGCACGCAGCGTCTCGAGTTCGATCAGGGTCGGCGGCGGAATCGTGGCGATTTCTCCGGCCACCGCGAGCGGCCAGCCGACCGCGGCCCGCGCTTCCTCCACGCTCACACCATGGTACAGCGCGGTGAGCTGCAGTTCGTCGGTGGCGGGCGCGGGCGTCAGGGTACCAAAATCGGTGATCACCACCTGCGGACCCGTGCCGCGCATGCCGCTGCGCGCACGCGATCCACGGCCCTCGAGGAAGCCGCCGCTGGTGCGGAAGTCGAGTTGCGCCACGAGGCTGCGGGGCGTCGCCTTGATCATCACGAAAGTCTGGCGGGCGTGCGCGGCGATCTCGGTGGCGCCACCGGCACCGGGCAGGCGCGTGGCTGGTGTGTCGTAGTGGCCGATCACCGTGCTGTTCAGGTTGCCGTAGCGGTCCACCTGCGCGGCACCGAGGAAACCCACGTCCACGCGGCCGGCCTGCAGCAGGTAGCTGAAGACTTCGGGCAGCGGCACGATGCACGCGGCGGTCTCCGCGAGCTCGCCGTCGCCGATCGACAGCGGCAGCACGTTCGGGCGCGTGCCGACCGTGCCGGACTCGTAGATCAGCACGATGTCCGGCGCGTGCGTGAGGCGGGCCAGGTTGCAGGCGGCACTCGGCAGGCCGATGCCGACGAAGCACACGCAGCCATCCCTCAGCAGGCGCGCCGCGGCGACGGTCATCATCTCGTCGCGGGTCCAGTCGCTCACGCGGCCTCCCGCAGGCTGGCGAGGAAGCCGGCGTGGTCGCGGCTGCCGAGCACGTGCCGCTGCATCCACGCGAGAAAGCCCTCGCGATCGCGGGCAATGACGTCCCAGCGCTGGTAGAAGCCGTTGTCGCGCGCGTAGCAGCCCTGTGCGTAGGATGGATAGGCGCCACCCGGGCAGTGCGCCACGGCGCTCACCATCCAGTGGGGCAGCACGATGCCGTTCATCGCAGGCGGCAATTCCTCGACGATCTCCTCGACGGTGACGATGACCGCGCGCGCCGCGAACGCCGCCTCGCGCTGCGCGCCCACGATCCCCTCGATCGCGACGTTGCCGCGCCGGTCGGCGCGCTGCGCGTGCAGGATGGTCACGTCCGGGTTGATCGCCGGCACCGCGGCCAGGCGCTCGCCGGTGAACGGGCACTCGACGCTGCGGATGCGCGGGTTCGCCGCCGGAAGGTCTGTGCCGAGATAACCGCGCAGGATGCCGAAAGGCAGTCGCGCCGCGCCCGCACAGTAGGCCGCCGCCATGCCGGCATGCGTGTGTTCATCGATGGCGAGAGGCGCGGGCCACTGACGCTCCACGGCGTCGCGCAGGCGATGCAGCGATCCCACGCCGGGGTTGCCGCCCCACGAGAACGTGAGCCGGCTCGCGCAACCCATGCCGATCATCTGGTCGTAGACGAGGTCTGGGGTCATGCGCACGAGGTGCAGCCCGCGGCGACCCTGGCGGATGATCTCGTGGCCGGCGGCAAACGGGATGAGGTGAGTGAAGCCCTCGAGCGCCACGCACGCGCCGTCGCCGACGTGGCGCGCAATTGCTTCGGCGAGTGGCAGCAGTTTCACGGCGTGCGATCCACGACCGTGCGCGACTGCTCGCGCAGGTACAGCGGCAGGTAGTAGTACGAGGCAATCGCCTTGCCCGTGGAGCCGGAGCCCTTCCAGCCGCCGAACGGCTGGTAGCCGGGCCACGCGCCGGTGGTCGCGCCCTGGCGACGGTTTGCGTAGGTGACGCCCGCCTCGATGTGCTCGTGGAACCAGGGCACTTCGTCGGCGCCGCCGTAGAAACCAGCGGTCAGGCCCAGGTCGGTGTCGTTGGCGAGCATCATCGCCTCGTCGCGGTCCGCCACGCGGTGCACGAGCAGGATCGGCACGAACATCTCGTGCCTCCAGAGCGCATGGCCCAAGGGCGCCTCCGCAAGCGTCGGCTCGACGTAGTGGCCGCGGCCGAGGTCGTCTTCGGTCCGCGCGTGGCCGCCGGTGACGATGCGCGCACCGCCGTCCCGCAAATCACGGACGTACCGCACGTAGCTCGCCTGGGCGTTCGCATTGATGACCGGGCCGAGCCAGTGCTCGCGGCGGCTGGGATCGCCGATGCGGATCGCCTCGGCCTGCGCGCGGATGCGCTCGATGAGTTCGTCCGCCACGGCACGGTCCACGTACAGGCGGGAGAGGGCCGAGCACTTCTGGCCGCCCATGCCGTAGGCGGAGCGAGCGATGCCAGCTGCGGCCGCCTCGAGATCGGCGCGCGACGTGACGATGCAGGGGTTCTTGCCGCCCATCTCCGCGATGCACGGACGCGGCCAGCGGCCGGACGCCATCTGCCGCATGAGCTGCATGCCCACGCCGACCGAGCCGGTGAAGGTGATGCCGGCCGTTGCCGGGTGCGTGGCGAGTGCTTCGCCCACCTCGCGGCCGGAGCCGGAGAGGTAGTTGAACGCTCCGGGTGGCAGCCCGGCGTCGCGGATGCAGTCCGCGAGCAGGCGGCCCGCCCACGGCGTGTCGGTGGCGCCCTTGGCCACGACCGTGTTGCCGGTAACCAGCGCGGCGGCCGCGGGACCGCCGGCCAGCGCCAGCGGGAAATTGAACGGCGCGATCACGACCCACGGGCCGTGCGGTCGGGTCACGCTGCGGTTACGCGACACGGTGCCGGGGAGGGGATCGTTCGGCAGCTCGAATTCGTAGCCCTGGTGGCTTTCGAAGTCGTCGGCGTAGTGCCGGAAGAAATCGACCGTCTCCTGGGCTTCGCCGAGCGCCTCCATGCGGTTCTTGCCGACCTCGAGGGCGAGCGCGGCGGCGATCTCGTAGACGCGATCTTCCATGATGTCTGCCACACGCCGCATCAGCCGGACGCGCTCCGCGGCGGGTGTCGTGCGCCAGGCGGGGAACGCAGCCTGCGCCGCGCGCATCGCGGCTTCCGCATGGCCTGCATCGGCGACCGCGAACTCACCGAGCACGACGTCGCGGTCGATCGGGCTCGGCCGCGGCGCGTGCACGGCGGCGCCGACGTCGGCGCCGTTCAGGTATAGATCGTGGCGACGGCCGAGCCGTGAGCGCACCACGTCGAGCGCGGCGTCGAAGCGCTCGTGCAGAGTCTCGGGCGGGTCGAACATCGTCGCGTAGGTGAGACGGAAGCTCATGAGCGTGGCCCGGCGGCAGTCAGGTGGCGGGAAAGAAGCGCCCGAGCAGGCGGTCGAGCAGCGCGAGGGCGTCGGAGAGCTCCTGCTCGCCGATCACCAGCGGAGGCGCGAGCAGCAGCAGGTTGCCGCGCGAACCGAACGACACGCCTGCGGCGAGCGCAGCGTCGAGCAGGGCCTTGAGCGCTGGCGGGGTCTGCGGCCAGGGCGCGAGTGGCTCGCGCGTTGCGCGGTCGGCGACGAGTTCGAGCACTGCGAACAGGCCGTGGCCGCCGCGCACGTCGCCGATCACGTGGTGACGGCCGGCCAGCCGCTCGAGCTCGAGCTTCAGCGCGGCGCCGAGGCGGCGCGAACGCCCGATCAGGCCCTCGTCCTCGTATGCCGCAAGTGCGGCGACGCCCGCGGCGCACCCGAGCGGGTGGCCGCAGTAGGTGAGCCCGGTGTTGAGCACCTGCTGCTCGAGCCGTGCTGCGAGTTCGTGCGACAGGACCACCGCGCCGAGTGGCAGCGCCGCGCCGGTGAGCCCCTTGGCGAGGGTGATGGCGTCGGGTCGCCCGGCGTCGCCGTAGCGCTGCCAGGCGAACCACTCGCCGCAACGGCCGAACGCGCTCATCACCTCGTCGGCGATCAGCGGAATGCCGCGCTCGGCCGTGTGACGGCGCACTGCCGGCCAGTAGTTGTCGGGCGCGACGATGCCGTTGGAGCCGGCGTTCGGCTCGACGATCACCGCGGCGACGCGCTCCGGGCCGAAGTGGTCGATGCGCGCGGCGATGGCGGCAGCGGCGCGTTCGCCGCACTGCACGTGGTCGCTGCTGCCGAACGGGCAGCGATAGGCGTAGGGCGGCTCGACATGGCTCACGTGCATCGCGTCGGGGTCCACGAGCGCTCTCGAGCGCGCATCGCCAGAGAGCGCCATCGCGAGGTGGGTGGCGCCGTGATACGAGCGGTCGCGGGCGATCACCACGCCGCGCGGCCGGCCGAGCGCCTGGCGGATGATCTTGACCGCGTGCTCGTTGGCATCGGCGCCGCCGAGCGTGAAGAACACGCGCCCGCCCTCGAAGCCCGCGAGTGCGAGCAACCGCTCAGCCAGCTCGGCGCGTGGCTTCGCACCCCACGCGTTGGTGACGAAGCACAGCTGCTCGGCCTGCGCGCGGATCGCGGCGACCACGCGCGGGTGCTGGTGGCCGAGATTGCTGCACTCGGCGAGGCTGCTCATGTCGAGGATCGTCCGCCCGTCCTCGAGGTGCAGGCGCGCGCCGGCGCCACCGACCACCGTCGGTGCGTTCCACTGCGACTGCACGCACCAGCTGTGCAGGACTGATTCGCGCTCGGTACCCATGGTCTCCCCGATGGCAGGGGATTCGCGATGTGCGATAATCGCACATATGTTCGCATTGCGCCCAATGCTACGAGCCACTAAGCTCGCCGTCAAATGCAGCCCCGCCGCCCGATGAGCGCCGCAACCCGCTTCGAGGACAGCCGCGACTACGTGCAGTCGCTCGCCCGCGGCCTCGCCGTGCTGGCCGCGTTCGACGCCGATCACCCGACGCTCGGGCTGGCCGCCATTGCGGCGCGCACCGGCCTGTCGCGCGCGGCGGTGCGCCGCCTCGTGCTGACCCTCGAGCACCTCGGCTACGTGCGCCTGGCCGGCCGCGAGTACGTGCTGAGCCCACGCGTGCTCGAGCTCGGCTTCGGCTGCCTGGGCTCGCTGAAGCTCACCGATCTCGCGCAGCCGCTCATCGAGCAGGTCGCGCGGCGCCTCGAGCACAGCTGCTCGATGGCCGTGCTCGATGGCCAGTCCATCGTCTATGTGCTGCGCGTGCCGGTGCGTCGCGTCATGACCTTGGCGCTCGGCGTCGGTGCCCGCCTGCCGGCCTACGCGGCCTCGATGGGACGGGTGCTGCTCGCGGCACTTCCACCGGAGGCGCTCGATCGGTGGCTCGTGGAGTGCCGGCCGGCGAAGCTCACGCCGCACACTGTGACGGACACACGCCGCCTCAAGCGCATCGTCGCGGAGGTGCGGCAGCAGGGTCATGCCTACGTCGAGCAGGAACTCGAGCTCGGGCTCTGCTCCATCGCCGTGCCGATCCGTGATCGCGACGGGCGCGTGGTCGCGGCCCTCAACGCCAGCCTGCCGTACCACGCCGGGGCGGCGCAGCACGCGCTCGACGAGGTGCTTCCCGAGCTTCGAGCGACCGCGCTCGCGATCGAACGCTGCCTGCCCGCCAACAGCCTGCCTCCGGTGTCCCTGTGAGTACCACCCACGCCTGGCTCTGCGATGGTCTGCGCACGCCCTTCGGCCGCTTCCGCGGCGGCCTGTCCGCGGTGCGCACCGACGACCTCGCGGCCCTGCCGATCCGCCGGTTGCTCGAGCGTCATCGCGGGCTCGATCCCGCGGCGCTCGACGACGTCTATCTCGGCTGCGCCAACCAGGCCGGCGAGGACAATCGCAACGTGGCGCGGATGGCTGCGCTGCTTGCCGGCCTGCCGGTCACGGTGCCCGGCGTGACCTTCAACCGACTGTGCGCCTCGGGCCTGGAGGCCGTTGGGCAGGCGGCGCGCGCCTGCGCGCTCGGTGAGGCGGAACTGGTCGTGGCGGGTGGCGTCGAGGGCATGACCCGCGCTCCGTACGTGCTCGGCAAGGCCGAGATGGCGCACGCGCGCGAGCAGAAGCTCGAGGACACGACGCTCGGCTGGCGCCTTGTGAATCCGCGCATGCAGGAACTGCACGGCGTGGACTCCATGGCGCAGACTGCCGAGAACCTCGCCCGCGAGCACGGCATCTCTCGCGACGACCAGGACCGCTACGCACTGCGATCGCAGCAGCGGGCGCAGCGCGCGATCGCTGCGGGCTGGCTCGCCGAGGAGATCGTCGCTGTTGCCCCGGCAGCTCGCGGCGGCACGACGCTCGCCGCAGACGAGCAGCCGCGGTCCGACACCAGCCTGGAGCGCCTGGCGGCCCTTCAGCCCATCCTCGGGCCCGGCACCAGCATCACGGCGGGCAATGCGTCCGGCATCAACGACGGTGCCTGTGCATTGCTCGTTGCGGGTGAGGCAGCCACGCGGCGCTGGAACCTGGCACCGCGCGCGAGGATCCTCGGCATGGCCTCCGCGGGCGTGGCGCCCCGCGTCATGGGCATCGGTCCGGTCACCGCTGTACGGAAGCTGCTGTCGCGCTTGCGCCTGACGCTCGCGGACTTCGACGTCATCGAGATCAACGAGGCGTTCGCCGCACAGGTGCTCGCCGTGACGCGCGCGCTCGGCCTCGAGGACGACGCGGCGCACGTGAACCCCAACGGTGGAGCGATCGCGCTGGGGCATCCGCTCGGCGCGAGCGGTGCGCGGCTGGTGCTGACGGCGCTGCGGCAACTCGAGCGCACCGGCGGGCGGCGCGCCCTGGTCACGCTCTGCGTCGGGGTCGGGCAGGGAGTGGCGCTCGCGATCGAGACCTGAGCAGGCGCGCTGGCCGGTCAGTGCGCCGGCCAGCAGCGCCGCACCTGGGCAAGCAACGCATCGGGCCGCACCGGCCGGCCCAGCAGACCGTGCAGCAGGTCGCGCGTGCTGCGTTCGGAACCGAACTGCAGCAGGCGCTCGCTGCTCCAGCGATACCAGGCGCCGTTGCCGGTGTCGAACGGGCCGATGGCAGCCACGGTCGCAGCGCGGATTTCCGCCGTGAGCAGCGCGCCGAGTCCGTAGTTCACCATGTAGCCGGGATCGCTCGCGAGTTGCACGCGCATCGCCCACCACGGAACCTCGGGGTGCGGCACGATGTGCAGGTAGCGGCTGGTGATGTCCGTCCACACCTGGTTCGGATCCGACGCCGGATCGCGCAGCATGCGCATCTCGAACAGCGACCAGGCGACGTCCAGCATCACGTTGCCGAACATGGCGCGCAGCGAGGCGGCCTCGGGCGCATCGGCCCCGAGATAACGCCGCTGCCACGCGGGCTCGTGCACGCTCCACGCCGGCACGTCGGCGAACGCCTCGGTGATCAGCGTGTCGGGCCAGTCCATGTAGGCAGGGCTGGTGTGGATCGCGCTCACGTGCACGGCGTGGCCCGCCTCGTGCACCAGTTCGTTGAGCGCGAACAGGCCGCCGGTTTCGTAGGTGCCCACGACACGCGCGCGCGGCCGGCGCCACGTGCCGTCCAGGATCCGGCCGCGCGACAGGAAATCCGTGTAAGCGACCGGCGACTTGTCGGGGCGCGGCGCAAGGTCGAACAGCACGCGCAGTTCGCCGAGATCCGCGCCGGTGTCGCGGTAGAAGCGGGTGGTGGTGGCCAGCAGGGACTCGACCGGGATCTTCGCGTCGAGCAGCCGGTTCGCCTCGCTGTTGAGGTACCGGTAGTCCCAGGGCTCGACCGGCTGCGGCGGGCTCGCGTCGTGCCAGGCCTCGAGCACCTGGACCAGCCAGCGCTCGACCTCGGCCGGCGTGGAGCCGATGGCGCCCGCGGCCGCATCGACCTCGGATCTTCCGCGTCGCGCGTCTGCCGCCGCGAGCGCGATCATGCGCCGGTACGGGCTGTCGGGCTCGTTGCGCCCGTTGACCGCTGCCCACAGCGGCGCGAAGGCCTCGAACACGGCCTTGCGCCGCGCCGGCTCCTCGATCACGTGCAGCAGTTGCAGGGCCGTGCCCCGGTCGATCACGGCGCCTTCGAACTGCAGGCGGTTGCCGTGCTCGCGGAAGCACTCGGCCAGCGCGGCGCGCATGTCGGTTGCCGCAAGGTTGCGGCGCGCGGCATCGCTGCAGGCGACCGGCGTGGCCGCTTCGGCCGCAAGCGTCGCGAGCGTGTTGCGCATCGCGGCGACGGCGCTTTCGTCGGCGCTGCGCGCCTCGGCCAGGCCGCGGTCCAGGTCGATGCGCCGCAAGGCCGCGAGGCCCTGCCAGCCGGAGAGGTCACGGCCCTCGAAAGTGGCGGTCATGCCCGACTCCAGGAAGGCCACCGCGGACGCCGCGTCGAGATAATCGAGGAACGACTCCTCCACGGCGGCGAAAGTCGCCGCTGCCGCGCCGGCAGCGAACGCCGGCAGCAGCAGGCAGGCCAACCATCGTTTTGCCCGGTTCATCGGCGCGATCATAGCCAAGTCCCGCAGCGGGCATATGTGTTCGCCGCGATGCGCGCGGCGGCGCGGACGGGCAAGGTACGGGCCCTTGCCAGGCTCGGGACCGTCGACATCGTGTCCGTCCAGGATCTATACCGCCGCAGGCGCGTCGCCGCCGACGATGCCGTGGACCTCCTGCGGGACGGCGACCAGGTGGTCGTGCCGATCAGCACCGGCGAACCGCCGACCCTGCTCGCCGCGCTCTCGGCGCGCCGCCGCGAGTTCCATGGCGTCACCGTGGCCCAGATGCTCGCCATGCGCAGCTACGAGTACTTCGATCCTGCCACGGTGGAGCACGTCCGCCACGTTTCCATGTTCTTCGGCGCCGCCTCGCGGCCCGGCGGCCAGCAGGGCTGGATCGACTTCATCCCCAACAATTTCTCCGAGATGCCGGCGATGATCGAGCGCGGCGAGGTGGCCTGCGACGTGGTGTTCGCGCTCGCCTCGCCCATGGACGAGCACGGCAACCTCGCGCTCGGCCTGAGTCCCGACTACACGATGGCGGCGATCCGCCGTGCCCGTTCGGTGGTGCTCGAGGTCAATCCGCACGTGCCGTTCGCGCACGGCAACTGCCACGTGCACGTCTCGCAGGTGACTGGGCTGGTCGAGGATGCCACTGCGGTGCACGAGGCTGCGCTGCCGCAGATCGGGCCCGTGCAGCAGGCGATCGCGGCGTACGTCGCGGAACTGGTCGAAGACGGCGCGACGCTGCAGATCGGCTACGGCAGCATCCCGGACGCGGTCGTGCAGCAGCTCACGCACAAGCGCGACCTCGGCATACACACGGAGATGATCGGGGACGGGATCCTTGCGCTGGTCGAGGCGGGGGCCGTGACCAACCGCCGCAAGAACTACCTGCCGGGCAGGATGGTGGCGACCTTTGCGCTCGGGTCGGCGCGGCTGTATCGCTACATGCACCGCAACCCGGCCATCGAAATGCATCCGGTGGACTTCACCAACGACCCGGCGCTCGCCGGTCGCAACGACCGGCTCGTCGCCGTCAACGGTGCGTTGCAGGTGGACCTGCTCGGTCAGTGCGGCGCGGAAAGCCTCGGGCTCAATCCATACTCCGGCACCGGGGGGCAGGCAGATTTCGTGCGGGCGGCAAACCGCTCGCGCGACGGCAAGGCAGTGATCGTGCTGCCCTCGACCGCGCGCAACGGCACTGTGTCGCGCATCGTGCCGACGCTGGCCGCGGGCACTCACGTGAGCACGGGCAAGAACGAGGTCAACTACGTGGTCACGGAGTACGGGATCGCGCAGCTGCGCGGCAAGCCGGCCCGGCGCCGCGCGCAGGAGTTGATCGCCATCTCCCACCCCGATTTTCGCGCCGACCTGCGCGGGCAGGCGTGCCGGCTGGGAGTCCTCTAGGGTTGCCGGCTGCTCAGCCGGCCGCGGAGCGCGGCCACAGGTCGTTCATGCGGAAGCGACCGGTGGCCGTGAGGTCCACCTGGTGGCCGCCGGTCTCGGAACGGAGCCGGGCGCGGCGAGTCATGTACGGAGTCATGGCGACGTCGTCGAGCGAGCAGGAGCTCGCGAACAGGAAACCCTGGCCCGCCACGCACCCGAGATCGAGCAGGCCGGCCACCTGCTCCTCGTTCTCGATTCCCTCGGCGACTGTCTCGAGGCCGAGCGTGGCGCCGAGCATCACCACGGCGCGCGCCAGCTCGGGGCCGCCATCCTGCTCGGTGAGCCGGCTCACGAAGGCGCGGTCGATCTTCAGGATGTCGATCGGGAAGCGGTGCAGGTACGAGAGCGACGAGTAACCCATGCCGAAATCGTCGATGGCCAGGCGCACGCCGAGTGTCTTCAGCTCGCGGAACCGCTCCAGGTTGACGTCGGTGTTCTGCATGATCGTGCCCTCGGTGAACTCGATCACCAGGTCGCCCGGGTCGAGTCCCGAGACCTCGAGCGCATAGCGCACGTCGTCCACGAGATTGCCCTGCTGCAGGTGGCGGCCCGAGATGTTGACCGCGACGCGCAGTCCGGCGCCCGCCGGCACGCGCTGGCTCCAGCGCCGCACCTGCGTGCAGGCCTGCAGCAGCACGTGGCGGCCCAGCTCCACGATGCGTCCGGATTCCTCGGCGATCGGGATGAAGGAGTTCGGCATCACCAGGCCGCGCTGCGGGTGCCTCCAGCGCACCAGTGCCTCGACGCCCAGCAGTTCGCGGCGCGTGAGGTCCACCACCGGCTGGTACTCGACGAAGAATTCGTCGCGGGCCAGCTCCAGGTCGATGTCCTGCTCGAGGCGCAACCGGTCGTGC
>Ga0209668_10001160_pt1 | contig 11175 bp, 10 predicted proteins | sample FrelakmetPLP11PL_FD_187150 | JGI IMG/M metagenome (GOLD analysis project Ga0209668, IMG submission 187150) | Freshwater lake sediment microbial communities from the University of Notre Dame, USA, for methane emissions studies - PLP11 PL (SPAdes)... | ecosystem: Environmental > Aquatic >... | reverse complement strand
GTAGAACCCGCTGGTGATAAGCCCAGGGCGCGCAGCGAGCATCGCGTTCTTCTGCGCGTCGGCGCCGAGCATCAGCGTGAGGCCGATCGTGAACAAGACGATGCATGCGGCCATCAGCGCCGGTCCAGGCTGCGGGTGATCGGGGCCGAGCGCGCCGGAGATCAGCAGCCACGGCAGGACCCAGTAGGGGCCCAGGACGAGCAGGAACGACATCAGCGCGCCGCCGAAAGTAATGCGCTGCTGCCACCCGCGATCCGGCAGAGCCATGTCCTTGATCAGCCAGCTCAGCCCGCAGCTGCCGTGCAGGCCGAGGTACACCCAGGCCGCGATCGTCGTGTTGCCGTACCACCACATCAGGCTGGCGATGAAGGGGGCCGTGCCGGCCTTCTGCGCGTTGATGACCCAGGCGAGCTTGAGCACGCGCGGGCCGCCGAAGGCGTCGCGGCTCAGGTACTGGACGACACGGTTGACGCGCAGCGCGGTGCGGACGGGCGGGCTGAGATCTTCCGGCATGCGGTCTCTATCCTACGCGGGGCGCCGGCCGGCGGCTACAACACCCGGCAGGGTGTCATCGTCGTTTGCGACCCGCAGGCCTCGAACCAGTCGATGCCCTCGCTGACGAGATCGAACTTCAGCTGGTAGCGGCCTGGCGAGGCAGGCGCGGCAATCTCGATAGCGACATTGGCCTGCTGACCGCCTTCAATGGCGTGCGGCAGCCACGCGCGGGCGTAGTCGCGCTCGACGACGGTGCCTGAGGCGTCGCACAGTTGGGCGCCGAGGCGCACCAGCCGCCGCCCGTAGCTGGCCTGGCGCGGGAACGGGCGCGTGGAGAGGTTGTGGACGCGCGCGCGGACGGTGAAGGTCCGCCCGCGGCGGGCGACGAGCGGCAGGCCCGGCCACACCGTGGACACCTCGATGCGCGCGCGCGGCATCGCGCCGGGAATCGCGTTGCCGAGATTGTTCGTGTCCCAGACCTCGTACTTGATGCGCTCGTAGTCGGGCGTGCCGGGCACGAACCGCCGCGAGAACCCGTCCTCGGGATGATCCGTGATTTCCCACGTCAACCGATCGACCCCAATCTCGGCGGCCATCTGGCGCGCGCGATCCATCTCTTCGTCGCCGTCGTTCCAGGTGAAGAGGATGTACCGCCAGTTGAGGACGGGCACGTCGCGCCCGGCCTTGCGCTTTTCGTCCACCATGGCACGCAGGGCCGCGATGGCCACATCCAGCCGCCCGCGCTGCCGGTAGTGCGCGTACGTCTCCTGCGACGCGCCGTCGAGCGAGAAGGTGACCTCGTCGATGCCGCTGCGGACGAGGCGGCGCGCGGCGTCCTCCTTCAACGCGAGGCCGTTCGTGCTCGTGTAGAGGTAGATGTGGGGAAACGCCGACTTGATGTACTCGCACATCTCCACGGCGCGCTTGTGGAGGAAGGCCTCGCCGTAGTTGAAGAAGTCGATGCGGACGAGCGAGGGGCCGGCCTCGTCCACGACGCGCGTGAAGAGGTCGAAGTCCAGCATGCCGGCCTGGCGTGTGCGGGTGATGCCGGTCTCGGGCGCGCAGCACGCCTGGAGACACGAGATGTTGCAGGCGGCGGTGCACTCGATGTAGAGGCGCGACGGCTGGGCGGGCACATCGAAGCCGCGCTCGGGAGGGGTCTGGCCCTCTGCGAGCGGAAGCTTCAACGGGCAGTCGCCGCAGAAGACCGATCCGCCGCGGGTGAGATCCGCGCGGAGCCCCGTCGCGACCTCGCCGGTCCAGATGTCGTGAACGGAGGCCTTCCGCGTGTCACCCAGCACGCGCGTCGCATATGGATCTGCGCACCCGCAGACGATGCGGCCGTCGCAGAGCAGCACGAGGGTGCTCCAGGGCCAGGAGCACGTGAATCGCGTGGCCAGGTGATTGAGGGCCATCGGGGGGCGGCGGGGGAGCCGCTATTCCTGGCTGGCCAGTTTGCGCATGTAGGCGCCGAGGCGTTCGTTCTCGTAGGTGACGCTGTTCAGGAAAAGGCTCTCCTCCAGATACGTCACCCGCTCGGGTTCCGTCATCTGGCCGACCAGATGGTGTATCTCCCGCACGATGTCTTCGAAGGATCGTTCGAGCTCCCGCCGCGCGGTGACTTCGTGGTAGAGCGTCTCCATGACGGTCAGCAGGTCGCCGTCGAGCGGAATCTCGGCGCCGGTGGTGGTCTTGATCGTCCGCATGGCTACCCCTCGAAGCTGGCCAGCGCGGCCGGCTCGTCAGCGAACAACTGGATGAAGTTGTGCGCGCCGGTCATCGTCAGCATCGTTTCCACCCGCTTCTGCACCCCGGCGAGCTTCAGCGACCCTCCCGCGGCGACGGCCTGCCGGTACAGATCCATCAGGCACCCGATCGTGGCGCTGTCGATGTAGACCACGGGGGTCAGATCCACGATGACCTTCCTGGTGCCCTCGCCAATCAGGGCGACCACCGCGGCCGAGAAGTCGGAGAGCAGCGGGTACATCAGTCGGCTTTCGGCGACGCGGACGACAGCGATGTCGCGGACGTTGTCGATGGTCAGCTTCATGCTCATGCTCCAGAACGGCGGCCGGCGCGGTGCGCCGTCGCCGGCGAGGGGTGGCCCCTGTCTCTGAGACGGGTAATCTGCCGCGCAAGTTCATGCCGGCCCCGGTTGATGCGCGATTTCACCGTGCCCTCGGGCAGGTGCAGCCGGTCGGCGATCTCCTGGTACGACAATTCCTGGATGTCCCGCATCACCACCGCCGTGCGCAGTGACTCGGGCAGCTGCTGCAGCGCCCGCCGCAGCTCCTGGGCCAGATCGCTCCGCTCCAGCGCCACGTGCGGGCTGACCTCGACCGAGACCGGCGACAGGTCGTCGGCATTCACGTCGCGGTCGATCGTTTCCCGCTCCTTCCGGACGCTGCGGTAGTGATCGATGCACAGGTTCCGGCTCACGCTGACCAGCCAGGTCTGGAAGTTCGCGCGCCGGTCGAAGGTGGCAAGCGACTTGAAAATCTTGAGGAAGACGTCCTGCGTGAGGTCTTCAGCCTCGTCGTGCCGGCCGACGAACTTGTACGCGACATTGAACACGCGGCGCCAGTACTGGCGGACGATGGCCTCCCAAGCCTGCTGGTCGCCCTGCAGACAGCGCTCAACGAGCACGTCGGAATCGACCGGAATTGGCGTCGGATCGCTCGGAGTCATCCCATTCAGGCAGCGTCGCAGAATACCGCACCCATGGGGGGGTGTCAAACGCGCGACGGCTCGGATAAGATGCCGTGATTGTGACTGGATTCGTATTCCGTGACGGGCAGCTCGCGTGTGACGGCATTCCCGTGGCGGACATCGTCCGCGAGGTCGGCACGCCGCTGTATCTCTATAGCGGGGCACTCATCCGCTCCGCGTGCGTCTCGCTGGACCGCGCCTTCGACAGCTACCCGCACACGGTGCATTTCGCCATGAAGGCGAACTCGACGCTGGCGATCCTCCGCCTGCTGCGCGCGCTCGGTGCCAGCGCCGACGCAAACTCGGGAGGCGAGATCGAGGCGGCCCTGCGCGCCGGGTTCGAGCCGTCGCAGATCGTGTTCACCGGCGTGGGCAAGACGAGAGACGAACTCGATCGCGCCGTCGCCCTCGGTGTGAAGGCAATCAACATCGAGTCGGATGGGGAAGCCGATCGGATCGACGATCTTGCGCGCGCACGGGGTGTGAAGGCGCGGGTTGCCCTGCGGGTGAACCCGGACATCGACCCGAACACGCACGCGCACATCTCCACAGGGCTCCGCTTCAACAAGTTCGGCGTGCCGATCGAGTTCGCGGCGCCGCTCCTGCGCCGGTTGGCCCGAAAGCCGGGCCTCGAGCCGGTGGGCATTCACGTCCACCTGGGGTCGCAGATCATCGACGTCGCGCCCCTGGGGCAGGCCGCGCGGGTGTTGGCCCACCTGGCGGGTGAGGTGCGCGACGCTGGCGTGCGCCTCGAACACCTGGACCTCGGCGGCGGCCTGGGTATCGCCTACGATGGCACGACGCAAGCCGACCCAGCCGCGTACGCCGCAGCCGTGCTGCCGGCCGTGCGCGAGTCCGGCCTGCACCTCCTCATCGAGCCCGGGCGTTTCATCGTCGCGCCGGCCGGCATCCTGGTGGGCCGCGTGGCTGACACCAAGGCTTATGAGGGGTCCCCGAGCTTCATCGTCCTCGACACTGGGATGACGGAGCTGATCAGGCCGATGCTCTACGAGGCGTTCCATCGGATTGCGGCCGTGACGCCGAGGGAAGGGCCGGAGGAGCGGCATGAGGTGGTCGGGCCGCTCTGCGAAACCAGCGACACCCTCGGGCACGATCGGCCGCTGGGGCCGGTGGCCGTGGACGACCTGATCGCCGTGCTCGACGCGGGCGCCTATGGGTTCGTGATGGCGTCGAACTACAACCGGCGGCGGATGCCGGCCGAGGTGATGGTGGACGAAGGAAAGTGGCGCATCATCCGCCGGCGCCAGACGTATGACGACCTGTTCGGGAACGAAAAGTAGCTAGGGGCAAGGGGCAAGCGGGGCGCCCGCTTTCGCCTGACGGCACATCGGCCCGCTTCGGCGGGCTGGCGGGGCTGGGGACGCGTTTCAGGCTTCTTGCTTCTTGCTTCTGTCTTCTGTCTTCTGTCTTCTGTCATCTGTCATCTCTTGATTACCATGAATGGACTCCTCATCGTCTTCGAAGGGCTCGATCAGAGCGGGAAGGAAACCCAGGCGCGCCTGCTTCGCCAGTGGTTCGAATCGCGAGGGCGCGAGGTCGAATCGCTGGCGTTTCCCGACTACAGGACGCCGATCGGGGCGGAGATCTGGAAAGGCCTTCACGGCGAGCGTCAGTTTGGCCCGGACACGATCCAGTTGCTGCTCATCGCAAACCGCCACGAGTGGAAGCCGAAGATCCAGGAATGGCTTGCGGCCGGCCGCATCGTCTTGTGCGATCGGTACCTGGCCTCGAGCGTGGCGTACGGCGACGCGCAGGGCCTCGACCCGCATTGGCTGATGTCGGTGCAGGCGTATCTGCCGCAGCCGGCGATTACGATCCTGCTGGATATTGCGCCGGAAGTGGCGGCGTCGCGCAAATCCAGGAACCGTGACAAGTTCGAGAGCGATCTGCCGATGCTCGGCCGCGTGCGAGCCAGCTACCTCCGGCAGGCGGAGGATCTGCTGTGGTTGGTTGTCGACGCCGCGCGCCCGGTCGAAGCGGTGGCGGCCGACGTCGCTAACGCGGTCGCGACACGACTCGGGCTGCAGTAAGCGCGCGCACCTCGCGGGCCCCGGCGGCCTTCAGGACGCGCGCGCACGCGTCGAGGGTCGCGCCGGTGGTGCTCACGTCGTCCACCAGCACCACCGTCAAACCGTCCAGCCTGGGGATGCGGGACGGCCCCATCGGCCAGCGCCAGGGCGATCGATAACGCCACGCCAGCGCGAACGCGCCGGCGACGTTGACATGACGCTCCCCGGCGGGCAGCTCCACCTGCGACCGCGTCCGCCGCGTCCGTCGGAGCGCATGGCAGACCGGCAGGCCCAGCCCGGCGGCAAGCAGGTCGGCCTGGTTGAAGCCACGCTCGTGCCGGCGCGCCCAGTGCAGCGGCACCGGTACCACCGCATCGGCGCCATTGAGCACGTCCCGGCCCGGCTCGCGGAGGAGCCGTGCCAGCCGCCCGCCGAGCGTCCGCCGCTTGCCGTATTTGAACGCGTGGATGATGTCCCGCAGGCGGTCGTCATAGGGGCCGATCGCGCGGGCGCTCGCGACAGGCCTGCGACGGCGGCGGCAGCGTCGACAGACGTGCGGCGTATCCGGAGACGCTGCCGCGGCAAGGCCGGCCACCGGCGGCAGCGGATCGCCACACCCGTCGCAGAGCGGGGGCGTGAACCGGCGGATGGCGGCCCAGCAGGACTCGCACACGGGGCCGCCGGACGGCTGTTCGAGCGGCCGCGCGCACACGCCGCATTCGGGCGCGATGATGACCGCGACAAGGGCGTCGAGGCTGCGTGTGAGCAGGCGCGCGAGTTGCGCGAGTCGAGCGGGGACGGACGGGACGCCCGCCTCCGTGGCGCCGGGAGCGGAGCCAGCCGCCGGGTCAGGCCGCCGGGTCGGGCAGGTCGATGCGTTCGCCGCTGCCCCAGAGTCGCTCGATGTCGTAGAACTGGCGCGACTCCGGCGCGAACACGTGGACGACGAAGGTGAAGTAGTCGAGCAGGATCCAGTTGGCCCGGTCATAGCCTTCGACGTGCGCGGGCTGTGTCCCCGCTTTCGCGAGGGCCATCTCGATGGCGTCCGCGATGGCCTTCGCCTGCCTGGCGTTCTGCCCCGTGCAGATGAAGAAGAAGTCGGTGAACGCCTGGGCCTTCCGCAGGTCGAGGGCCACGACGGCCGTGGCCTTCTTGTCGTAGGCAGCCCTGGCCGCCTGCACCAGTTCGTCAGGTAGGGCCTTCTTCGTCTTCGCGCGCGTCGTCTGGGTCTTACTCATGCAAATTGCCGGCCGCGGGTCTACCAGCGGTGGCGGCGCCGGATGAGGCGCCGTACAAGCCGTGGCGGCGGATGTAGTGGTCGACTTCGGGCGGCACGAGGCCCGCGAGGGGCCGCCCTGCACGCGCACGTGCGCGGATATCGGTGGACGAGACGTCCGGCGTCGGACAGTCGAGCAGAAAGATGCGGGTACGTGTGCCCTGCAGGACGACTGCACGGGCTCTGCCGGCCTCCATACCAGGCTTTCGTAGCCCGGCAGCTTCCCTGCCCTGAGCGAAGTCGAAGGGAGTCCCGGGGAGGCCGGAGGCCATGTTCACCGGGACCATGCGGCCCGCGAGGTCCGGCAAACGGGCGGGCAGGGAGGTGGCGGGCTTGCCTGGACGGGAGCACACGACGAAGTGGGCGAGGTCCAGCACGGCAGGGTAATCGCGCCACGTGGCAATTTCTGCAAACGCATCGGCGCCCGTGAGGAAGAATAATTGCCATGCCTCGTGGCCGGCCCCGTGCAGCATGCGCAGCGTATCGGCGGTGTAGGACGGCCCCTGGCGGAGCAGTTCGAGGTCGCTGGCGACGAGGCGGGTGTCGGTGGAGGAGGCCAGCGCCACCATGGCGAATCGGTGGAAGACCGAGGCGGACGGGTCGACCGGCCGGTGGGGCGGCGTGCGGGAGGGGAGCAGCAGGATCTCGTCGAGCGCGAGGGCAGACGCGGCTTCTGCCGCCACGGCGAGATGGCCCACGTGGATGGGATCGAAGGTGCCACCGAGCATGGCCGTCCGTCGCGCCATCCTCACGATTCCGCGACCGGGGCGCGCAGGTGGTGCCACATGGCTTCGACCAGGGCGGGGACGCCGTCGCCGGTGACGGCCGAAATCCGATGCAGCGTGACGCCGAGGGACGCCAGGTGCGCCTCTAGGCGGTCCACCGCGTCAGTGTCCGCGACCGCGTCCATCTTGTTCGCGGCGGCAAGGGCGGGCTTGTCCGCCAGTTCGGGCCGGTAGAGCTCCAGCTCGCGCCGGATCGTGGTGAAGTCCTCCACCGGGTCCCGCCCCGACATGCCGGAGACGTCGATCATGTGCACGAGCAGGCGGGTGCGCTCGAGGTGCCGGAGGAACTGGTGGCCCAGGCCCAGGCCGCGATGCGCGCCTTCGATGAGGCCCGGCACGTCGGCCACCACGAAGCTGCGATCGTCCCCGAGGGCCACGACGCCCAGGTGCGGCGTGAGGGTGGTGAAGGGGTAATCGGCGATCTTGGGTTTCGCCGCGGAGATGCGCGAGATTAGCGTGGACTTTCCCGCGTTCGGGAAGCCGACGAGGCCGACATCGGCCAGGAGCTTGAGCTGCAGCCGCAGTTGCTTGACCTCGCCGGGCATCCCGGGGTCGGCGCGACGCGGGGCGCGGTTCGTGGATGTGGCGAAGCGGGCATTGCCGCGGCCGCCCTGGCCGCCCGACGCGATCCGAACGCGCGTGCCCGGCTCCGTCAGGTCGGCGAGTTGGACGAGTTCGCCGCTGCCTTCGAGCACCTCGTACACGACCGTGCCGATCGGGACCTTCAGGACGAGGTGTTTGCCGTTGCGGCCGTGCATGTTGGAGCCCATGCCGTGCTGGCCCCGCTCGGCCTTGAACTCGGGGTGGAAGCGGTAGTTGACGAGGGTGTTGAGGTGCTCGCTGGCGGCGAAGAAGACCGAACCGCCGTCGCCGCCGTCGCCGCCGCTCGGCCCGCCGCGGGGCACGAACTTCTCGCGCCGGAAGGCGATACACCCGCGCCCGCCGTCACCGGCCGAGACGCGGGTGTCGATTTCGTCAACAAACATCCGGAACTACGGTAGCACAGGACGGCCCGCCCGCCATTCCGTCTTTCTTCTCCGTGCTTCTGTCTTCTTGCTTCTTGCTTCTTGCTTCTACTATCTACTGTCTACTGTCAGCATTCTGTCTTCTTCATTAGAAGCTCACCCGGAACCCGATCTGGACGTTGCGCGCCGGCGCCGCCGCCGAGATCGAGCCGAACCCCGCTGCGCTCAAGTTGGTGCCCGGTGTGCGGTAGTTCACCGCGTTGGCGATGTTGAACATGTCCAGCTGGAACTGGGCCCTGACGGAGCCCTTGAGCGGGAACTGCTTCCGGATCGAGATGTCCCACACCTGGAGGCCAGGGCCGCGGAACTGGCCGCGGGTGCTGTTGCCGCGCCGCCCCTCGGGAGCCACGGCGAAGGCCGCCGGGTTGAGCCACATGATGGACCCGGGCACCAGCGCGAAGCGCTCCGACTCCGGCACGTACGGGTCGACGCCGTCGATGTAGTCGGCTCGGCGGCCGCCGATGGACGTGGTGCCGCTGACCGTGAGCGGCGCCCCGGACTGGAACCGCGTGATGCCCGAGAGTTCCCACCCGCCCAGGATGGCGCGCGTCAGTCCCTTGTCCTTCTTGAAGAACGGCAGACGGTAGGTCCACGTGCCCACGAAGATATTGGCGCGGTCGTTGTCGCTGGGGCCCCAGTTGTAGTTCTTGTTCTGGTAGTCCTCGGGATTGTCGCCGTTCCCGCTCGCGTTGTCGTACGCCTTCTGGTAGGTGTAGCTCAACGTGAAGTTCACGTCACCGCGACGCTTGCTGAGGAACATCTGCAGCGCGTCGTACGTCCCGTTGGCGTCGCTGAGCCGCATCCGGATGTTCGTGTAGCCCTTGTACGGACGCAGGTAGTTCGTCGACACCTGCTGGGCTGACGGCAGGGCGGCGTTGGCCCGCAGGTCGTCGAACGACGCCTGGTTGATGTCGGGCTGCCGGAGATCCTGCTGGACCGTCCTGCCCACGTAGGCGATCTCGCCGAAGAGGCCCCACCAGGGCAGTTCGCGCTGGACGCTGATGCTGTAGCTCCAGGTGCGGGGGATCTTCATGTTCGGATCGAGCGAGTCGATTGATCCCCACGGACCCAGCGCCGCGACCGTTCCGCCCCCGGCGTTGCTCAGGTTGCCGTTCTGGAATTCCGAGCTGAGTGCAAAGGGCGGGTTGTTCACGAGCGAGAAGTAGAGGTTGCCTTCGGGACGGTCGTAGAAGAGGCCCACGCCGCCGCGGACGGAGGTGCGGCCGTCGTTCCCCGGGCTCCAGGCGAAGCTGAACCTCGGCGCGAAGAGGTTCTGGCTCTTGTAGTAGCCGGGGTTGTTTGCGAACGGCACGGCCAGCACGAACGGGCTGTCGGCGTTCGGTACTTCGCCTTTCTGGTCGGAGGGCACATCGCCCGGCCGCGTCAGGCCGTTGAAGCGGTTGCCCGTGCCAGGCACGATCGTGCCGTTGGTCAGCATCGTCACGGCCTGGGCCGGGTTGTAGAGCGCCGGATCGAAGCTCGTGGTGTTGTTGCCGAGGGTGTAGGTCGGTTCCTGCCAGGCGTAGCGCACGCCAAACTCGACGCTGAGGCTGCGCGAGAGGCGCCACGCGTCAGAGACGAAGCCCTCGAACTGCCAGAACCGGAAATACCCCATCGGGTCGAGCTGGGCCTCCCGGTAGGTGCGGAAGTTCCCCAGAAGCGCGTCGGCGAAGGCGTTTCCGCTCGTCCGCGTGTTGCCCGACGTGGCGAAGTTGACGTAGCCCGGGTACTCGGAGCGGCCGTTCTGGTTCTTCTCGTTGTAGATCGTCAGGACGCCGCCCTTGAGGGTGTGCGCGCCCTTCATCCACGTGACGACGTCGCTGAACGAGTAGTCCCAGGTCGGGGAGATCAGCGACGCGTTCGCGCCGCGGAACGTCGCGAAGCCGGTCATGTCCACGTTCGGGATGCTGTTCTCGTACGTGCCGCCGCCCGCGTAGAGCTGCGCGAACTGGAAGCCGTAGGTCTCACGCTTCCATGTATCGCCCACCGGGGGGATCGTCTGGCCATTCCCCGAGTAGTTGAATTTCGCCTCGTTGACGATGGTGGGCCTGAGGGTCCAGAAGTGGTTCACCTGGAGGTTGCGGCCGGGGCGCATGCGGTTGGTCGGGACTGTCGGCAACTGGGACGAAATGAAGGTGCCGCCCGGCTCGATCAGGTTGTAGTGGTCGAGGAGCAGGCGAACAGTCATGCGCTGCGACTGGGTCGCCTGGTAGTCGAAGCGCAGGTTCTCCTGGCGGAAATCGAAGGGATTCGCATTCTGGAACAGGGCGTTATTGGACTTGACCACGTCCTCGTAACTGACCGCCTGCTTGGCCATCGCCGCGTAGACGCTGGCGATCGCCTTGCCGTCGGCCGTGATCCGGTCGGCCGGGATGATGTTGCCCGCGAACTGCAGGCCGGTGTTCGGGTCCCTGATGATCGTCGAAATCATGCTGAAGTCGCCGTTCCGCTGCGCGCTCGAGGGCAAGGTGCGGAACGTCGGGGCCGTGAAGCGGCGAATCTTCTTCCACTCCACGCCTCCGAAGAAGAACAGCTTGTCCTTCATGATCGGGCCGCCCAGGGTCCCGCCGTAGTTGTCGTACTTCAGCGACGGCTTCGCCACGCCCCTGGCGTTGGCGAAGGGGTCGTTCGCGTCCCACTGCTCCCGGCGGGCGTACTCGTAGCCGCTGCCCTTGAACTTATTGCTTCCGCCGCGGGTCACGACGTTGATGGCAGCGCCGGAGTTCCGCCCGTACTCGGCGGAGAAGTTCGAGGTCTTGACGCTGACTTCCTGGATGGAATCGATGCTGACGTTGCTGATCTGGCTGTTGTTGCTGCCCGAGTCCATGTTGAACCCGCCGTCCACTGTGAGCAGG
>Ga0209668_10001159_pt1 | contig 11178 bp, 27 predicted proteins | sample FrelakmetPLP11PL_FD_187150 | JGI IMG/M metagenome (GOLD analysis project Ga0209668, IMG submission 187150) | Freshwater lake sediment microbial communities from the University of Notre Dame, USA, for methane emissions studies - PLP11 PL (SPAdes)... | ecosystem: Environmental > Aquatic >... | reverse complement strand
CTCTCGAATCAAATCGTGGAGGCGATCAATCTCATCCGCCGCTATTTTGAGCAGCTTCATTCCCGTCGTTTCAAATGAGCGATTCAGAAGATACACCAGATTATTGCTATCCGGGGCGTCATACTGGCTCTTGGGCATCGTATAAGTTTTAGACATTTTCCTCTCCGAACTTACGCAACGGGGCGATACACAATCTTTTTGCACACGGTGCAATACGGGGTAGCAGCACCAAGCTCAACATCCGCCCCGCAAAAAATAAAATCTTTTTCGCCTACCGGAAACCGGCACTGACTACGCTTAAGCTCAAGAAAGGTAAGCTTCCGAGCATTCGGATTGAAGAACTCGTTCTTTTCCTTAAATACAGGAGCATTCCTTGCCGCCGGATTGTTTGCTTTACGGTTCTCTCGATTTTGATCAGAAATATATTTTGTGCCCCGAGGCTTTAACCCGTATTCAGCAGCTTTTTTGGGGACGGTATTACGGTGGATTCCGTAGTAATCAGCAATTTCATTAGTGCCGATGCCGTTTTCCCAAGCCTCAATAAGGAAATCTACTTTTTTACCATTAATCAAAGGAGCCTTTTTAGGCTCAGTGAACCGAACATCGCCAGCAGCCTTAGCCCGAGAAAGCTTACCGGCAACTGAGTTGCGTGTGATCTTAGCATTAAACTTGGTATTGATAGCCTTAGCGATGCGATCAAAAGAACCGCCAATCGACAGTATGTTAGCAGCTAAGTCCAGCCATTCATCATTCCATTCGCTTTTCATTGTAGTTTCCTCTAGGTGGATTCTCTCGTTTTTATTTTTAAGAACGAAAACGCATTACGCACGTCGTCAATGCTGCGGACGACAACGCAGTTATGTCCTGCCGCGTTTAGCAAGCCATGAACCAGTATTTGATTTTCACTAACCCGGCCTTTGGGAGCCTTAACCTCCATCCAAAGAACCTTACCCTCTGGGAGCGCGACAACCAGATCAGGCGCACCCGGAAGCAACCCAGCCACCGCGTTAGCTGCATAGCCATTAGCCGTCCGGCGAGCCCCATTTGGGATAGCTATAACCACGCTGTGCGGTATGACAGCTTTGATATAGCGGACAATGTCGCGCTGAATACCTGATTCTATTTGCTTACGGGCCATTACCAAGTATTACTCCCCGGATAACGAGCGCGCAAAGCCAAGTGCAAAACCTGAGCATCAAGATCACGGTATACCGATTCAGGTATGCCAGATTCCTGATAAACCTTGACACGGTCTTTTAGATACATGGGAATGTCAGCCGGCAAAGAATTAAGCATCTTGGTTCGCCAGTCAGCTTTTGTATACGACAAAGAACTATAATTAGCAGCGTGATCGTGTAGATCGTCAGTCATTTCCATAACCCTAGTCTTGAAAATCAGTAAATTTTATGCGGTTCTTTGACGCCGCAACGATCTTAATTTTCCAAGCGGGAGGTGTGCCACGACGGCGCCATTGGTATATAGCACCCATGGAAGCGCCAAGGCTAAGAGCCACCCGCTCGATTTCTTCTGTGGTTTTGGGTTTTTTCAGCAGCTTTCTAGTCATAGATCGACACTACTAATATTATACAACTTGTCAACTATATTTTAGCGGTTGACTTGCTAGCATTTGCTAGTAAGGTGGCCAAATCATCTGGAATGGAGATCTAAGATGAGGTATTCGGTTGGATGTGCTACAACAAGCATAAGCATGATGGGCAGTGATTTTGAAGTTGATATAGATCACGCCATCACAGACTACGGCTCTTCAGCAATAATAGATTATGTAAACGGCGGGGATCCCGGCTGGGGCCCTGAGTGGGAAATATATTCTATTGTGCTTCGTGAGGAGCGGGAAAACGGAGACATTGGCCCCGACTTTGAAGCGACTGGGAAGCTGCTTGATCTCTTAGCTAATAGCGAAGCTGTTCACGATGCTATCTTGAAAGAGATTAATCTGAGTGACAGTGGATACAATTACTAACAATGATAAAGGAAAGCCAAAATGAAAACGTCTAGCTCTATATCGTTCTGGGCCAATGGCCCCCTAAAAGCCTCTGTCTACAAAAGCGGTAATACGTTTGCTCTGGAGATTGGCGACAACAACACGGACACTTTGGTTACGGACAAGGTTGGTATTTTTGTCGACTCCAAATACGCCAAGCATCTTTCTATAGCTGTGCTTGCGTTTAATGAAGCTTGGAAAACCGTCGAGAAAGAAATTAACCCGGAGGAAAATTATGTCTAACAATTTAAAAAAAGCAAAAAACTTGCCAATTTTTGATGATGCAAAAAGCTTAGCGCAGTATCTAAAGGACAATGATCCTAAGCACATAATATGTGCTTTTCTCAGAAAAGATGGAGCGATAAGCATAATAACCGTAAATTATAACACGGGATTTACCGCTACCGTTTTAAATGAGCTTGTAAAAATGATGGATGATCTTGATCCTGATTTTTCTACAGGAGGAGAAGAATAAAATGAATAATCCTAACGTGATAATTCAAGGAACCGAAGAATGGTTTGCGGCTCGTCGCGGGAAAGTTACGGCCTCCCGCGTTGCTGATCTTATGGCTAGAACCAAATCCGGCTTTGCCGCTAGTCGCCAAAACTATAAAGCAGAACTTTTGCTTGAGATTTTGACTGGCTCGACGGCTGTTGGATTTGTGTCGGACGCTATGAAATGGGGAACTGAGAAGGAGCCAGAGGCCCGTGCCGCATACGCAGCAACCACATTCGACACAGTCACGGAAATCGGCTTTGTTAACCATCCTACTATTGACGGCGCCGGTTGCTCTCCTGATGGCCTTGTTGGAGATGACGGGATTATCGAAATTAAGTGTCCCAATACCGCCACATACCTTGAGATTCTTCTAACCGACGTTATCCCTCAAAAGTGGCAGACGCAGATTCAGATGCAGTTAGATTGCACTGGCCGTCAGTGGTGCGATTTTGTTTGCTACGATCCCCGTATGCCAGAAGGAGGAAAGCTATACATCCAGCGCGTCGATCGAGACGACATGTTTATCTCCACGATGCGGGAGATGATCAGCACGTTTATCAAGGAATTGAATGCCGAAGTTCAGCAAGTCAAAGCAAAAATAGAGGAGAAGCAAAATGGCGCATCCCTTTCAAAGTGAGACTATTGGGGCTATTTCAGAAGCTTTATCAAAAGCCCAAGGAAAAATGCGTAACCCCACAAAAAACGCGCTTAATTCCCATTTCAAGAACTCATATTCTACGCTTGATGAGGGAATTAATGCCGTCCGAGAGCCTCTTTCGTCTCACGGAATTGCATTTACTCAAGTAGACTACATGATTGGGAATCTTTTGATGCTTGAGACTAAGCTTTCCCATTCAAGTGGAGAATGGCTTTCTTCTCACTCTCCTATCATCAATATACCTTGCAAGCCACAAGAACTCATGATGGCCAAGACATATGCCCGTAGAGGAGCTTTGTTTGCCATGGTTGGTATTTCTGGCGAAGAGGATGACGATGGCAATGTTGCCAATAAGTCTATTATTGAACCAGCAAAAGATCCTAAAAGGCCCAATATTGACGCAACAGCCTCTTCAGCTTTGTTAGACACAATGCTAGCAAGCTTAACGGCTTGTCAGACTGAGGAAGAATTGACGGTTTGGACTTTGTCCAATAAGGCCAGCAAAGCCAATTTGACGCTGGCGGATCAGGCGATCATTACCCGCACGTATAAGCAGGTGATGGCTGACATTAAGGAGAAGAACAATGGCTAAGTATGAGCATAATGAGGGTAAAGGCCGTATCTTTAAGAACAATGGCCGCAAGACGGATAAGCATCCTAACTTCAGCGGCACGGCAAAATGGCGCGGTGAAGAAATCCAAATCTCCGGCTGGGTTAATCTTGGCGAAGATGGAAAGGTTGCGTCTATCAGTCTTACCATTCAAGAGCCCCGCACGAAGAACGAAGCTTCTGGAGACGATTTCTAATGTCTGGACCCCTTTCTGAGCGGTATAGAGTTACTGCCAAGGAATGGGTCGAGTTGGATCATGCAGCGCGGCTGATGGAGGAGACAAAATCAGCCGTGTTGTCCCAGCAGATGAATGCCCTTGGCGATATGGCAGTCAGTAAAGCTGAGCTTAAAGTTAAAGGCTCTGACGACTGGCATAAATTTATTCAGGCAATGGTGGAGGCTAGAACCTCCGCGAACCTAAAGAAAGTCGAGCTGGAGTGGATTCGTATGCGGTTTAGCGAACAGCAGTCAAAAGAAGCCAGCGCAAGAGCGGAGATGAGATTATGAGCCTAATAATAGAAAGATTTGAAAAAAAGTTTATACCAGAGCCAAATTGTGGATGTTGGCTTTGGACTGGCGCAATAAGCAGTTCTGGATATGGGTCATTTGCAATAACCAAGGAAAGCATTGTTCCCGCACATAGAGCTTCATTTCTAATATATAAAAATGAAATGCCTGAAGCTTTTGTCTGCCATTCATGCGATAACAAAATATGCGTGAATCCAGACCATCTGTGGTCGGGAACAGCAAAAGATAATGCCTTGGATGCATCAAAAAAAGGAATTTTACAAAAGAGACCAAAACGATACGGATTTAAATCAAAATTTAAAAACGATGAAATTATAAAAATATTTGAAGATAAAAGAAAATATAATGAAATTGCTCAAGAATACGACATAAGCCTTTCTACGGTTGGCGCTATAAAAAGAGGGGAAAATTGGGCTCATGTTACAGGAAAAATCTATGATCCTAAAAAAAGATAAGACAATGAATGAGATTCAGCGAACAGCAATCAAAGGAAGCAACCGAACGCGCGGAACGACGCCTGTAAAATACACCCAGTTAAATGTTCGGATATCTGCTAACACCATGCTTAAGCTTAGGCGTATCTCTAAGGCTAGCGGAAAATCTCAAGCATGGATTGTGGAGCACGCAATCCTGCAATCTTTGGACTTTAACGACTAATGGCTAGGCAAAAAAGAAACATGCCAAGTAAGTTTGCTATTTATAACTACTGGAAGGATCAGGGATATAAAGGCAAAAAGTATGAATGCATGGAATGCGATGAAGATTATGGTTATGTGGAAAGGTGTCACATAACTGCTAAATCTGATGGAGCGCCTGATTCGGTAGGTAATTTGGTTTTATGTTGTCACGCGTGTCATCATCTTACCGATGGTAGAACAAAAGAACAGTGGAGCGAAAAAATAATTGGATCTGGGATTGGCAGCTTAATCATTGGCGGAATTAGATTTCCATCTGATTACTTGTTACGGAACCCAGACATTTTAAGAAAGATAGTCAATGACGCGCCGTAACTTCTCAAAATCCGTAATGGTGCAGCGAATCAAAGCTGCCACCAAAGATGGGCGCGTATATTGCGAGAACTGCGGTTTGCCGTGTGCAAAATGGCAGATTGATCATATTCGGGCTGACGGACTTTTGGGCGATCCGACGTTTGAGAATAGCCGTCTGCTGTGTCTGCCTTGTCATGCGGAAAAAACCAAGGATGACGTAGCTCGGATAGCAAAAGCAAAGCGCGTAGAATCAAAGCACCTTGGCGTCAAAATGCCGAAACAAAAGATTGTATCTCGTGGTTTCCCAAAACGGGAAAAAAAGGAAAAGATTCCGCTGCCCCCACGTCGCGGTATGTTTGGCGATTGACAAGTTGTAAGATAAGTGTATGCTAGCAAATACTAGCAGAGTGGAGGAAACGATGCGTAAGTTGATTGTAGCAATGGCGCTGGTTGCGTCTACAAATGCCGTGGCTGATGATTATATCGGCAGCCTGTCCCGCAATCCATTTGCCCCGGACGGCGTAAATAACCCGTTCTCCAAATGGAACAACTGCTTCTACCCGGATAGTCCGTGCAATCCGTTTGGGCGCTATGGCAGCCCCTTTAGCCCATATAGCTCCAACAACCCGTTCGCCACGCAAGCTCCTCGCGTATATGGCGGACCTTTTGATGATCAGTCTGAAAAAATTGCAGCGATGCAGCGCAAGATTGACGAAATGGAAAGCACCAAAAGTAGCGAAGAAAGCTGGCGTATGCTGGAGCAGAATCAGCGTTTGCTTGATGCCGAAACCCAGCTTTTGCTGGAGTCTTATCAATGAATTTGGTTTACATCGGCCTCGTTACTACTGGGCTGATTATGGCCATTTACGCTTCTCAAGCCATACCGACATTGATTCGGTATTTGAGAAAACCGATTTACGGGCAGCGCACCGGCCCCAAAGCGGTAGTTCATATACAGGTGCATAAAAAGGAAAACCAAGATGAATACTGACAAGCTGCGCTCTGATGAAAATAAAATTGTTGATTTGGAAAGACGCTGCCGTTCAATCGCACGCAATGCGGTTCAGGCGTCTCGTGAAGCTCATGGTCGTGGTAATTCTTTATACACCGATGACGAAGCTGCTCGAGAAAGCATGATTGAGCAGATCCTGCATTTGGATCTTGCAAAATATGATAACCGTCACACGTCTATTTCGCTTGTTTCGGAAGTTCAACCGAATAGCCTTGCAATCACAAAGGCTCTTGATGCCTACGAAAAGGGCCTTGAAGAAGAATTTGCTGTGCAAGCTATGCCGGTTAAGGAAACCATCGAAGTTGTGAACAGCAAAAGCTTTGACGATTAATAAACAGAGGCGCCCTACGGGGCGCTTTCTACTTCTGGCTTGAATGGAGAAAGCCATGGGTGATTTTATACAGCCCCCGCCTAATATGCAGCCTGTCGCCATTTATGAGGATGGAGGCGGCCTTGTCTCAAAATATCAAGCAATGGCCCAGCAATATCGGCTTGAGGGTAGGCGCGTTAAGATTGTGGGCTCCTGCCGTTCGGCCTGCATTTTAGCCCTGTCCGTGCCTACGACATGCGTAGCACGTGGGGCTGTGGTTAAGGCTCATTACGCATACGAACAGAATACCGGAGCCATCCGCTACGATGTGACGAATACCATGATGCAAGACTTGCCCGAGCGTATTCGCAACCGGATAGAGCCCAATCTAGGACGCAATTACAACTACAAAACTACCTTGAATTACAATGACTTGGTAGGACTAGGCGTCCCGTCGTGCGATCAGGAATTGGTTGCCGTTCGAAGCCATAAGGTTAAGTCGGTTCCTATAGAAAGCAAATCTGCTTTTAACCCATTCAGTCAAATTGTTGGCTACATAAGGAAGAACGTAAATGGCTCCCCGTAAACCTAAAAAACCATCAATCACCGATATCCGTGTGCTGCAAACTTGGCGCCCTGAAATGAACACTGATGGGCTTAGCTTTATAGGCTGGGAGCTACAAATCCAACGCGGCACGGATGAATGGGAAAAGCTGGATGTCGAAAATGTTGTTTTGCCAAAAATACAAAATGGGGAACCGACAAATGGTTGATCTTGGCCCCGGCATGTCTCACGCCGTTGTGGCGAGACGGCATGAACCTTCTACCAGTCTAGATGATTTTCCAACTCCTCCTTGGGCCACAAGAGCCCTTATGGAGCATGTGATTAAACCGAGTGAGTTTGGCCATGGAATCAACAGCTCATCTGTATGGGAGCCTGCCTGCGGGAGAGGATTTATGTCCCGTCCACTTGGAGAGTATTTCGTATCCGTTGTGTCAACGGACATCAGTGATTACGGCTGGAACGGACAATCGGGCGTCAACGATTTTCTCTCCACAAACTTTGAACCGGTTAATTGTCAGTGGGTCATTACAAACCCTCCATTCAAAAGAGCAACTGATTTTATTCACCATAGTATCGGAATCGGAAGGAGCACAGCAGTTCTTGTTAGAACCAGCTTCGTGGAAGGAGTTCGACGGTATAATTGGCTATTTAAAAGCAATCCTCCAAACATCATTGCACAGTATAGTGAGCGAGTTCCCATGGTGCGAGGCCGCGTTGACAAAAATGCCTCAACAGCAACTTCTTACTGTTGGCTTGTATGGGGAAAGGGGAGCAATGGCGCACACCCTAAGTTTGTCTGGATACCGCCGTGCCGAAAGAATCTTGAACGGGAAGAAGATTATCAATTCTAGTAATGAGAGTAGAGAGGAAACTAAAATGTCCACCGGAGAGAGAGAGTTTGTTAGAACTACAATAAAAGAGGATGGCAAGCCTCCTATGCCAGCATTTAAGCTTACATGCGCAAAATGTGGAGAAACGGATACGCTTCCCCTTGGCTCAAAGGCTGGCGGATATCCTACAGCTCTTGTTCAGCAGAAAATGCGGCATAGGGGATGGGAAATCGGCAATCGCGCCAGCCATGATTTGTGCCCAAATTGCTTAGACAAAAAATATAAAAAGCCCACTAAAACTGAGGCAAAGTTGGAGGATAATGTCGTGTCTTTTATTAAAGCTGAAGAGCCCCCGTCAATGACTCGCGAAGATCGTCGGGTGATCTTTGCCAAAATTGACGATGTTTATATTGATGAAAATACAGGCTACAGCGACGGATGGACTGATGAGCGTGTCGCAACCGATCTCGGCGTTCCCTTGGCTTGGGTTCGCAACATTCGCGCGGAGAATTTCGGGGAAGAGAGAAGCAATTCTTCTATTATCAAGCAATTAGAAGAAGCTAAGAAAACCTTAGATGATGCAAAGAAGCTGTATGAAAACACAAAGTCTGAATTTAAAAGAATGACAATTCAGGCTGAAGCTGTGATGGCGGAATTTAGCAAAATATCTTCCGCGATTCACAACTATCAAAAAGAACTAAACAACATGAACCATGATATAAACCGCCAAGAAACCAAGATTGGCGACGTCTGGAAATCTTTAAGAAAGTAGCTGATTCTCATATGTCACAATGGCATCCATCCGGGCAGTCACAATAGGCTGCCCGGTTTTAGGATCAGGAGCTATCCACTGAACCGCAACCGGCCCAACGCCCTTGGCCATCCAGTATCGAGCCCCAGCCTGCTGGCCATCCCCCCAGCGCTGCTGATACCAGAACTGAATAACGTCGTTATACGTATCGCCATGACGGGTTGTGAAGCTTGTCAGGACAGCCTCAAGCTGAACCCATTGCCACCCATCAGAAATCTGGGGCGGGCAGGATTTGAAAAAATCAAACTTAGGATTGTTTTGATATACTCCACCAATGGGCAGCTTTTCTCCCCACCCTATTGGCACAGACATGACTACCTTTTTGACAGGGCCAAAGATGCGCTCCTGCCATTTTACCCTCTGAGGGTAATCGTCCCTAAATTCAGCAATTCCATAGCCGGGTTTGGCATAATAAAACCAAGTGTCTTGCCACTCACCAACAGCGTTATAATCCTTATATAACATACACTTATTAAGTTGATCGTATTCAAATATTGATATAATTGGCTCTAGCGAACCATCCTCAGTCGTATAATAGAACTTACGCCTCTCCCCAGTCATGAACAGGGGCCAATAACTGGGGAGATTAATAAGTTCTGTCATTTTGTGATCCTGCACGCATCTCGCGTCTTTTTATAATCGCTAATCATACGCGCTATGGCCGAATCATCGGGTAGCTTCTCAAGCTCACCGGCGGCCTTACGCTGGGTTTCAGCGCTATACTGAACCAGCGGCGGGCAGCCTGTGCTGATCTGAGTAGACATGCAGCCAGCGAGGCTAAAACTTGCCATTGCGGAGATCATTAATAGTCTGGGCACGGGTTTGCTCCTTCAGCATTTCCTCCGCCCTTTTTCTATCAAGCTCCATGGCTTTTTTAAGGGCCTCCTCCTCAACCCTCTGCCGCACCATCTCATTCGACATGGCGATCGCTATGCGAATAAGCAGAGAGATAAGGAGAAGAGCCCCAACGCCGATGACAAAAACCGTCACTGCTGAATATCTCCACCCGTCACACGGGAATCCTTGGCGGCAGCGCCAATCCCAAAGATCGCAACCACAAACGGCCAAACCTGATCAAACGGGGGAAGCGGGATAATCGCCGGCCACATGCCGAAATAATTAAGGGCATAAGCCGCCAGCGGGATCAGTCCAGAGACAGTCGTGTGCCAGCTAATCGTCATATTCTTGAACATTTTCAATCTCCTAGTTGCAGGGGTTCCGGGTATTGTCTCTCGCAAAACATTCGGCGTATTTAAGCTCACTACAGCCAGCCAAAATGCTCACACCGAACAGAGCACAGGAAAAAATAACGGCAAGAATGAAGAATCGCATGGTTTCTTGCATCTCATTAGCTCCCATTTAAGCGAACTTCGGGCGCTTACCGGCTTTCAACTGAGCCAAGCTAAGGCCGCCAGTCGCCTGAAAATGAGCGTATTCTTTAAAAGTTTTCCAGTCACCCGCCCATTCCAGACCAATTGACTTTCCGATAGCGCCGATCCTCTGGAACGTCCGCATGTCATTCCACTGGGGCTTGCCATTGACGATCGGCACCACGTCAAAAGCCAGCCGATAATTATGGAAAGACTGCCCAGCCTTGGCGTTGGTTACGATTCGGCCGGCTTTTGTGCGCCCCTGAGCGTAGAGAGCGTTCTGGCTTTCGTTGTCACGATAGGTGCTCGTAACAAGCAAGTCGATATTCTCTTTCTTACAAGCAGCGATGAATTTTTTAGCTAAATTAGCCACGTAAGGATCAAGATCCTTAAGATCACGGGAGTTGATCATTGTAAGCTCCTTAGCTCGTGGTAAATGCCCTTCCCGAGCTTATATGAGAGAATGCACAACCATACGATTGCTACGCATTTACAGATTCTCATGAGTAAATCATGGTGATCTGGATGCATAAACATCGTTATGTCTTAATAATGTAAAGCACGCGTTTATTGACGGGGCGGGTTTCAGTTCCGCCAGTCGTCGATGTATTAACGCTGATGCCTGTTGTGTTGGAATTTGTGCTGAACGTGCTGGGCGCACTTGCGCTATGCGGCGAATTCTCAGCTCCACTGGTATCGACTTTAACGTCAGTAGACGACGTCATTGTATGGCTATGGCCGGGATCTGTGACGCCGTGAGTATGGTTTAGATAGCTATCCGCCTCATACACACCGACAGCCGATGCGCCAGAACCGCGAAGGAACATATTGGCTAGGTTCGGGACATTGAATGTCGTAGATCCGACCGTGGCCGTCAGGGTGGCGGTGGTGATCAATGAGTAGTTAAGGTCGCTGTAGAGAATGCCGGTGATCACTCCGGTGACTGTATTGGTGAAGATCACGTGGAAACGTCGGGGGACGCTGGTCATGGAAC
>Ga0209668_10001158_pt1 | contig 11184 bp, 8 predicted proteins | sample FrelakmetPLP11PL_FD_187150 | JGI IMG/M metagenome (GOLD analysis project Ga0209668, IMG submission 187150) | Freshwater lake sediment microbial communities from the University of Notre Dame, USA, for methane emissions studies - PLP11 PL (SPAdes)... | ecosystem: Environmental > Aquatic >... | reverse complement strand
TTCATCATCTATATACCGATTATTTTCAAGGTTTGCAACAGCACTTTTTACTAGCTCAACGTCTTTTTCCTTCCTATATAGATAATCTACGATCTCTCTTTTTGAGCGAGGCCTCGCTAATATTAGCGCCTTGCTCATATTCATTAGTTTATTTACAACACTTTGATTTTTTAGTAAATCTATTTCTTCAAATGAAAGGATTTTCTCTTTCATTAATCCTTCTTTAACCATAAAATTTTTATCTACAGATGCGAGAAACACACCATCCACAAATATATCGACAAGATATTCCCTTTTATTTTGTACTATACCTGTAATGATCATAATATTAATAATCAACTTTAGGAGTAGAGCCTGATTATACATAAAGTGTACCGTCGTGTCTATCATTTACGTCTTGCAAAATATCTTACAGATTACTTGAATTCATTATCTAAAAAGATTAGTATTAAGGAAAGTTTGCACTTTATTCTATTTGCTATGTCTTTTAAGAGGAAGTTTGTTTTTGTTGTATTTTCATTTTGGATAGTTTGTCTTTTTGCGGGATATATATTCGCACCACAAATAACCTCAGTTTTTAGAAAAGCCAAAACCACCCAAGCTACACAGCATGCATATGCCGTTCAATACGCGGGGCTTGATACTGATGTAAAAAAAACAGAGCCATTTGTTGATCAAATCGATCCAATAAAACTTGAGTCAATGATGATAGAAACCTTCGCAGATGGAAACACCGCTCCAGAGAAAACAAACTCATTAACTATTTCCATAAATCCTTTTTACAATTACTGCCTGCAATACGACTTCAACGCCAGAATCGAAATCTCTGACCCAGAGAATATTCTTTCGTTCGTTAATAAGCAACATAGGATCAAAGACGATTATACGCCCCCAGATTTGGTTCTGATCGCTAATTATGGAATAAAAACGACATCAACTGTATATCTACGACAAGAGCCGGCAGAAAAGCTCAAAGAGATGTACGATGCTATAACAAATGCTGGGTTTAATATATCAGCTAGTTCGGGGTGGCGTTCTTTTGCTCGACAGCAAAGCGCTTTAAATATGTGGACACAGCTCGTTGGAGCAAAGAACGCCAACAACTATGCGGCACTACCCGGTTATAGCGAGCACCATCTGGGTACTACAGTTGACATACTTACTTCGGAGAATGGATATACCGTCTCACAGGGCTACTTTAATACTAGAACTTTTAAATGGTTATCGGAAAATGCACATCGGTTTGGTTTCTCACTTTCATACCCACAAGGCAAGCAGTCGCTTACTGGATATAACCCTGAGGGATGGCATTATCGCTATCTTGGGGTCGACCTTGCCACAGAGCTTTACTCTAAAGGAATAAGCTTTACGGAATATCTTTTTAAGCAAAACAATTACTGTTTACCATAAAATAGGGTAAAATCTATACATGAGAATTGGAATTGATATAACTTTCCTTTTTGACCAATACGCATATCGCGGAATCGGAAATTTTGGAAAAGAAACCATTAGGGAATTAGTTAAATTTAAAGACCATGAATGGATATTTTTTGGCTATGGAACATTAAATTCTAATCTTGCCGAACTTAAGATTAGAATGCCTGTCAATGCAAGATTTATCTCTCTTGGAAATAAAAGGAAATCAAATATTCTAAATTTGCTTTTTTTTAAATTCAAATTCCTCCCTAAAATTAAAAAGGCTAAACTTGACCTGTTTTTATCCTGCAATTTTGAACAAGGACTCCCAATAGGTATTACTAGGGTTGCCGTGGCAATACACGATGCTATCCCTTTATTAACAAACACCTATTCTCAGAAAGGTATAATTTTTAACTATATAAAGGGACTTTTTTATAAATTTAATATTAAAAAAGCCAAAAATGCGAGTATTGTTTTTACAAGTTCAGAGTTTAGTAAAAAAGAATTGGTAAATAAAGTAGGTTTTGAAGAATCAAAAGTAGTGAGGACATACTTAGGTATAAAATCTCATTTTAAAAAAGAAAACATAAATACTGAACAGAGGGATATAAGACGTATACTTACAACTTACAATATAATCCCACCTTATATTATTAACTATGGTGGAATAGAAGAAAACAAAAATGTTCCATTTGTTATTCAAGCATTTTGTGAAATAGCGCACAGATTTCCCGATTTAAAGCTTGTTATAGTAGGAAAGGAATTTAAATTAGGCTGGGACAATAAAGTCAAACCTTTAACAAAACCCGCGCTTAACTTAATTAAACTATGTAAAACACTTAAAATCCATCATAGGGTTATCTTTACAGGCGAGGTCCCAGAAAATCATCTGCCAATTATCCTTTCTAATGCCAAATTGATGCTACATCTTTCGGTTTATGAAGGCTTTGGCCTCTCCGCCATCGAGTCACTTGCTGCAGGAGTCCCTCTTATAGCATCTAATAAATCCTGTTACCCAGAAATATTGGGTGATGCTGCCAGACTAGTTGACCCTTATGATGCGAAATTAATTGGAAAAGAAATTGAAACTTTATTATCAAATAAAACAGAATATAATATTTACGTTGATAAAGGGATAAGACAGGCCTCACAATATACTTGGGAAAATACAGCTAAATGCATGATAGATAGTTTATTAAATGATATAGACACAAAGTGTACAAAACAAATCGTTTACATCATTCCGTACTTTTACCCATTTCTAGGAGGCGCTGAAAATAATGCGCTAGCACTAGCAAAAGGTATGTGCCATAAGGGGGCAAAAGTAACGGTTTTAACAAGTTACCGTAAAGATTTTACGTGTAAAAAAAATGAGATATATGAAAACATATCAATTCGGCGATTTTCCCGATGGAATCAGGCATATTATCTAGGCTTTTATCCTGGACTACTTTGGGGCCTGTTAAGAACAAAAGCAGACATAATCCACGTTCACGGATTCGGTTTTTTTTGGCAAGATATTTGCATATTCATAAAAAAAATTATTTCACCACAGACAAAGTTTATTAATTCTCCTCATGGGCCTTTTATGACCTTAAGCAAATACAGCATAAAACAGAATATATTAAAAAAAATATATACCCCTTTTCTTAAATTCTTCTTAAATTATATTTATGCACAATTCATTGATGATAATGGTGATCAATATAAATGGATGTTCTCGTTATATGGAATTCGTAAGGAAAAGGTTATATATATCCCTAATGGTATTGATCCATCATTATTCGCATTCAAAAGGAGTTCTGAAGATCTAGGTATAAGTTATGGTATTAATAGAAAATTTATTATCACTTTTACTGGAAGATTTGAGGAATATAAAGGAGTACAGCATATTTTAGATGCTCTAATTATTCTAAAAGACAAAATAAAAACTATAAAATTTATCGCAATGGGAGTACCTGGAGGTTATTTGAACAATCTTATAGAGTTTGCTAAGGCTAATGGTTTAGATAATTATGTGCGCTTTTTATTAACTCCAAATGAAGACATTAAGAACGATATGCTGTTTTTGTCCGATATATTTATTCTTCCAAGTGCATGGGAAGGATTTGGCATCAGTATATTAGAAGCTATGGCTCATGGAAATGCTATTATCACAACAGATACTGAAGGGGGAAGGTTTTTAGTCAACAACGAAGAAAATGGTTATCTCGTCGGATATAGTGATTCCGAAGCGATTGCAAGAAATATTGAAATGCTTTACAAGAACAAGCCGCTACTAAAACGGATCAAAACAACAAACATCCTTAAAGCTAAGGAGTTTACATGGGATAGAATCATAGAAGAATATTACAAAAAACTAATAATTTAAAAAATATTTGTGAGAAATTTACGCAGTACATCAGATCTAATTTTGGAAAAAATTCCACCATTAGTCACATGGGCATTGATACTTTTCCCTATATGGGGTGGTTTTATATATCCAAATGGAGCCGCATATATAATATTGACCTTAAATATTTACTTTCTCTACCGCTCAATATCAATAACCATCTTACTATTGATAGCAGTTGTTAAACTTCGCGAATCAGAATCAATAAACTGGCTGAATAGATTGTACGAGATCGATAATATTTCTGGGGCCATTCAAAACCTTAAAGCTGAAAAACTTTTAATTCAATCCGGTAGCAAGATTGTAGAATCTACTGAATTTAAGAATGAATCATTAAATAAAGTTATTAAAAATAGAGTCCCTTTATTCTTGCTAAACTTAATATCAAAAATTGAGAAAGGTAAAGCTATCAAATTCATAAATCAGGAAATAAAGAGATTGGAATATCTGCAAAAATTTGGGATTGTTTATGATTGGAAAAATATTAGACATGTGATAATCATCCCGCATTGGAAAGAACCATTTCACATACTTAAAGAAACTATAGAACGAATACGGCAAACTAATTATCCCACACATAATATTAGCATTGTTCTTGCTGCCGAGGCTCGAGACCCTGAAGGTATTGCATTTTCCGAGCTATTAAAAAAAGAGTATGAACAATATTTTGATAATATTTGGATAAATAAGCACGAATTAAAGAGTAACGAATTAGTCGGGAAATCCTCTAATATGCGTTCTGCTAGTACCTATGCCTATCAGCAAATTATGAAATTAAATTGGGACTTAAAGCTTACTACTGTTACAAGTTGTGACGCTGATTCACAGTTACCTGAGGATTATTTTTCTAATACTACATATTTGTATGTAACAACTAAAGATTCAGAATACAAATACTTCACAGGGGCTGTCCTCCTTCATGCTAATATTTGGAAATTACCATTTTTTGCAAGAGTAAAGAACTCAATGTCATCTTTATATAATTTAACTAGACTTATGAGAGAGGATAAACTTATCCCTTTTTCTACTTACACATTATCCTTTTGGCTCATTAAAGAGATTGATTTTTGGACACCGAATATAACTCCTGAAGATTATCACACATTCTTTAAGGGGTTATTCATGTTTCCAAATAAAACATCAACGGTTCCAATATTTCAAAGAATAATGGCCGATGCAGCCGAGGGCGATAACGCTTTGGATACAGCCAGAAATAATTACTTACAGGAAAGAAGATGGGCTTGGGGTGTATCGGATGATGGGTGGATGATAAAAAATCTTCTAATAAAAACATTCACTGGCAAAGCGACAATTAGAATGATATATATAGTTCTTCACGCTCTTTGGGACCATATGTCTATCGGAATTTCTGTTTTAGTTACATTTGGAAGCAACTTAATTGTTCTGGTAAATCCAAGATTTTCTTACACAGTCGTTGGCGCTAATCTACCTGCAATATCATCATTTTTAATACAACTGACCTTATTATTCTTTGTATTCACAGTACTTTTGGATAGTTATATAAAGCCTCAGCCAAAGGGGAAAAAAAATTTGATACAGAAATTTTTTGGTTTCTTTGAATGGTTCCTGCAACCATTTGTTGGTACAATACTGGTTGTATTACCAGGTATTGAAGCTCATACCCGACTCCTTTTTGGAAAATATCTTGAATACTATTTAACAAAGAAGAAATAGCTGGTAAAATAGTGCAGTCTATTTGCCGACGTGGTGGAATGGTAGACACGCTACCTTGAGGTGGTAGTGGGAGAAATCCTGTGAAGGTTCAACTCCTTTCGTCGGCAATTTTATATACGCCTAATAATGCAGGAGTTCAAAACACAAAATAGAATTGGGTTATCAATTATTATTCCAGAATATAACGAGCTTAGAAACCTCGAAAGAGGTGTTTTGGAGCATATTGTTGAATATTTGGGAATATCTAATTTTGATTGGGAGTTAATTATTTCTGATGATGGTTCTACAGATGGTAGTTATGAGAAATCATCATTTATAGCTAAAAGACTCAATGATCCGAGAATCTCTGTGCTTAAGAACCCCCATGGTGGCAAAGCTTTTGCCATAAACCATGCTATTAAAACGGCCAATAAAAAATGGACATTAATTACAGACATGGATCAATCAACACCAATTGAGGAAATAGAAAAATTTTTACCATTTATGGATGAATATAAGATTGTTATTGGCTCAAGGGGTCTTAAAAGGCGTAGTTCTAGTGTATTTAGACGTATAGCTAGCGTAATTTTCTCGGGGACGAGAAGACTTTTTGTCCCAAGTGAGATAAACGATACTCAGTGTGGCTTTAAGCTATTTGACACCGTACTATTAAAAAATATTTTTCCTAAATTAGACGCCCTATCTGTAAATCAACAAATAGGCTGGACTGTTACGGCTTTTGACGTCGAGCTTATTTACATGCTCGAGTATCTCGATTATGACATAGCCGAAGTTCGCATACACTGGACAAATACTGATGAGTCAGATACTAAAAATAGAGATAAAAAGTTCATCGCTGAGTCTATAGATATGTTGAGGCAGTTAGCGAAAATTACCTGGAGAAGAATGACCGGATATTATAAAAATTTGTTGAAGTAACGCTCTTTTTACTCTATAATGTAGTACGTTTGGGGCTATAGCTCAACTGGTTAGAGCATCCGCCTGTCACGCGGAAGGTTGACGGTTCGATCCCGTTTGGCCCCGCCAACATATTTATTATAATTCGGAAATGCCTAATTCACCTATGCCAATGATTTTAGGAGATACCATGCTAGAGCGTTATCTTAATTTAGATATCAGCTCTACTGGTGGAAATGAAAATAAAGAGGGACCAGTTTCTTATAAAGGCACTGCAACATATGACTTTTCACTAGATGGCGATCCAGGTAATCCCGTTCAAATTAGTTTAACTGGAGATGCTGTACAAGGTAAGCCTGACAGAATGTTTAAGGTACAAGGATTTGACAATGATGTTTTGATTACTGACGCTACGCTTGTTACATATGTAGAAGGATCGTTTAGGGGGACAGCAATCAGAATAGGCGTAGATTTCGCCTCTTTGGGATATTTTCGTTACACTTTTGAACGAATTAAGAATGAGCCTTAAACCCGATAAACTTATCTCATTTTGCTAGTTATGAGAAAAATTGGCTATTTGGCTTCCAGACTCGGACGCCACGCTTTTATATTATAAGGTCAAAAATGAGTGGAGAACACGATCCTAGAAAAGATGTTGTAATTTTTGGGGAAGGACCAAATCCGTTGCTTTTTGAAACAATGCCCTTTACTACTGCGCAAGTAAACACAAATCCAAGTTCATTTGTACGAATGGAGGGCGAAGAATCCTTTAGACTTAAATATCAAGCGGCTTCATTTTCTTATGGAAAAGAGATTAAGTCGGGCTCAACAAAACCATTACCGAGTGAAATAATTAACAGATTTTGTGAATTATGGTGCCCTGAAGAAAAACCCATAGCTAGTCTGAATAGTAGAGATCTTTCATACTACGCTCAGCATTCACCATACGTTTTAACAAAAAGACAATTTATACCCGAGATGATGCCTTATGATACGAATGAAATTGGCTTTAATAGATGTAAGGAATTTGGATTACCATCGGAGATAGATCCCCTAGCAGAGGCTGATTTTTATATGATTGATAATAATAATAAAAATCCCAGAACAGTGTATAGTTATCGTCAAATTATCCCTATATACTGTGCTTTACGTGGTGAATCTTTCGACGATGTTACTCAAATGATCGGGCCTGATTCCGAAGGGGAAATAATTAACTACTTACGAACTGGGTTAACGACAGGTGCAATAGATGCCTTAATTCAAAATAAACAAATCACCGATACACAGCTACCCATATTTATAAGTAACCTCGTCTCATATCTTTATGCTGATTCGATTAAAAATTTTAGACCAACCAAAACAGGACGCGGAAAAATTGGGAGTATTGATCCTTTTATTCCTCTAATTCCATTTGATGAGAGATTTCCTCAAGCAAATGTATCAAGAATAGCTATACCTTTTATGTTAAAAGCGATTACCGATTTTTTTGGCAATATTCCAGATTTTAGACCAGATGGTAAAACAATTTTAATCCGCCATATCGTTAGTTCTATGGAAAATACAGTTAAATACTTCAATTCACTTATTAAATTTTACGATATTAAACCAGATGCCCCCGACTTTCAGGCATTTAAGAATGCATACTTAGAATTTGAAAGATTAAGAGCCACGCAATATTTCACACAAGGTGACCAGCATCAACTTATGAAAGATAGTTTTAGAGAGTAAGCAATATAATATTAACTTCCATTAAGACGTAATGGTGGAATTATGATTATGCTATAAAGCTAAATTGGTACCCGGGTTCCAGACTCGGACGCCCCGTTTCACTTTAAAATCTTTACCCGTATTACTTTTTACTATAAATTTAAGTCTATTTATTACTCTGATATAATAGGTTGTTTTGATCAATCTTTAAAATATATAAATAGTATGAAAACACACGGGTCTTATAAAATAAAATCTACAAAACTCATATATAAAAACCCTTGGATAAGAGTCCAAGAAGATCAAGTAATAATGCCTAATGGTAAAAATGACATATTTGGCATTGTAAATATGATAGACGGAGTTACAGTAATTCTAGTTGATAATGAGAATAATATATATTTAGCCAAAGAATTTAAATATGCAGTTGGAAGAATTACGATTGAAGCTATTAGTGGCGGAATAGATAAAAATGAAACAAAAGAAAAAGCGGCAAAACGTGAATTAATGGAAGAAACAGGCTTAAAAGCCGAACAATGGGATTATCTCGGGGTTGTTGATCCATTCACAACAATTATTAATTCACGAAATCATATTTTCCTTGCACGTCAGATTATAAAATTCAAAGAATCAGATGAAAAACTTACTCTCAAAGTAATAAAAATACCATTTTCAGAAGCAGTAAATTGGGTTGCTAACGGAAAAATTACACACGCTGCTTCCTGTGTTGCAATTTTAAAGGCCGCACGAATATTAAATACTTAGGAAAGCACTTCTATTTTTATGCTTGAACAATTCTAAGTTCTTCCACTACGCCCCGCCAAAATCCATATACTTCTATTCGCCAGTTTGTATTCCAACCCATAGGTCGTAAAAGCCCCTGGGACTAGAATAGAAACATGAAAATAATTGAAACACACTCCCCGCTATTCGAGAATATACGCTTATTGTTAATGTCTGCAAGACATTCAGTCTTAAAGCAAATAAACATTACAATGGTCAACACCTATTTTGAAATTGGACATATGATATTCGAAAATGAACAAAGTGGAGTTAAAAGAGCAAAATATGGAGCAGAAACACTAAAGAGTCTGAGCATTCAGCTCACTCATGAATTCGGTAAAGGTTTTTCGGAAAGAAATCTGGAAAACATGAGGAACTTCTATTTGATTTATTCAAAATCGCAGACAGTGTCTTCGAAATTTGAATTAAGCTGGTCGCATTATCTTTTCTTATCTAGACTGGATGTACCAATTCGTAGATTTTACGAGATTGAAACCAAACGAAATAACTGGTCTTTGCGAGAGCTCGAAAGACAATTTAATTCAGCTCTTTACGAGCGACTTGCTCTAAGTAAGGAAAAAGCAGACGTACTAAAGTTAGCTTCTAAAGGACAGATACTTGAGAAGCCCCAAGACATGGTCAAAGATCCATACATTTTTGAATTTTTAGGTTTAAAGGAAGATCAGATATATTCCGAAAGTGAGCTCGAGTCGAGTCTAATAGATAATTTGGAAACCTTTTTGTTAGAATTAGGAAAAGGTTTTGCTTTTATTGGACGTCAACAAAGAGTTAGTTATGATGAACAACATTTTTTTATTGATTTGGTATTCTACAATCGACTTTTGAAATGTTTTGTGATCTTCGACCTGAAAGTCGGAAAATTAACACATCAAGACTTAGGTCAGCTTCAAATGTATGTAAATTACTATGATAGAAAAGTTAAAAACAGGGATGAAAATAAAACAGTCGGTATATTGCTGTGTGCCGATAAGAATGATTCTGTTGTGGAGATGACTTTACCAGAAGAAAATAAGCAATTATTTGCAAGTAAATACAGGCTGTACCTACCTTCTAAGCAAGAGTTAATTGAACAGATTAGTCAAATAACTAAGTAATCCACCTTTTGGTTCAAGACTCGAAGTCTCCGCCAAAATCCAACGGTATCGCAAGACCCACATGAAAATGGACGAACTTCCAAATTTTTTGTCAACAAGTTAAACTCATACTAGTATTTTAGGATTAAAATAGCAGGATATTTCGAGTTTTTACTTTACCTTGATCCAATGATATAATCCGATTTATGCTTATACGCATTCTAAAAATAATGTCTAGATATAAAGTTCCCTTTCTTATTACATGCCTTGTTCTAGTTGGTTTGGGTTTACGTTTTTACGGTTTACTCTCTTCCGAGCTCTATCGTGATGAAGCATATTCAGGACTTGTAGCACAGCAAGATTTTGCCGGGATCATAAGTACGGCTACAAATGATAGTAGTGTTCCATTTGCTTTTTTTATTCAGCATATTTTTGGAGAAATATTTGGATACTCTGCATTTAGTTTAAGACTTCCATCTTTTTTGTTTAGTGTTATCGGCATGTTGTACTTTTGGAAACTCCTAGGTCTTACCTCATTAAAAAAAATTACAAAATATTTTGTTTTTGTATTATTTTGCCTTAATCCTCCATTGATCTATAACGCTGCCGAAGCTAGATTTTATTCTATCTTTGCTACTCTTTTTATTTACCAGCTTTACCTTGTAACGAGAATCTGGCAAAAAAAACAAATTACACTTTCTGATCAATTAGCATTTTTAATTACCTCAATAATAGGGATATACAATCATAGTCTATACTGGTTAGTATTGCTCGGATGGGGTTTAACTGCTCTGTTTTACATTAAATACACTTTTTTTAATAATAGGAAATCTGTAGTTGCTACTCTAAAAAAAATAGCTCTTCCATATTTATTGATACTGCTAAGTTTTATTCCCTGGGTACAGATTTTAATAACACAATACGCTAGAGGTGGAAATGGAACTTGGCTAAAATTTGATTTTTATAACACACTGGTTATTACCTTAGCAGATTTTATGTACTGGCCTGGTGGCTTTAATATTTATGCTCTGGATATTAACGGAATGTGTGTGTTTATCTTGGGTCATCTAGCAATTTTAATCGTAGGCTTTGCAATAATAAAGATATTAACCGAAATGCCGCCAGTACCCATTATTAATAAATTTTACAGTCTCTTATTTACCTTTTTTATCGTATTATTTTTTGTTATTTCCGTTA
>Ga0209668_10001157_pt1 | contig 11189 bp, 10 predicted proteins | sample FrelakmetPLP11PL_FD_187150 | JGI IMG/M metagenome (GOLD analysis project Ga0209668, IMG submission 187150) | Freshwater lake sediment microbial communities from the University of Notre Dame, USA, for methane emissions studies - PLP11 PL (SPAdes)... | ecosystem: Environmental > Aquatic >... | reverse complement strand
AACGATGTTGTAGAGTACGAGAGTCAGTTCTACAAGATTAATTCTATACAGATAAAAGCTGAGGGATTTAAGACATGGGAATTATTACAAGTAACAAAAATTGATGAATCAATTAATTCAGATGCTCCAATGGATACAGGAAATATAAAAGTATATAACTACATTGCCATTGGTGGTGAAGTTGATTTCACATATAATGGATTGATTGGTAAGTCTGTTTTTAATGCTTTTAAAGATGGCATTCAATACTTAGTAATAACTTCGGGTACTCCTGTAGGTAAGGAAGTAAAATATAATGCATCAACAGGTACTTTTACATGGGGAACAGCATTTGAACCTAACGAGGTAGCAACAATATTATACTACTAATATGCCATTATCAATACCATATAATCAGCTGCCGGACTTGGGGGTTTTAGAGTCTACAGACTTAGTACCAATGCTTAGACCATTCCAAGATGAGGGCAAGGCAGCCATGAGTGATGTTGTTTCATATGTTAATCCTGGCAAAGCATATAGAGTATCTATGACACAGGTATCAACATCAGATCCAACAGTTGGGCAAATATATGAGAATTGGATAGGTGATATAGTATGGACATATCATTCACAAGGTGTTTATTATGGAGTATTAGCAGGAGCATTTACACTTCCTGCAAATAAAACAAATGTTTTTTTTAGTGCATCAATAGCAGGAGGAGTCGGTTATTATTCAATAGAAAGAATAGATGATGATACAATAGAATTGAGAGTTCGTGAAAAATCATGGGTAGTAATTGATGGAGCATTAGATAATACATTTATTGAAATCATAGCATATTATTTAGCACCATGATAACCGTAAAAGCAGAAGGTATTGAGGCAGTAATGGCAAAGTTTAAAAGCTATTCTGTGGAAGCACAGGCTGATATACAAGCTGCAATAAATGATTGGGCAGATAGAACAGCAAGAGATGCAAAACAGTTAGTAAGTGCTAATAGTTCTAATGAAGGGATGCTTCTTAATTCTATTCATCCTGATTATGGTACTGGTAGTGCTTCAGTTGTTGCTTCTGCAAAGTATGCAGCTTATATTGAGTTTGGTACTCGTAAATATGCAGCAAATTATGTAGGAAGTTTACCTGGTGATTGGGCATCTTATGCTAATACTTTTAAAGGTAGAACAGGAGGTAGTTTTAAAGATATGCTTTTAAATATTATGCAATGGTGCAAGAGCAAAGGAATAGATAGAAAGGCAGCATATCCAATAGCTATATCAATACTTAGAAATGGTATAAGGCCAAGACCATTCCTTTACCCATCAGTGAATAAAAACTTACCTTTGTTAATGCAAGATATAAAAGCTATATTTAAGTAATGAAAGATGTCAATACAGCAATATTAACAGCTTACTATCAGATAGTCGATGGACTATCTATCCCTGTTTACGAAGGTGAGGAACCGGATGATTTAAAAGATAAGATTTACTGTGTAATATCTGATGCTACTTCTACAGAAACATCCACAGATAATTCTTCTGATGTTAATCTCACTGTACAATTATCTGTACATTCATGGGAATACAAATACAATAACAGCAAAACATTAAATACTGCCGTAGGAAGCATTTTAAGTGCTATTAAGCCTACATCTACTTCTGTGCTTGACCTTTCATCATTTGGACTGCAAATGATGAATTTAAGTCTGCAAACAGATAGGACAGATAGAATGGGAGAATTAGGGGGTAAAGTATTTATTTCAAGGATATTGATTTTTAAACAAGATATTTTCGTAATTTCATAACATAAAAACAAAGTAAAATGGCAGAACATAAAGTTCAAGGTGGGAATATGTTGTTATTCATAGATCCTGCAGGTGGTACTTCTTACAGTATGGTAGTATGTTTAACCAACGTAGGTAAGAAAGATTCAGTAGCAATAGTTGATGCTGCATCAGCTTGTGGACCTGATAAGTCTCCAGGTGTATTAGATTTGTCTTACTCTTTTGAAGGACAACATCTACAAGATCCATCAGGAACAATCAGTGGTACATCACTTCGTCAGTTGTTGAGAAGCAAAACAACAATAGGCTTTATGATTGCTCCAGATGCTCCAGTGACTGGAGATGAGATTGAAGAAGGAACAGGATATCTTTCTGAATTAAGCAGTTCATATGCTTTTAATTCAGTTGGTACATTCACTGGTACTATTCAACCTTATGGTACTCCAACATTATCTGTTGAAGCTTAATAAAAAATAATACATGGCAGAACATAAAGTTCAAGGCAGTAATATGCTGCTTTTTATTGATCCATTAGGTGGGACAGATTACTCTTTAGTAGTTTGTCTTACTTCTGTTGGTAAGAAAGATTCAGTTGCTATTGTTGATGCAGCTTCTGCCTGTGGTCCGGATAAATCACCTGGTGTATTAGACTTGTCATACTCTTTTGAGGGGCAACATCTACAGGATCCAAGTGGTACGATAAGTGGTACAGATTTGAGAATATTATTAAGAGGTGAAACTACAATAGGATGGATGATAGCTCCAGATTCACCTGTTGCAGGTGATGAGATTGAAAGTGGTACTGGTTATCTATCAGAGTTAAGTAGCAATTATGCTTTTAATTCTGTTGGTACTTTTACAGGAACGATTCAGCCTTATGGTTTGCCATCTTTGAGTATTTATGGTGGTGGTGGTGGATTTACAATAGGTCAATCATATGGTGGTGGATATATTGCATATATAGATGGTAGTGGTTTACATGGATTAATTTTAAATGGGCCTACACCACTTGGAAATCAAATATGGTCACCAACAGCTGCTTTTGTAGGGACATCATCAGCATATGGACAAGGATATAATAATACTTTAGCTATAATGGCTTCAAGTTCAGCTGGAGGTTCTGCTGCAAGTTTATGTTCAACATATACAGCTGGAGGTTATACAGATTGGTTTTTACCTGTATTAAATGAATTATTTTATTGTGGAGCATATTTGCCAAGCTTAATTAATTTATGGGGATCAGCAGAAGATACTTTTGCTAATCCAGTTATTAATGCAAACGCATATGATGCAACAGGATTTCCTATATCAGCCAATAAATTAACAGATAGTTTTGATATTTACGCAGCAAGATATTTCTAAACAATAAAACACACACAACAACATGAGTTATCTACAAATTGAATTGGGAGGAAAATTAAGAGGGTTAAAATTTAATCAATTAGCCATTGAGATTATCAGCACATACAATGACCTGGAGAGCAATACTTCATTCTTGTATGCTATGATATACGGTGGTCTAAGAGGCAATACCTATGTAAAACGTGAAGAAGCTGACTACACTTTTGAGGAAGTATGTGATTGGGTGGATGCAATGGAAAACAAAGAAGAAATCGTGGCAAAGGTCACTGCTACATTGACTGAGACTAACATCTGGCAGACTTTGGTAAAACAAGGACAGAAGTTAGAGGATGACAAAAAAAAAGTGTAAAGGAAGTAGCTTATGAGAATTTAAAGTTTGCTTTAGGCAAATTGGGGTGGACAGCCTACGAATACTACTGTTCATTACCAATGGAGTTTTATGCAGCCTGTGAAGGATATTTTGAGAAGCAAAACGATGATGCTAAAGTTATTCGTTTTGCTTCTTTTCGTATAGCAGAGAGCATGGTAGGTAGCAAAGCATTGGGAAGCATAGAAAGCTTTTGGCCAATGGTAGGAGAAGAGAAAGAAGAGGCAAAGCCATTAACTAAGGAGGAGATGGCAGGAATATTTGAACGACATAAAAGTAAATTGAAAATCAATGGCTGAGGAAATAAAGGTCACGATAGGAGCTGATACCAGTCAACTGAGAGCTCAGCTTACATTAGCAGAGAATGATTTAAAGGCATTCCAGTTAGAGATAAAGAGAAGTACAAATGTAACTGACATTGCAAAACTTCAGAACAGCATTACTATACTCACTACAAAAGTTGCTACACTTAAAAATACATTAGCTACATCAGGCACCGGTATGGATTCATTAGCCGGTAAGTCAAGAGGGGCAACATCTGCTCTTACAGATTTATCAAGGATTGCACAGGATGCTCCTTATGGCTTCATGGCTATAAGTAACAACCTTAATCCAATGCTAGAATCCTTCCAACGATTAAAGGTGGAAAGTGGTTCAACAGGTGGAGCATTAAAAGCAATGGCTGCAAGTTTAGCAGGACCTGCAGGTATAGGTATAGCATTAGCTGTTGTATCATCTGCTATTGTAGCTTATAATAAGTATGCTTCTAAAACTAAAGAAGTTACTGATGACATTACAGAATCTTTAAGGGATGCTGAGAAAGGTGCTATATCTCATGGTATGAGACTTGAAGCTTTAACAAAAATTATTACTGATTCAAGTGCTTCAGAAAGAGATAGAAATTTAGCATTAGCTGAGGCTAATAAAGCATTACAACCATATGGTCAAAAAATAGATTCAATTAATGTATCAGTAGCAAGGGCAAAAGAATTAACTGATCTATATACTGAGGCATTAATTAATCAGGCAGTAGGAGCAAAATTAGCAGATAAAGTTGCTGATTTAAGAATACAAAAGACTGATGCATTAAACAGATTAGAAGCTCAAAAATCTACTATTATTGGTGCACAGGCTCAAAGAACAAAAGAAGCTATAGCATTGACTGGAGTACAGTATGGTACAAGTGATAAAAAGGCATTAAACTACTTACAAACTACTCAAGATGTTGCTACTGAGCAAAGTAAATTAGTAGATATAAATACTGATTTAGTTAATATACAAAAGCAGTTAGATAATTTTACAGCTCAATATAATGTTACAGTTGCTAAGTCTCTTACAGTTGATAAGGAGAAAGTAAAAACTTCAAAAGATAAAGTAAAACAGGCAGAAACTGAAAGAGATGTTCTAAAGAAGCTAAATGAGGACATGAGAGACCAACAGGCTATATCATTAGCTTTTGATAAGTCTACTCTTCCTGAGCAGATGAAATTAGTGGAGAGTGCAATCACTAAACTAATATCTGACTTTAATCTTTCTCCAAATAGTGATATCATCATGGGATTAAAGGCTGATGTCACTAAAGTACCTGGTCAATTAAAGAATCTCACAGACTACAATGAGTTATTAGCAAGAGTATCAGCTGATGCTTATTATGAAGAATATCAAAAAAGATTAGCAGAAAAAGAGAAGAATCCTCAGAAGGATCATAAGATGAAAATTGTTGCTCCTAAGTTGGAGTTAACAGATTTTGATAAGAAGTTAAAGGATCAGCTTAAATCATTAAATGATGGTATTAGAAGTACATTTGTATCTTTAGCTGAGGATGCTATTGCTGGATTTGGTGCTGCATTAGGTAATGCTATGAGTGGTAAAGATGCCTTTGGTAATTTCTTTGCAGGATTAGCTAAAAGCTTAGGGCAAGGGATGGTTGCAATAGGTAAGATGTTTATAAAGTTTGCAGCTGAAATGTTAATTGCAAAACAAGCAATAAAAGTTAATCCATATTTAGCTATTGTTGCAGGTATTGCAATGGTTGCAATAGGAACAGCTTTAAATAATGCTATAAAAGCTCAGGCCTTTGCCGTAGGTACTCGTAATGCACCGGGTGGTATGGCATTAGTAGGAGAGAGAGGACCAGAGCTTGTTAATATTCCTCGTGGAGCTTCTGTTATACCTGCAGCACAGACATCTAATATGATGGGGGGAATGGGTGGATCAGTTGAAGTGTTCGGAGTGCTAAGAGGTCAAGATATATTCTTCTCAAACAAAAAATATGGCCTAAGTTATGGCCGTCAAACATAATGGCATACGGTATAAAATATTATTCAGAGTTTGATTCATTCAAGACTTTGCAATCATACATACTTAACATCTATCAGAAGGATTACACTGGTGGTTCTACTGAGTTATTGCTCAGTGGTTCTCCGGTAGTTCAAGAGTGGCAGGAGGATGATCCCATTGCACCAATCAAAGGTTCTACACTTAAGATAAGTTATATCAGTGATGGCATATCATTGGATGACTTCTATTCTAATGATGATAATACTTTCTTAGTAGAGTTAAAGAGAATAGAGACTGGAGAGACAATGTTCAAGGGTTACATCCTGCAAGATGATTGTCAGGAGATACAAGTAGACTTTAATCATATCATACAGCTTACAGCATCAGATAATTTAGGATTGCTAAAGGATGTCACGTTAGATCAGGCAGCAATTACTTTCGGAGATTTGGAAACTATAGCAAATGGTCCAAGCTCAGCAGGAGGCAATACTATTTATTTATATTCTGTACCTAATCTTAACATGCCAATAGGATCTATATTAAAGATATATTCTGGAGGTTTATTGTTTTATACATTCACAGTTGCAAAAGTTGTAGGGTGGACACCATTATTAGGATGGGCAATAGAGATAGTTGAGACTGCTCCAGTGATAATTATAGGATCAACAGATACTACTGAATGGATGGTGGCTAAGGATATTAATGGCTTTCATTCATTAGCATATTTTTTAAGACTTTGTTTATTACAAACATCATTAGAATTAAGCACAAGAGTAGTTACAGAGTTATATCCAGTAGATGGTACAACAGGCAGATGGTTAGATGATACAACCATACAAGGCACAACATTCTTAAATAATGATAAGTGGATGACTTGTTATGATATACTTGAAGCTATCATGACAAGATTCAATGCTACATGCTTTCAATCTAATGGTACCTGGTGGATAGTGAGATGGTTAGAAATGTGGAGATACATCTTAGGTACATCAATGACAGGATGGAGTTATGATAAGGATTTTAATGTTATTACTTCAATTACTGAGAATCAAAGAGACTTCCCATTCTACGATGGTACAGATATTGAGACAGGTTTATTAAAGTCTATCACACGACCATATGAATATAGCAAAGAGACTTTTAATTATATACAGCCTGAGAATATTTTGTGTAATTATAATATGCAAAATTTAGGTCCATTAATCATAAGTTATGATATTGGATTATATACAAGATATGAATATGAGCTTTCTTGTTGGTTTGATGGTGCTTATGCTCCTCATCCAAGCAGATATATAAGAGTAACATTTAATAATGATCCTACAAGTAAAGATTATTTAAAGGAAATTGAAAGGATAATAGTTATTAGTGGAGTAAGTGGTGATAATAGAACATCTGCAAAGTCTGAAGATATACAAATATCTGAGGGGGATATTATTGAATTTAGTTTTAGTTATAAAACAGATACTTCTCAGGCAGGTGTAGTGACAAGTGTTTTTGATGCAACAATATGGGATGGCTCAACATTATTACATCTTAGAAATAATGGATCGTGGACTATAGCTTCAGGTTATTCATATTCTGTTTTAGCAGGGGATAATACTAATGTATGGCATGATGTAACTATCATTTCTTTACCAGTTCCTAATACAGGATTAATAAATATTTATTTAGGTCAAGAAAATGGTTCAAATTCAGAGACACATTACAAAGACTTAAATTTTAAAATAAATTATAAGATTAATGGTTCACAAGTAGTTATTGGAAATACACATAATGATTCTCAATCTGCTGTAATAAAAAATAATAGTGACATTGAGATATCAATGGATGATGTTCCACATCTATCAATGAAAGGAGCATTATACTTAGATACTATCACATCATTAGTTCAAGACTTAACCAAAGAATGGAATTATACAGGAGGTGCTACAAATTATCCATACTTAGGTCAGCTTACAACAAAAGAAAAGCTGTTTTGGAGATGGAAACCAACAAGCAAGTTTAGTGGTACATTTTTAAATCTACTCAATCCTGTTTACGGTAATATATTTAGCATGTTTGCAATAGTGACAATGGGAGGAGGAGATAAGAGATATGTACCAGGATCATTAGCTATTGACTATAAGAATGGTACTGCTGATTGTACTCTTTGGGAGATAACAGATTTTAGTGTAACTTATAGTGATTTTGAGGCAGCAAATCTCTACTTATTTAATTACCTTTACGAAAAGAGTTAGACATGGCAAAAGTTAGAGGAATAGATTGTATTTTAGGATTGACTGATGATAACTTTCCTGTACTATGTGCAAGATCTATCACTTTTGATATTCAAAGAGATAGTATTGAAACATCAGTAAAAGGCAATGGCTATTTCAGGTCATATGTGGCAGGAGCTGCTTCTTTTACAGGCAGTGTTGAGGGCTTCTTAGTGATAGATCCTACAACTGACTTTACAATACCTGAAGTGTATAATATATTATATGCAGGGGTACCAATAGAATTAAGATATTATGAAGAGTCAACTGATGGCTACTGGTTCCAAAAGACTTGTTATGCTTTGGTAGAATCTATCAATCAGACATCTTCATTTGACAATATAGCAACATTTACCGTAAATTTTAAAGGCACAGGAGCTCCTGTATTAACTAATGGCTAAAATAATAACAATTATCCTACTAACTTTTGTCGTTAGTATTTCGTTTGCACAGCAGTATACACCAATGACAGCTGCAGGGTACCAGATGAAGAGATTAAAAGTGGATTCTACTCTACATATCCCATCTTTTTGTGGAGTACCTACAACAAGGAACAGTACAGCTAAAGAAGGAGCAGTAGCAATGGATACTTGTAACAATCTATTGTACATCTGGACTAACTTAAGTGGATGGAGTAGTATAAGTGGTGGAACCATTGTAGATACTGCAGCTATCAATGCAGCCATAGCTTTAAGAGTTAAATACTCAGATACTGCAGGAATGCTTCAGCCATATCTTCGTAAAATAGATACATTAAACAAATGGGTGCAGTCAGTCACTAAACTTAATGATAGTACAATTAGAGTTGTAAAAAATGCTATTACAACTGATTTGCTTATAAGGGGCAATGGGGTTAAATACTCGGATACAGCAGCTATGTTAAGCAAATACCTTCGTAAGACAGATACTGCCAGTCTTAGCAATAGAATCAACCTTAAATTAAACTTATCAGATACTGCTACAATGCTGAGTAAATATTTAAGAAAAACTGATACAGCTTCACTTAGTACCAGGATAAATTTAAAGCTTAACATTAGTGATACTTCATCTATGCTTAGCAAGTATTTAAGAAAAACTGATACAGCCTCACTTAGTACAAGAATAAATACTAAATTATCTATTGCTGATACAGTTAACAAATGGGTGCAAGATGTAACTAAGCTAAACGATAGCACAATAAGAGTTAGGAAAAATAATACAAATACAGATATAGTGCTGCCTAAAGGAACAGGGGGAAGTGGTGGTTCACAAGATTTGCAAAGTGTAACAACTATAGGTGATTCAACAACTAATTCAATTAGAATGAATGGTGGTGATTTAGATGTAAATGGAGGGCAGTTAATCTTAAATGAAAGTTTAGGTTCATCAATAGTTTGGTATGATTTTCTTGGAAATACTGCTGTACTTCAGCCAAAAATTCCTAATAATCAAATAAATTATCTTCCTGATACGACTGGCACATTAGTATTATCAGTTAACGGAAACTTTGCAGATAGTAGTGGAAATATAACATTAAGTACAGGTTCGGGAACAGTTACAAGTATTACTCAAGGATATGGCATCAAGAATTCCCCTAACCCAATAGTAGCAACAGGTACTGTGACAGTAGATACTAGTACAGGTGGTTTGTCTGGGAAGTATGTAAGAATATCCGATACGGCAACTATATTATTACCTTATTTATTTGGAAGTGGAACGCCTAACTATGTTCCTAAATTTAATACAAGTAGAAATTTAGGAAACAGTTTAATTTATGATAATGCTACAAGTGTGGGAATTTCTACATCAACCCCGAACGCAAGTTGGAAGCTAGATGTAAACGGAATTATTAATACAAACAACGGTGTTAATATAGCTACTAATGGTGCAAAAACAGGATTTTATGGCAATGCTAATACATTTGATATATGGGCAGGAAACAATAAAATAGCTACTTGGGGGTTAGCTAATGTAGGAGGTACATTGTATGACCATTTTATGAGTTGGGTATACACTACTGGTTCTACTGGTGAATCTTCTGCATTTAGAATAGCTTCTGGTCTTACATCAACAGGAACAAATAATGCAAGTCTATCTCAATTATTAATTAATCCATCATATGCTCAACAAACATTTGGAACAGGTACATTAAGAGGTATTTATTATAATCCTATTATAGGGACTTTAAATGGCTCTACACATATAGCATTTGAAAGTACATCGGGTAATGTTGTTATGAAAGGAATAAAAAAATCTTCTTCAACTACTGATAGTATAGCAATATGGATTAATGATACATTGAGCAAAGCACCATATCCAAGTGTAGGTGGTACAGTATATGTAGATAGCATCTATAGGACAAAAGGCAAGGATAGTATCTTCTATAAAAAGAATGGCAATACTTATGCAATTAAAGATAGTGTAGGAACTAATCCAGCACCAGTAGGTTATTATGGAGCATTTCAAGATACAACGATTCAAGTCGCTGCTGCAATTAATACACCTTACGCAATGAAATTAGGTGTTACTGATTTAACTAATGCAGTAACAATAGCAAGTGATGGAAGTAATCTAACAAGGATTACAATAGCTAATACTGGCATTTATAACATACAATTTTCAGCGCAATTTGACCGAACAAATAGTGGTACTGATGTTGTAGATGTATGGTTAAGAAAGAATGGTATTAATGTTGCTGGAAGTGGAGGTAAATTAGTATTGGCTGGTGGTGTAGTTACATCAGCAATAATTGCTACTTGGAATTATGTATTAGATGTTACTGCTGGAGATTATTATCAATTAATGTGGAGTACACCAGATACTCACGTTAGATTATTATATGAAACTGCACAAACTTCTCCATTTGTACATCCTTTAATTCCATCATTAATTTTAACAGTTACACAACAATCAGGTATAATGGCTGGTACGGGAATTACTGCAATCAATTCCCTAACTGGAGCAGCGCAAACAATGGTAACTGGTACAGATAGTACCGACTTTAAAATAGTATCTACTGGCACTTCCCATACATTCAACTTACCTACTGCATCAGCAACTAAAAGAGGTGCATTATCTTCTTATGATTGGTCAACTTTTAACGGCAAAATAGGGGCAGCAGATACATCAGTATTCCAAAGAAAGAACATTGCTGCATATTCATTTATGGCAAATAATACGGCA
>Ga0209668_10001156_pt1 | contig 11189 bp, 12 predicted proteins | sample FrelakmetPLP11PL_FD_187150 | JGI IMG/M metagenome (GOLD analysis project Ga0209668, IMG submission 187150) | Freshwater lake sediment microbial communities from the University of Notre Dame, USA, for methane emissions studies - PLP11 PL (SPAdes)... | ecosystem: Environmental > Aquatic >... | reverse complement strand
CGAATCACCTCCGTCAGCATGGATGTCTGCTCGATGCTCCGGCCGGCAAGCGCGTCGGCCAGGGTCGAGGCATGCGGTTCGTCGGCATTCTCCACGAGGAGCGCCGCCAGTTCTGCCGGCCCGATCTTGCGCAGCCACGCCGATGCAGGCTGGCCCCTGTTCGGGTTCATCCGCATGTCGAGAGGGCCGGGCGTCTTGAAGGAGAAGCCGCGTCCTGGCGTGTCGAGTTGCATCGAAGAGACGCCGAGGTCCGCCAGCAGGCAGTCCGCACCGGCCAGGCCTTCCGCGGCGAGAGCCGCGGGCAGGCCCGCGAAGTTCGATCGCCGCGCGACGAAGACGTCCGGCCCGAAACCCAGGCTTCGCATGCGGGCCTGCGTCCTGGGGAACTCAAGCGGGTCCACATCGAGGCCCAGCAGCTTCCCGCCCGGTTGGAGCCGCTCGAGAATCGCACGCGCATGGCCTCCGTAGCCGAGCGTGCAATCGACGGCGGTTTCTCCGGGTTGCGGATCGAGCGCCTCCAGGATTTCGGCGATCAGGATCGGGACGTGCGCGCCGGCGGGCGTCTTTCCAGAGGCGAGTACCTTACGCACCGTATCGGGGTATTGCTCCGGCTGGTGTTCCTTGTACTTCTCGTCGAACCGGCGCGGGTGCTTGCCGGCGTAACGCGTGCGGCGGCGGTGGGGTGTGGGCGGATCGCCGGTCATAGTTCGTTGTACTTGGCGTTCGAACCTCTGGCCTTGTCCACCGGGTAGCGCTCCTCGTTGCGGGCGAGCTTGGCCCGGATGGCCGCGGCGACGTCGATCCCGGAGTTGTCGGCGAACTCGAACAGGAGAATGGCGACGTCGGCGACTTCGGACGCGATCTCGGCCCGCCTCTCCACCACGCGGCGTTCCGATTGTTCAGGATTCTGCCAGACGAAGTGCTGGAGCAGTTCGCCCGCCTCGGCAGCGATGGCCACGGCAAGCTCCTTCGGATTGTGGAACTGCCGCCAGTCGCGCGCGTCGCGAAAGGCCCGGATCTCCGCCGTCAACTCCTCAATCGTCGTCTGCATGGAGGACATCGTAGCCGCAGGGCCTGGGGACAGACAAACCTGATTGCCGCCGGGGTTCCCAGACGCTTTCCTGACGCCGCTGCCCTGTCACCCCACGAAGCAGCCGTATGCGATGTCCAGCCCCCGGAGAGCGTTGGCCGCCATGCCGGACGCGATGCCCGGGATTTCCGCGCTTGGCCTCTACGCCGTGCTCGAGAGAATCGGTGAAGGCGGGATGGGCGCCGTCTACAGGGCGCGCGACACGCGTCTCGATCGGCTGGTCGCGCTGAAGGTCATCCTCCCGGCCAACGCCGCCCATCCGTGTCACCGTCGCAGGCTGCTGGACGAGGCCCGCGCCGCCTCAGCGCTGAATCACCCCAACATCGTGACGGTCTACGACGTCGGATCGGCGGAAGGCGTGGACTTCATCGCGATGGAGTACGTGGCGGGCCGGACGCTCGCACAGCTCACGGAGCATCACGTCCTGCCGGTAGACGAAGCCCTCGGCCACGCCGTCCAGGTAGCCGACGCCCTGGTCACGGCGCATGCGGCCGGGATCGTGCACCGCGATCTGAAGCCCGGCAACGTGATGATCACTGACGAGAGGCGGGTGAAGGTGCTCGATTTCGGGCTCGCGCGCCGGGTGACGCCGGCCGCCGCGGACGCGGAGACCATCGGCGCCGCCAGCCTGGACGGCGCCATCTCGGGCACGCTGAGCTACATGTCCCCGGAACAGCTCGAGGGCCGCCCGGTTGACGCGCGCAGCGACATCTTCAGTTTCGGCGCCATGCTCTACGAGATGGTCACCGGCCGGCGTGCGTTCCATCGCGATTCGGCCGCCGGCGTCATCGCCGCGATCCTCCACGAGCCGCCGGCGTCAACGACCGGCATACCGGCGCCCGTTGCGGCGGTGCTCTCCCGCTGTCTGAGCAAGAACCGGGCTGAACGCTTCCAGGGCGCGAGCGAATTGAAGGGCGCGCTGGATCAGGCCCGGGCCGGCACCGTGCCTGCGCCGGCGAAACCGGCCGTTGCCGTCCTGCCGTTCGCCAACCTCACCGCGGCGGCTGGCGACTACCTCGCCGAGGGACTCACGGAAGAGATCATCAACGCGCTCACCAGGATCCCCGGGCTCCTGGTCACCGCGTGGACCTCCTCGTTTGCGGCACAGGGGCGCGGCGGCGATCTCTCCGAGATTGGCCCGAGGCCCGGTGTGGGCCATGTGGTCGAGGGCAGCGTGCGGCGCGCAGGTGCTTGCATACGAGTCACGGCGCAGCTCGTCCAGGTGAGCGACGAGTACCACGTGTAGAGCGATCACTACGACCGCGAGCTGACCGACGTCTTCGCAATCCAGGACGAGATTGCAGGTGCGATCGCGGAGACCCTGCCGTGCGCCTGCGCAACGCCATCAGCGGGCTCATGCCGCACGGGCGCGTCAAGGAAGCTGCGGCCGTACTCCAGTTCCTTCTCGAAGCCGATCCGCTCTCGCCGTTGACGCACTGGTGGCCGGTCGTTCTGCTGGTCCTGGACCGCGACCTCGAAGGGCTCGATCGCGAGGCGTCGCATTTTGCCGCGCTCGAACCTGCCCACCCGTACGCGCAGTTCTCGATCGGCATGAATCACACTCTCAAGGGCGATTTCGCGCTCGCCGCGGCATCGTTCCGCGCGGCCGCCGACCTCTCCGGTCGCGCACCCCAGGTGCTGGGATACCTCGGCTTCGCCGAGGCGCCTGCCGGGCACGTCGACGAGGCCCGCGCCATCCTCGCGGAACTGCATCAGCGCGCCGAGGAGTCCTACGTCCCCCCTTCGGCGTTCGCGTGGATCGTGATCGGCCTGGGTGATATCGATGGTGCCTTCGAGCGGCTGGACCGCGCCGTGGACGTGCGCGACCCCTGGATCATCCCGGTCCGCACGCATCCGATCCTCGATCCGCTTCGATCCGATCCCCGTTTCCAGTCACTGCTCCGCAGGATGAATCTGGCCTAGCCCCTCTGTCCTCGGCAGCCACCGGACGGCGCCTGGCGCGCTTCAGCCCGGCACACTTCAGCCGTACCGGCTGAAGCGGTGGTCGAGTATGCAGCACGATCACCGCGGGGGGTGTCGGTGACCCAGAAGAAGACCTGCATGGCCGGCGCGTTCGCCACCGGGAAGACCAGCCTCGTGCAGCAGTTTGTCTCCTCGAAGTTCTCCGAGAAGTACCTTTCCACCGTCGGCGTGAAGATCGACCGCAAGGAGGTCGACGTTGCGGGAACCGGTGTGAAGCTCCTGCTCTGGGATCTCGCCGGGCAGGACAAATGTCAGAGCGTCCAGGCCAGCTACTTCACAGGCTCGTCCGGAATCTTCTTCGTTGTCGACGGGACGCGGCGCGAGACGCTTGCGGAGCTCGCGGGCCTGATGGCCCTGGTGCAGGACAGTCTTGGCGCGGTGCCTGCCGTGATCGCCTTCAACAAGGCCGACCTGGTCGACCAGTGGCAGGTCGGGCACGGTGACGTCGCGGCCCTGCGCGGCGAAGGGCGCTACATCCTGAAGACCAGTGCCAAGACCGGCGCCGGGATGGAAAGTGCTTTTCTCTGGCTCGCCGGCCAGGCGCTGAAGTCCGATCGGGGGTGACTGTGCCTGACAGCGAGAACCTCGGCGGGGCGGGCGGCGAGACGCCCGTCCGCATCGACGTCTTCGGGGCCACGCACCGCGGCAAGGTCCGGCCGGCCAACGAGGAGCAGTCGGCGCGGCTCGACGAGACTGCACGCGCGGTGCGAGCTGAGGTGGCCAAGCTTCGACCCCGGCTCGGCGGAACTGCCGCCGCGCGAGCAGGCGGCATTCGAATCCGCCGTGTCGGCCGTTCAGGACATCGCGAAGGTGGCTTCCGCCGCGGGCGTGAAGGCGAGGCTCGAGGTCGTCGGACACACCGACGGCACCGGGTCGGAACGCACGAACGTCCGCCTGTCTCGGGCGCGCGCCGAATGGGTGCTGTCCGCTATCGAGGCCCGGGGCGTGCGCGGCCTCGGACTTGCCCTAGTTGGCGCAGCCACCAACGAGCCGCTGCGCGCGGAGCGGAACGTGGAAGACCGGGCGCTCAACCGCAGCGTGACGTTCCGCGTGATCATCGAGCCGTGAGCCGGGACCCCGCAGCCGCCCGCTCATTCAACGGTGGGCCATCCGTACCAGGAACTCCGCTTGCTGCTACGATGCGTCAAACTCCGGCCGGGCCTTCCCCCGGCTGATCGTCGGCGTCTCCCCACAGCGCTCGCAACTCGAGTTCGATCTCGCCGAATGGCTCGACCCTGACGACGACTTCACCCGCATGGGTCGCGGCGATGACCCATCGGCCGCCTTCCAGGCTCAGCACCTCGAGTGTCTGGGCCAGCGGATCTACCAGCCATGCGTGACGCACTCCTTCGTAAGCGTAGATCGCGAGCTTCTTCGGTGGCTCGCCGATCGAACGGCGGGACGCGTGGCATCGAGCGCATTGCACATCGGGGTTTGCACACGCCTATCGCGGCGTCTCAGGAAACTGATCGAACCGTCGCGTCACTGTCTTGCCGAGAAGTTGCTGGTTCGAAAAGTCCAGCAGCGCCGCCCAGTCCTCGTCCGTCAGCGCATGACGATGCGCGGCGTAGTGTACGCCGAGGTGCTGCGATGCTCCGAGCAGGTCGTACGCCGGTCTCGCCGCCGCAATCGCCTGCCTGAGGGCGTCGGGCACGCAGTTCTGGTCGTCGGTTCCTTCGAGCGAGATAAACGCCCGAGGCGCCGCGAGAGCGATTAGCCAGTGCTGATCGAATGGCAGCTTGTCGACCGCAGCCGCGAACTGGTGCAGGTTCGGCGAGAACCAGTTCGGGTACTTGCGCATCATGTCGGCGAGACCTTCGCGGCCGCCGCCGCGCTCACCGTTGAACCGGTAGGCGCCCGTGCCCCCGGCGCCGCTGCCGGCCGGCGCCACCACGGCGAGCCGTTCTTCGAAGGCCCCGGCGACGAGGACCGCCTTCCCGATCCTCGAGTGGCCGACGGCGATCAGCTTGTGCGAGTCCGCAAACGGTTGCGTCTCGAGGTAGTCGATGCACCGCGAGATGCCCCACGCCCAACCCGCCGCAAGACCCCAGTCGAAATCCGGATACGCCGGGTAGTACCTCGTCGTCCGGAATGCCCAGCTTCCGTCGGCGTTCCTTCCAATCGTGTCCTCGCCCGTGTCCTGGTAGTGGTACATCACGAGCGCGTAACCGCGCCGGAAGAGTTCGGCGTGAGCCGCCGCCACGGATTCCGGATCGGACGCGGGCGGCTCCGGCGCGCCTGCTGCGGCCGCCGCCGCTCGCGCGGACTGGTCGCCGAGGGGAATCGTCAGCGCATCGAGACCCTTTCCCTGCTCCGGTGGCCTCACCATCGTCGGGAGCGGCGTCCCGCCGGGGGTGGGCCCGAAGGTGGGGAAGATCACCGTTGGGACTCGCCCTGTCCTGCCAGAAGGCACGAAGAGCGCCACGTCGAATCCGTACTTCGATCCCGGGCCGAAAGACAGGTGCACGAGCCGGTAGCGTACTGTGCCGCCCAGTACGGTCATCGATTTTACGTCGCGGCCCCTGACGTTGCCGGGCGCCGGTGGCACCAGGCCCGCAGCGTAGTACGCCAGGATCCGCTTCATCTCCTCGCGCCGCTTCTGCCATTGCGCGGCCGTCGTCACCTTCCGCCCGCTCTCAAACGTCATCACGGCGGGCATGTCCGGCCGCGCCGGCAGTCCGGCCACGCCGGGCATCGAGCCCAATGAGGTATGGATCGGGGGGACGGGTACGCGTGGCGCCGGTGACTGCGCGGCAGCAGCGGCGGCAATAGCGATGAACAGCAGGACTGCATGAGGCCATCGGCGACGCGATTTCACGTGCCTTGTATACCACGGCCGCAGGTAGCGGAGAGTTCGTCACCAGCGCCCCACGCGCCATCGGCCCTGTTTCCGGTAAGATACCCGGGCGGCTGCCATCTCCCCTCGCGGGGCCCCCGGTCCGCCGCCTTAGTCCTTCGATGCACAAATACGGCAACGTATTTGTGCCCTCAGGACTAAGTGCTGAGCGAGCGCAACCGGCCACGCGCGCCGAAAGCGAATCGTAGCCGCAATTGCGAGTCGAAGTACTTAGCATGCGCATTCACCTTCATCGATCTCTCTCGGCCGCCTGTGTCCTCTGCGCGACCCTGCTCGCGGCCTCCGCGCCATCGCGCGGAGCCGAGCACGGACCCGCGGCAGCCCCGGCACCCGACCGCCAGGTGGCGGCCGCCAGACTGATGGCGCGATCGCTGGAGAGCATCAAGGCGCTGCGCCAGGCGAAGGGCCTGGCGCTCGACAAGGCGCTGGATCCGAACGAAACGGGCATCATCGGAGAGGAGTTCACGCCGCTGACGACCTCCCTCGGAGAGGTGGAAGCGAAGCGGACATCTGCCAACCCCGCCTTCGCGGCGGTGCTCGTGAAGTACTTCGAGGCGACTGGCCTCGAACGGGGCGACGTCGTGGCCATCGGTGCCAGTGGGTCGTTTCCCGCACTCGTGCTCGCGGCGCTCAGCGCGGCACGCGTGCTCGAAGTCGAGCCGATTGTCATCTACTCGATCGGCGCCTCGATGTACGGCGCGAACCTCCCGGGCTTCACCTTCATCGACATGCTCGCCCGGCTGCGAGCGGACGGCCTGCTGCCGTACGGAATCGCCGCGGTGTCGCCGGGCGGAGACCAGGACGGCGGGGCTGGCGTGCTCTTCGACGAAGACGGAACCGCGCTGCTCGCCGAGACCCGCCGCAGCGGCATCCCGGTCGTCGAGGGTGCGACGCTGGCGGGCCGGATCCAGCGCAGGCTTCGAATCTACGAGGCGGTCGCCGGAGCGCGGCCGATTCGCTGCTTTGTGAACGTCGGCGGAGCCTCGGCCAGTTTCGGGAACACATCCGCATCGTTGGCCCTGCCGAACGGCCTGTCGCTGAAGGTGGCTACCCTGCCGGCGTCACCCACGCGCGGGCTTGTGTTCGAGTTCGCGTCGCGCGGCATTCCGGTTGTTCACTTGCTGCACGTGCGCGGGCTCGCGCGCGACAATGGTCTGCCGTTCGACCCGGTTCCGCTCCCGCCCGTGGGAGAGGTATGGCTCGGGCGGTTGTAGGACGGGATTCTCAGGTGGAGGGCGGGACTTCGGTCCCGCCGACATGCAGGGCTGAAGCCCTGCACTGCGAACGTCAGAGGAGATGCCATGACTCGTTATTCGTGGGTGTGGTTCGTCGCCGTTGTGCTGCTCGTGTGTGCCGTGCCCGCCCAGGCGGCCGTCTCGGGGGCGGTGCCGGTGAAAGGGCAGACGCCGCTGCTCATCACGAATGCCGGCCAGGGTCCCGGCGCCAAGATGTCGCGCCTGTTGTTGCAGCGCACGGGTGTGGTCAGCGACTTCGACTACCTCGCCGAGCCGCAACCCGCGGATCTGAAGGCCAAGCCCTACAAGACTCTCATGGTGGTCCTCGGGTCCACGGCCAAGGGCCTCGGCGCGTCGGGCATCACCATCGACCAGGAGATCGACCGCCTCAACGCGATGATTGCCGAAGCGAAGAGACTCAAGCTGCAGATTGTCGCGGTGCTGCTCGAAGGCAAGTCGCGGCGCGGCAAGCCGGGCGGTGCCGACGAGCGCTGCATCGACGCCATCGCGCCCTTCGCTAGCTTCCTCGTCATCAAGAAGGACGGCAATGAAGACGGCCGCTTCGACGTGATCTCCAAGAGGACTGGCGCGCCGCTGACGATCATCGACGATGCGGTGGACTTCAGCGAGGTCGTCAAAGCGATGTACTCGAAGTAGGAAAAGGGGCCTGGCCCCTTTTCTCGGTCGTGGCGCAGGACAGGGCTGAAGTCCTGTCGCTCGCGCGGACACGGCGCGGCGCTTCCGTCGTGGCGCAGGACTTCAGTCCTGCGGTGCCAGGAGACAGAGTTGAGCACCTACGTCACAACGTCGTACACCCTGGCCGCCATGGTGGTGACCTTCGCCGTCAGCAGTTGGCGGTTCAAATCGCCGGAACTGTCGATGGTGGTGACGGCGCTGGTGGGCGCGCTGGTGGCCGGCCTCGGTTTCCCGGCGCACCTGTTCGTCGAGGGCACGTTCACCTTCCTCGACCTCGCCTTCATCTTCATCACCGCGTGCGTGTTCATGAACGCCTACTCGGAAGTGGGTGCGATGAACGCCCTCGTGCGCGCCCTCGTCGTGGGCCTGCATCGGCGGAAGTGGCTGCTGCTGATGGTGCTGGCGCTTTTGATGCTGATCCCCGGCGCGCTGACCGGCGCCGGCGTGGTGTCCGTGCTGGTGGTGGGCGGTCTCGTCGCTGCGGTCCTGCGCATGATGGGCCTTGCCGAGCAGCGCGTGGCGGCCTTCGTGTTCATGCTCGGCATCCTGTCGGCCGTGGCGCCGCCCATCAACGTGTGGGCGATGCTGATGGCGGCCGGGGCGAACATGCCGTACGTGGGATTCGACCTGGTCCTCCTCGTGCCCGTGCTCGTCGTGACGGTTGTCACTGTCGTCTACCTCGGATGGGGCGCGGTGCCGCAGTCGAAGGAAGCGATCCTCGCAGGACTCCCGCCGCTCTCGCCGAAGATGACCTGGTGGCGCGCGGCAATCCCGCTGGTCATCCTGCTCGCACTGGCCCTGGCGGCGAAGTACGCCGCGTTCACGGTGCCCACGCTGGGGTTCCCGCTCATCTTCGTCATCTGCGCGCTCTCGACGGTGGCCATTGACCCGGTACGGCGCCCGTTCAGCCGCTGGCTCACGGTGATCAACCAGACAGTCGAACAGGTCTTCCCGCTGGTGGCGACGATGGTGAGCGTCGGCGTGCTGGTGAACATCCTGGCGGCGACGGGCGTCCGCGGGTTGATCGCGATCAGCTTCGTCGCGTTGCCCATCATCGGCATCTACGCGACGTCGCTCTTTGTATGCCCGCTGGCGCAGGGGTCCCTCGGATTCGGCAGCGCCGTCATCCTCGGGACGCCGCTAATCTTCGTGTTCAATGCCGTCGGCGCGAACGTGACGGTGGTGGCTGCGGCCTTCAGCTTCCTCTTTGCTCTCGGCGATTGCCTGCCGCCCTCGCGTATTGTCGGGCGCACCGCCATCGAGACGGTGGGCTACAAGGGGAGCTACATGTCGTTCCTGAAAGCGACGGCCGTGCCCTGGCTGGCGATGGGCATCGTGGCCCTCGCGATGTTGATGTTCCCGGGCAAGGCGGCGTTCTTGGTGAAGTACTGAGACAGAAGACAGAAGACAGAAGACAGAAGACAGAAGACAGAAGACAGAAGACAGAAGACAGAAGACAGAAGACAGAAGACAGAAGACAGAAGCCCCGGCGGACAAGGTGCCCATGATCCTTGTGCAAGAAGTGATTCACCAGATCTACTTCGTGATGGCGGGACTGATAGCCGTCGTTCTGCTGACGCGGCTGTTCCGCCGGAAGACCCGTCCCGGGCTGGCCTACGACATCGTGTACGCGTACGCCATCATCCCGTTCATCCTGCGGGCGCTCCACATCAAGTGAGGTGATCAGGTGAGCTCGAGCGTCAACAGCGATCCGGGAGCGGGCAAGGCCGGCACGGGCGGGCGGACGCTGGTCGTCCGGCGCGTGGGGCTACTGGCCGCGGCGCTGGTCCTGATGGTGGTGGGAACGAAGGACATCCGGGCGCTGCGGGTGTACCGCGAGACCGTCGTCGTGTCGAATGCACTGACAGCGCAGGTGCCGCTCAGCGCGTACTTCGACGGCATCCGCGGCACGCTGATGGACGCGCCGGTGTACGTGTTCGACTCGGGCGTGCCCGGCGGGTCGGTACTGATCCTCGGAGGCGCGCACCCGTACGAGCCCGCGAGCCCGGTGATGGCCTATGTCGTGATGGAGAACATCACCGTGACGCGGGGCCGGGTGTTCGTCATCGCGCGGGCGAACATGAGCGCGGCGTCCCAGGGCATGCTGGGCAATGCGTACCCGCCGTTCTTCCGCGTGAAAACGCCGTGGGGAGAGAAGCAGTATCGTATCGGCGATCGCGAAACGAGCCCGCTCGAGCAGTGGCCGGACCCGTTCACCTTCGTCCACTATCCTTCGACGCAGAACCTCGCGTACCAGGACAGCCGCAACCTCAATCGCACGTTCCCGGGCCGCGCCGACGGGAACCTCACCGAGCGGACATCCTTCGCCATCAGCGAGATGATCCGCCGCGAGAAGATCGACCTCACGATTGACGTCCACGAGGCGTCGATGGGCTACCCCGTCGTCTCGACCTTCGTGTGCCACCAGCGCGCGGAAGAGATGTGCATGATGGCGGCGATGATGCTGTCGGCGGAGCAGTTCCCGATGAAGACCGAGACGTCGCCGAAGTCGCTGCGCGGCCTGACGCACCGCGAGATCGGCGACTTCACCGGAAGTTTTGCCGTGCTCATGGAGTCGCCGGAGCCGTTCATCGACAAGTTCGTCGGACCCATGACCGAGGAGTTGATGCTGACCGGGCGCGACGAGTTCATGCAGATCGCGGCCGATCGCGGCCTCCTCTACGCCGAGTACGACATGAAGACCGGAGCGACCCTCGACTACCGCGTGGGCCGGCATCTCGGCGGGGCGGCGGAGGTGATCAAGCAGATGGGAGAGTTCTATCCCGCGAAGAAGATCGGTGTCACGTGGCCGACGTACGCCGAGGTGATGGAGAAGGGGATTGGGTACTTCCTGCACGACCCGGCGAAGGCCGATCGCCGCAGGGTGTTTCTGAACTAAGAAGCAAGAAGCAAGAAGCGGAACTGGCGCTGGTCAGAAGACAGAAGACACAAGACAGCAGACACCTGTCAGAAGCGAGCAGTAGATCGAGGGTTCCGGTGTGACGGAGGAAACGAGTCATGAAGAGATACTCGCGTAGCGTGGCGTGGCTGATGATGGTCGTCGTGGTCCTCCAATGGAGCCCAGTGCTCGACGCGTGCACGATTCTCGGCGTCGGCAAGAAAGCAACCGTCGACGGCTCCGCGGTGATTACTCACAATGACGACTCGAGCATCGCCGACTTCCCCCTGCGGATCGTGCCCGCTGCGGACTGGCCGGAGGGCGCCACGCGCAAGATCATCGCGAACGCCCACACCCGCGAGGGCGGCAACGTCCTCGGGACCATGCCCCAGGTGAGGCACACGTACCGCTATTTCATGTCGCGGTATT
>Ga0209668_10001155_pt1 | contig 11189 bp, 11 predicted proteins | sample FrelakmetPLP11PL_FD_187150 | JGI IMG/M metagenome (GOLD analysis project Ga0209668, IMG submission 187150) | Freshwater lake sediment microbial communities from the University of Notre Dame, USA, for methane emissions studies - PLP11 PL (SPAdes)... | ecosystem: Environmental > Aquatic >... | reverse complement strand
CTCTTCCTGTCCGGCATGGCAGTTTCAAAAAAAACCTGTTCTGAATTGCGAAGCCAATTCCCTGATTACTATATATCTAAAAATAAAGTGACGTTAAAACCGGGTGCCCGCCTGGAAAGGATCTTAGCAAGGCTCAGTGAGACATATAAAATGTATCCCGTCAATAAGGCGGATGGTTTAAAAGTGGATTTCGAAAACGGGTGGGTCCATTTACGACAATCTAACACTGAGCCCATCATTCGAATCTACGCAGAAGGGAAAACACTTGCGATGGCTGAAGAATATGCCGGACGCATCATGAGTGACCTATCATCATGGGGCTGTTGATAAATTCCATTTTCAGGCCGCTGCATTATATTTATTAAATTTTACTTTAGACATCTGAATTGTATTGTACCATGCCTGAATTCAAATCAAGGAAAAAAAGAAGGAAAAAGGCCAGATTTAAGGAAGTGAAGCTAAAGCTTTCAAAAAACCAGCAACGGTCACTTGATAATTATTGCAAAGCAAGGAGGACAACTCCTAATAAACTGATTAAAAAGATGATCCGGCGTTTCCTGGTCAACTATTCGAAAGATATTCCTGAAGAGTCATTCGCTACAGCTAACCAGCTTGATCTTTTTGGGGAAGATCATTTGTAAATCCCTCCATCTCCTTTATGCATTTCCCATTATGCATTTATTGAACGATAAACGGGATCCTGTTCACGATGGACCTGCCCAGGGTAATTTCGTCAGCAAATTCTATATCGTCCCCGATGGCGATGCCACGCGCGATTGTTGTCAGAAGCACAGGATTACCGGCCAACCTGCGGGATAAATAGAAATTGGTCGTATCGCCTTCAATGGTTGTTGGAAGGGCCAGGATGACCTCTTTGATACTTCCGTCAAAAGTTTTATGAAGAAGCGATTCGATGGTCAGGTCTTCAGGGCCTATTCCGTCGATCGGGGAGATGATGCCGCCCAATACATGATAAACACCGTTGTACTGGCCTGTGTTTTCAATCGCCATAACATCCCTGATATCCTGAACAACACAGATGATCGAATGGTCACGTTTATGATTTGCGCATATATCGCATATTTCTGTATCGGAAATATTATGGCACAGCTTGCATCTTTTGATTTCGTTCCGCATTTTTAAAATGGCCTGGCTGAACGATTCTACGTTCTGGACATCCTGCCTGATCAGGTGTAAAGCAAGCCTTAAGGCAGTTTTCCTTCCTATCCCGGGCAGCCTTGCCATTTCATTCACTGCATTTTCCAGTAATTTTGATGAATAATTCAAGTTACCCCTGATTTTAAATAAAATCGATATATTTACGTTTTCCTGACAAAATTAACCAATTGTTGGATATGAAATGCTTGATTTTAGTATGTCTTTTGTCTCTCATGATTTTCAACATCCATGCCCAGGAAATTACCGATACCCATATCAATAAAGCTGATGCCAATGGAAGGAGGCAGGGTGTCTGGAGAGTTTATGATGATGATGGCAACCTGAAATTTACAGGTGAGTATGTTAATGGCAAACCTTCGGGAATTTTCACCTATTATTATGAGAAGGACAAAGTCAAAGCCATTGTGACCATGCTAGACAGCGGAAACGTTTCCTATGCGAAGAATTATCATCCTAATGGCAATTTAATGGCTGAGGGAAAATATGTCAACCAGAAGAAAGACAGCACATGGTTGTATTACAGCGAAGAAGACGGGACTTTATCATCGGAAGAGCATTATTTAAATAACAAAAAGACAGGAGTTTGGAAGACTTATTATCCTGAGGGCCAGGTGGCAGAAGAAATTATTTATGTTGATGATATTAAAGAAGGTCCGTGGATACAGTATTTTACTGATGGAACGGTTAAAATGAAAACCACCTATGTTAATGACCAGCTGGAAGGTCTTTATGTTATTTATCATCTGAATGGCAATGTCGAAGTGTCAGGCTCATTTCTACATTCCAAGAAAAATGGAACATGGATCTATCTTAATGATATCGGGGAGTTAGAAAAGAAGGAGAAATACGAAAACGGGAAGCTGATACAGCAGGAAATTATCGAAAAACCCTAGTATGAGAGGCTTATAAATTAATCAAGTCTTCAAATCTTCTTTTTAATGAGTCCATATTTTCCAGGACCAGGCACTCCAGGCAGCTAAGCCTTTTAAAAGATTGATGCCCATGAGCGATCAGGATGCACGGTATCCCTGATCCAATGGCCACTTCGAAATCATGCTCAGTGTCGCCGATCATGAACAGTTCCCCCGGCTTATTGTCCAGGCTTTCAACCAGTTCCTTTGCCATTTCCAGTTTCCCTTCCCCCAGGTGGTTCGTTATCCCGGCAACTTTATCAAAGTATTTCAGAATGCCTTTCGATTTTAAAGTATCCTCCAGGAATTCTTGCTCCATGGCAGAAAGAATCACCTGCTGAACCTGATGGTTGCGGAAATAATCAAGAATATCTACAGCATCCGTCTGTAGCGGAGCTAAATGCAGATTTTCGCGGTATAAATCAATAAATTGGTGAGCCGGGATTTCAAAGGGTTCTTTCTCAAAGTTAAAACCAAGCGTAAGATAATAATCCCTGACAGGAAAAGTGAATATATCCCGGTAGCGCACCAGGTCAAGGGATGGCAAGCCCCTTTCTTTCAGCATGATGTTCATGCAATTTATACAGACCTGCATGTCATCCAGCAATGTGCCGTTAAAATCCCAGATAATAGTCATTAAAAAATTTTGAATTTTGTCCGCCAGCCGGCGGATTTAATTAATAGTAAAGCCAGTGCCATTTTACCTTATCAAGCCTGTTGAATTCAACCGCCGGGAAAGGGATCTTTATAAATCCGATCATATTTAACAAAAGCTTCACGGTTTCATTATTCGTCCTGATTTTGGTAAGGTCTATGTCAAATGACAGATAATATTGTGAATACCGTTCATAGTCTGGCAGGGGTTCACCGTTATATTCAGGTGGATTGGATTTTGCCCCGAGCATTCCTTCCGCTCCATAACCGAAAGATAGATCCAGCCACTTCGGGAATTTGCTGGTTTTAGGCAGAAATGAGGCTATACTGGCCGAAAGCCAGTAAGTCTGGCCATTATAATCTTTGAGCAGCTGTTGTGTGAAATTTTCCCCCAGCAGGTCAGGCCGGTAATCAGCATATTCAGTTTGATGGAATGAGAATTTCAAAGTGAGCGGCTGATCATGGCACAACAGTTGCTGACCGATAAAAAGACCGGTTCCTATGGTATTAGCCGCAAGATCGTATCCCGAAGCGCCCCATTCCTCAGAGAAGCCATCGAAAATTTCAACGGTGGCCAGGAAGACGAATCCCCAGGTCCCGCCGTACCATGTTGCTTTCTTTTCACTAACCCCGCTCCAGCGAAGACTTTCATAGCCAATCCTGCCGATCCAGTATGAAGTCGTAATATGCCCGATTTTATCCATGCTGAGCCATTCGCCTGAATCATCGATGAAATGGAATGAGGATCCGGGATAATCAGCATACCATAATTGGTACAAGCCGATCATACTGCAAGCATACAATGTGCCTGCAGTAACGGAAACACCAATCAGCCGGCTTTTATAATTTATCTGTCGGTCTATAGAGTCATTTTTGCCGGATTCCTGGCTGATACTTCCATATACTGAGTAAATTGTAGTAGATGAAAACATTAAAAGAACCAGTATTGTAATACCAAATTTCAAGTTTCAAGTTTCTAGTTTCTAGTTTCCGGTTTCAAGTTTTAATTTTTAATTTTTAATTTTTAATTTTTTCTAGTTGATCTTTCTTTCATTCAGGGCATTCTGATAAGCTTTCGCATATCTGTAATGTTCATCAAGCGTCCTTGAGAAAGCATGGTAACCCGGCAGATCAGCCCTGGCACAAAAAAACATGTAATCGTGTTTCTGGTAATTCAGTACCGCGTCGATAGATGCGATGGACGGTACGCAAATAGGGCCGGGCGGCAGACCCGGGTGAAGATAGGTATTATATGGCGAATCAATTTCGGTATGAACTTTAAGAACCCGTTTTAATTCAAAGTTCCCGGTTGCATACACGACAGTAGGATCAGCCTGCAATAGCCAGCCTTTCCTTAGCCTGTTTAGATAAACCCCTGCAATAGCAGGCTTTTCATCATTCTTTTGGGTTTCTTTTTCAACTATTGAGGCCAGGATTGTTATTTCCGGAATACTTAACCGTGTGAATTTCGCCTTTTCAGTTCTCTCACCGTTCCAGAAATCGTTGAACTCCTTCTTCATCCTTCGTGTGAATTCATAGGCATCTGTTGTCCACCAGAATTCATAAGTGTTGGGGATAAAGATCATGAGAACTTTTTCCGGAGTCGTATTCAATGATTTAAGGAATTCCACGTCATTCCAACATTTAATGAGTGACAAGGAATCAGCTTCTATTTGCATGGAAACCTTACCTGCGAGCTCCTGCTTCAAACGGATATTATTGAAAACAACATTTACAGGTGCCTGGGCCCCTGACCGGAGCATATTGACCAGGTCATTATTATTCATTGAGTCTCGGATAATGTAATGCCCCGGTTTGACCAGACCGGGATATTTTTTTCTTCCAGCTACCCACTCAAAGGAATGATGGTTAATGATAAGGCCTTTTTTATAAAGAATTTCCTTGACATCTCTGAAATCGGACCCGGAAGGAATAATTACCGAAACCGGATCACCATTGGGTGTCCGGATATTCGGTTTTAAAATATAGCTGAACAGTGCGAAGGCAATGATGATTGCACCGACGGTCAAGCCCGCCAGCGACAGCAGGATTAACCTGTGGATCAGCATTTTTTTTGGTATGCCTGACAAAATCCTGCTGCGGATAGCCATAATATTTATGGTTATTTTGTTCGATTGATAAGCTGGAACATGCTTTCATCCTGCCATTTGTTGCGGATCCTGTTCCATTCCTTCTTTACGCCTATGAATTGGAATCCTTTGCTTTCAAACAGCCTGATGCTTTCGGTGTTATCTATGGAAATATTTGTAAATAGCTGGTGAAGCTGAAGGGTTTCAAAAGAGTAATTGATCAGAAGTCCTAGGGCCTCTGAGGCAAATCCTTTTCCCCTGAACCCTTCAAGGATCAATATCCCTACACCTGCCCTCATATGGGCTGGTTCAAATTCAAAAAGGTCAATTGAACCGATAGTCGTTATCCCGTTTTCAGTACTAGTCAGGTCTATCATTAACCTCATCTGTCGGGTTGAGTAAATATCCTGGCCTGCACTGAGAACATATTGCTCCAGAGTAAAACGTGACAGGGGAGTGATCGTATTGGAAAGATGCCAGATGGACCGGTCATTTTCCCATTTGTACAAAACATCAATGTCATCAGGCTCCAGTGCCCTTAATCTTATTTTAGAACCGTTCATTATTACAGCAGTTTCATCAACTTCAAATCAGGCAACCGTTATTAAATTAAGATAGTTCCTTCATAAACTTTAACTGCAGGCCCTTCCAGGATTATTTCCGTAAACACCCTGCCATCTCTCCTGAAAGAAAGGTTTAGTATTCCTCCTTTAGTCCTGACAGGAATAGTCCCTTTTTCCATTCCTTTTACAGCCGCATAAGCCAGTGAAGATGCCGTTACACCGGTCCCGCATGAAAGCGTCTCATCTTCGACTCCACGTTCATATGTCCTGACATAAATTTGTCCCCCTTCATCTTCCACAAAATTGACATTGATTCCTGCCGGCCTAAAATCATCGAGATAACGAAGATTTCGTCCTTCCCTGACAATATCAATTTTATCAGCTTCTGAAATAAACCTGACAAGATGGGGTGAACCGGTATTAAAGATGAAATCCTCTCCCAAATATTGATAATCAGTAACATCATTCATACTCAACCGGACCAGCCATGTGTCACCATCCCGGTTAAGTATGGATCCGGTATGTACACCGTCTGCTGCATGGAACCTGCTTTTTTTGGGGGATAATGACAAATAGTCAGCTAATGCGACAGCACACCTCCCTCCATTTCCGCACATAGTGCTTTCCTGCCCATCGGAGTTAAAGTACCTCATCTCAAAATCATATCCGCCGGATGCATTCAGCGTGATGAGACCGTCAGCCCCTATGCCAAACCTTCGATGGCAAAGCCAGGCGATAATCTCTTTACCCGGCGTGAAATGATCTTCCCTGTTATCTATGAGGATAAAATCATTTCCCGTTCCATGATATTTATAAAACCTAAGGCTCAAATCACTGCAGATATGTGGCTTCAAAAATAAGTAAAAAACAGGATGGCCACCGAAAGCTGCCAATCCTTTCTTTTAACATTAATTAACAAGGGAAAGGCACACTATTTGAGCAATATATAACGTTTTTCAAATTCAAAAAATAAACAATTGGAATTAAAAACTGTTTAAATGTTATGAAAAGGATAATTCAAGTTTTAACGATCGTAGCACTCTCCGTTGTGATTGTCTGGGGAGTCAGAAGTATTATTACCATTGGCAAAGACAGATTTGGCAGTAATGATATACCGAAATCGCCTTCGCAGGCTGAGCTTGTTCCGGCAAATTATTTACCAGTGGCCCCATTTTCAGGGCCTGATTTCACAACTGCAGCAGAAAAGACCATTCATGGCGTGGTTCATATCAGGTCTGAATTTTCAGGAAGGACAGGCGGCTATGATGATTTCTTTGCCCCATTCCGTGATTTCTTTGGAAGCCCCTACGGTGGTGACAACACCTACACAGGGTTTGGATCAGGGGTTATCATTTCAAATGACGGATATATTGTGACCAACAACCATGTTGTCGACGGTGCCGGCAATGTGAATGTTACCCTTAATGATAACAGGGAATTCGAGGCTACTATAGTCGGGACCGACCCTACAACTGACCTGGCCCTGTTAAAGATTGATGCTGAAAGCACACCGTTCATCACGTTTGGCAATTCAGACATCGTTAAAATCGGGGAATGGGTCCTTGCAGTGGGAAATCCTTTCAACCTCACATCGACTGTAACTGCAGGGATTGTCAGTGCAAAAGCCAGGAATATCAATATCCTTGGGACCCCGGGCGCCATAGAATCGTTCATTCAGACTGATGCTGCGGTAAATATGGGAAACAGCGGGGGAGCCCTGGTGAATATGAACGGCGAACTCATAGGAATTAACGCTGCGATTGCTAGTAACACAGGCTCATATGCCGGGTATTCGTTCGCGGTGCCAGTTAATATAGTGAAAAAGGTTGTCGATGACCTCCTCAATTTTGGAGTCGTACAAAGGGCATTTATGGGCGTTACCATACGTGAAGTAGATTCGAAACTGGTAAAAGAGAAAGACCTCGATATGGCTAATGGCGTGTACATTGAGTCAGTTTCAGACAACGGCGGTGCGAGGGAATCCGGTATCAGGGAAGGGGATGTAATAGTTTCTGTTGATAATTTTCCTGTAAAGACAAACTCTGAACTTCTCGAAATCATCGGTCAGCACAATCCCGGCGATGTTGTGGCTGTAAAGGTCCACCGGAACGGTCAAAACCAGGATTTCCAGGTTGAATTGAGAAACGAGGAAGGAAATACCGCTATTGCGAAAAAAGGTGATAACTTCTATATGTCTGATCTTGGCGCAACGCTTGAACAGGTTCCTGATGAGGATGTCCGAAACCTAAAAATTTCAGGAGGTCTAAAAGTTGTTGAATTGCAGGACGGAATGCTGAAAAAAGGAGGAGTGCAGAAAGGATTTATTATTTTGCAGATCAATGGGGTAAAGATCAATTCCAAGTCAGATGTCGACCGTGCTTTAAGTGATATCAGGAGTGGGGTGATTCGGATTGAGGGAGTTTATCCGAATGGCATGAGGATGAATTATGGATTTATATTGTAGTTATTTAAAAAAATTCTAAATAACACAAAACATTTCGTATCTTTGCACGTTTTATTTGCATATCCTGGAAATATTTCGTATATTTAGCTGTTTTGAAATCACCATTTCTGATCATCATAATATAAAATGAGACAATTAAAGATATCCAAGTCGATTACCAACCGTGAAACCGCTTCACTTGATAAATACCTGCAAGATATTGGCAGGGAAGAACTTATCACCGCAGAAGAAGAGGTCGAACTGGCGAGGCGAATCAAATCAGGGGATGATAAGGCACTTGACAAGCTGGTCAAGGCTAACCTGAGATTCGTGGTATCGGTTGCCAAACAATATCAAAACCAGGGGCTTAGCCTGCCTGATTTGATCAATGAAGGAAACCTGGGGCTGATTAAGGCTGCACAGCGATTTGATGAAACAAGGGGATTTAAATTTATTTCATACGCAGTTTGGTGGATCAGGCAGTCAATACTGCAGGCGCTTGCTGAACAATCAAGGTTGGTGAGACTTCCATTAAACCAGGTTGGCTCATTAAATAAGATCAAAAAGGCTACCTCAAGGCTGGAGCAGGAATTTGAACGCCCGCCTTCAGTTGAAGAAATTGCGCGTAAGCTGGATATTCCTGAACATAAGCTGGACAAAGCCTTGCGTATAACCACACGGTATGTCTCCATGGATGCCCCCATCGCGGAAGATGAAGATACGAAATTCCTTGATGTCTTTGTTTCTGATGATACACCCCGAACGGATACTAATTTAATGCGTGAATCGCTGAATAAGGAGATTCAACGGTCATTGTCGACGCTAACTGAAAAAGAACGCGATGTGATCAACCTATACTATGGCATTGGAATGAATCATGGGCTGACACTGGATGAGATAGGAGCAAAGTTTAACCTTACCCGTGAGCGGGTTAGACAGATCAAGGAAAAGGCCATCCGCCGGCTGAAGCACACTTCGAGGAGTAAATTACTGAAAGCTTACCTCGGCGAATAAAATATTATTAGCTCATCTTTAGCTATGGTCATAGTTCATTTATGAACTGTGGCCTTTTGTTTTTTTATTTTTGTTATTATTGCAGGTTAAACGACAAATCTTGGAATCATTAACTAATCGAATTAGCCATGCCAGAATCAGACGAATTGAAAAGTAGCGGTCATCATCATGAATATGACAGTTCGCTGGATAATTGGATTAATGATGAAAAATCCGGTTTTGAATTTGTAAACCTGGTAGGTCAGATTTACTACGATAAATCCATTGAACTTATCATTTTCAGGAGCCAGCTTATAGACCGGTCTTCAAGCGTTATCCTTAAAAAACATTCTCACTCCTTATCGGTAATAGGTCAGGCACTTAAGATCCAGGACTCTGTTTTGCTTGCAAGGGAACTGCTGAAAATGGATCTACCCCCTGCAAGGATTGATATAGGCAGGTTGAATAAAGAATGGACGGAACAAGGTTCGTTATACCCGGATGCCAGAGCATTTCTTGAAAATAAGCTTCAGCACCTTATCGGGAAGAAAAAAAAGTATGAAAAACCGGTAGACGTGGTGGTTTACGGGTTTGGACGCATCGGCCGGCTGGTAGCACGTGAGCTTATAATCCAGGGGAACGGAACCCAGCTTAATGTTAAAGCTATTGTTACCCGTGGTAATTCTCCTGAAGAAATAAAAAAACGGGCATCATTATTTCGAAATGATTCGATTCATGGTCCGTTCCGTGGAGTCGCAATTGAGGATGTTGATAATAAAATTCTGATGGTCAACGGGCACAAGGTTAAAATGCTCGCAGCAAACAATCCGGAAGAAATAGACTACGAAGCTGAAGGAATACATAATGCCCTCCTGATTGATAGTACAGGGGTCTGGACCAAACGGGAAGACCTTGCCAGGCATTTGAAATCTAAAGGGGTCAAAAAAGTTATGCTGACAGCTCCTGCAAAAGGCGATGTGCCAAATATTGTATATGGCGTCAATCATGATGACGGCACTGTTGACTTCAATACTGAAACTATTTACTCTGCAGCTTCCTGCACCACTAACGCCATTGTCCCTGTTCTGTATGTTATCGAACATAAACTCGGTATTGACAAAGGACATATCGAAACTATCCATGCTTACACCAACGATCAGAACCTGACGGACAACTATCATAAAAAACCCAGGAGAGGGCGCTCAGCTCCTATAAACATGGTATTGACCTCTACCGGGGCTGCTTTAGCAGCAGCAAAAGCTATTCCTTCACTGAAAGGCAAGCTTACAGCTAATGCAGTGAGGGTTCCAATACCCAATGTATCTTTGGCTATTCTTTCTCTTACTGTCCGGAAACAAACCAGCACGGAGGAAGTCGTTGAAATCCTTAGAGATGCTGCACTTAATGGACGTTTGGTGGAACAAATCAGGTTCTCCGCTTCCACCGAGGCAGTTTCTACAGATTTTATCGGTGACAGTTGCGCCGGGATTTTTGATGCGCCTGCTACACTGGTTTCTGCAGATGGTAAATCCATTATTCTGTATGTCTGGTATGATAATGAATTTGGCTATACCATACAGGCTTTAAGATTAGCCAAACATATCGCAGGAGTCCAGTGGGAAACTTACTATTAACAATAAATATCTTTTGCTTATATACTTATCATGTTCAAAACTAAATATATCTTCGTGACAGGCGGTGTTTCCTCTTCACTGGGAAAAGGCATTATATCAGCCTCTGTGGCTAAATTGCTCCAGGCCAGAGGATTTTCCGTTACGATCCAGAAACTTGACCCATACATCAATGTGGATCCCGGGACATTAAACCCTTACGAACACGGAGAATGTTACGTTACTGAAGATGGCGCTGAAACTGACCTTGACCTCGGACATTACGAGAGATTTCTCAACGTTCCCACCTCTCAGGCTAACAATGTAACTACGGGCAGAATCTATCAAACGGTTATCGAAAAAGAAAGAAGGGGCGATTACCTTGGTGAAACTGTGCAGGTTATACCTCATATTACCGATGAAATTAAACGCAATATCCAGATTCTTGGTAATAAGTTTGGTTACGATTTCGTGATTACTGAAATAGGAGGGACGGTGGGCGACATTGAGTCATTACCATATATTGAATCCGTCAGGCAGCTCAAGTGGGAGATGGGCAACCGTTGCCTGGTCATCCATCTTACGCTGGTGCCATACCTGGCTGCAGCCGGCGAATTAAAAACCAAACCTACCCAACACTCGGTGAAAACTTTGCTTGAATCAGGGGTTCAGCCGGATATAATTGTCTGCCGGACTGAAAAGCACCTCAACCAAAATATACGAAACAAGATTGCCCTGTTTTGTAA
>Ga0209668_10001154_pt1 | contig 11190 bp, 8 predicted proteins | sample FrelakmetPLP11PL_FD_187150 | JGI IMG/M metagenome (GOLD analysis project Ga0209668, IMG submission 187150) | Freshwater lake sediment microbial communities from the University of Notre Dame, USA, for methane emissions studies - PLP11 PL (SPAdes)... | ecosystem: Environmental > Aquatic >... | reverse complement strand
TTTCCTTGAAGCGGGTAACCCGATTGCGCTCCAGTACGAGAGTCCCGAATCGACCGGGTGGTTGGACCGCTGTTAGTGTGGCCAGTTTTCCGTGCGCCTTATGAAATTCAACCAGTTTTGCGATGTATTCAACATATTCAAATGTTTGTCTTTGAAGGAGTGGATTTGTTTGTTTTTCTCCAATTTTCCTTAATTTATCCAGATAATCGTCAATATCGAGTTTTTTTGAACGGATTACGATCTGAATCGGGAATTCCAGCATGTTAATGAACCCCTGATATGAATAGATGATTGCGTTTTGCTCGTCTTCTGATTTCAGGTTGAAATTGATGCTTGAAACGCTCAAAACCGCTCTGACTCCTCCGTTTTTCAGTACGAGCGTACCATCTCTTATTTCGGAGATTTTGAGGTACATTTGAGTACTAAGCCCCGGGCTCTGTTTTGATGGTGCCTGCTTGATTGTTTCCTGTTTTTTTTCTTCTGGCATTTTTATCTTATTTTATCGGATGGGGGCAGATTTGACGGTTTTTGCTGTGAGTTCAGGATTTTTGTTATTTCTTCAAGCTTCTTGTGTTTGTCCAGGACGGACAATGCTTTTGCTTCAGCTTTTTTATCGGTTGCGCTTTGTATTTTTGATACATTTGTTGTCATCATCGGAGTGTATGATTCTGCTGCTCCAAGGATCCAGAACCTTTTTCTGGGTAGAATCGTGAACTCAATCCACCGGATTATGAATTTTGTAAAACTTAAGTCCAAAGGTCGGGCGAATGCGAACGCTATCGTTATGATTGCGACTATTCCGACCGGAAGAATCCATGTAACCCATATGTAAAATTTTGACAGTGAAGTGTATATTGAGTAGTCCACGGCAAAGCCGATTCCGCAGATAATCAGCTGTTTTAGCGTCAACGGACCGACGATTTTGTCTTCTCTTTGAACATTTTGTGGAATCTTGAACTGCATTTTTTTTATTAAATCGTATTATTATAGCAAAAATTGCGTGACTCATCAATCTTTGCTAGTATTTGCCGGCATCTTATTTATTTTAGTTTCAGGTGAGAAAGCCGGATTCTGAATAAAAAAGTTATTCAACCATGGTTCCCAAATCCAGGATTAGAAATTTTTGCATTATTGCCCATATAGATCACGGCAAATCTACCCTCGCGGACCGGTTCCTTGAGGTAACCGGGACCATATCCAAGCGTGAAATGAAGCATGCTCAGATGCTTGATACCATGGAATTGGAGCAGGAGAGGGGAATAACGATAAAACTTCAGCCGGTTCGCATGGATTGGCAATTTGGCGGTGAAAATTATGTGCTTAATCTTATTGATACCCCCGGGCATGTTGATTTTACTTATGAGGTTTCAAGGAGTCTTGCGGCTTGTGAAGGCGCAATTCTTGTTGTAGACGCGACACAGGGGATTGAAGCTCAGACTCTCGCCAATTGCTATCTTGCAATTGAACATAATCTGACATTGATCCCTGTACTTAACAAAATTGATTTGCCCTCGGCGGATGTGCCCAGAAGGGCGGCGGAAATCGAACATATTCTTGGGATAAAGAAGGAGGATATTATTTCAATTTCGGCTAAGGAAGGCACGAATGTCGAGAAAGTTCTGGAAGCTGTCATTCAAAAGGTCCCTCCGCCCACAGTCGGAGATGAAGGCGATGAGACAAAGGCTCTGATATTTGATTCGGTATATGATTCGTACAGAGGGGTTGTTTCATATGTCAGACTTTTTTCCGGAAATTTGAAAAGGGGAGACAAGATTTTTCTTTTGCATAACGGGATGGAACTGGAAGTGATTGAAGTTGGCTATTTCAAGCCAAAATATCAGCCTGCGGATATACTTTTGTCCGGAGAAGTCGGTTATGTGGTTTCCGGGCTTAAAGATGTATCGGACGCGCGCGTCGGTGACACAATCTGGAAAACCGGGACAAAGCCCATAGATATTTTTCAGGCGGAGCCGTTGGCGGGATATAAGGTGGTAAAACCGTATGTGTTTGCCAGTATTTTTTGTGTTGAGGGTGATGATTTTCCATTACTGAGGGATGCGCTGCAAAAGTTACGATTGAGTGATTCGGCGCTGTCATTTGAGCCTGAACAGTCCGGAGCGCTTGGGCATGGGTTCAGATGCGGTTTTCTTGGGCTTCTTCATCTGGATATAGTTCAGGAAAGGCTCGAAAGGGAATATGATTTGAATTTAATCGTTACCGCTCCTTCAGTTTCTTATCTTGCGGTAAAGAAAGGAGGGGAAGAGGTTTTTGTCGCTAATCCAACCGATTTGCCGGATCCCGGCTCTATTGAGGCGATAAAGGAACCCTGGGTAAAGGTTGAGGTTTTGGCTCCAAAAGAATATGTCGGGCCGATCATGCAAATGACTCTTGAAAAACGGGGATTGAACAAAAGTATGCAGTTTATTGATGAAAACAGGGTAATTATGACTTTTGAAATCCCTCTTTCGTCTATTGTCATGGAATATTTTGATGAGTTAAAGAGCATCAGTTCGGGGTATGCCTCCATGAACTATGAGTATCTTGAATACAGGGTTGGAAACCTTGTTAAGCTTGATATTCTCATTGCGAGTCAAAAAATTGACGCTTTATCGGCGATTGTTCATCGTGATCAAGCATTTTATATTGGGTCTTCGCTCTGCAAAAAGCTTAAGGAATTGATTCCCAAGCACCAGTTTGAAGTTGCCATCCAGGCGGCAATTGGCAGTAAGGTGCTTGCCAGGGAATCAATCAGCGCTATGCGCAAGGATGTAACTGCAAAACTCTACGGTGGCGATCGTACCAGAAAGGATAAGCTGTTGAAAAAGCAGAAAGCCGGGAAAAAACGCTTGAAGAAGATTGGCAGGGTCGATCTTCCCCAGGAGGCATTTTTGGCGATTTTGAAGAAGTGATTTGATGGTTTGTCGAAGGGTGTTGTATAAAACCAGCCTGCGGCTTTTCTTTTAGCCGTTTTCGTGCTATAATTTTATGATAAATTTGATCATTTTCGGAATGCAATGCTAAAGTTTGCGGGCCTAAGAAAAGTAGCGTCGTGGGGGGTAACGGTTGTTTTTGTTATTGCCCTTCTTCTTGTCGGAGCCAAGCTTTTCTTTGAAGATCAGTTTTCATTTCTTGTCAGTTTCGTAAATCCTCCGGTTCAAGTGCATGCTGTTGCTGAACAGCTTGTAATCGGTTATGCATATAAACCATCGGTGCTGGATCCTACTTTGTTTGATCTAATCACCAGGAGTTATCTTGTCGATATTTATGAGGGCCTTGTCAGGACGGACAAAAATCTTGAAATCAAGCCGGCATTGGCAGTTTCCTGGGGGCTTTTGGATCCTACCACATGGGAATTCCGTTTGAGGCCCGGGGTCAGGTTTCATGACGGACAAAACTTGTCGGTTAATGATGTGATTGTGAGTCTGGAAAGGGCTAGGACCTCTCCGGAATCTCAATTGGTCGATCTATACGCAACCGTTGAAAGCATTAATGCCATCGGGACAGATCGTATTCGTATTAGGACCAAGGTTCCAGATCCGCTTCTGCTTAACAAACTAGCCGTGACATATATATTTCCGGCTTCCCTGAAAGCGTTTGATAATCCTGTCGGCACGGGCCCATATTCTTATGGTGGAGAGACAGATCAGGGATTCGAATTGGACTTGTTCCCCGGATATTGGGGTGAAAAACCATATTTTAAGAAGGTATTTTTGAAGTTTATTCCCGGACGCAGTGACAGGATTGCGGCACTGCAAAAGGGGGATATACAGCTTCTTGCCAATATGCCGCCAAATTATGCCTGTTCCAAAACGGAAAAATATCGTAATGCGGATGGCTGTAATGATCTGAAAAATGACGCGATTGAAATTAAATCTATTCCCAGTCTTGAAGTAAGTTTTCTTGTTTTCAATCATCAGAATAAGTTTTTTGAGAGAAGAGAGATCAGGCAAGCGGTGAGCAGGGTGTTTGACCAACAGGTATTTGTTGATCTTGCTTTTGGCTTTGCCAGGCCGGTTGGGCAATTTGTTTCAAACGGGGTTTTTGGGTTCAATCCCGATATCAAAAAGCCCGAATGCGATCCTGATGCGGCTAAACAGCAATTTGTAACAGCTTGTATCGATATCTTTGATGTTCTTGATGTGACTTTTGATTATCCTGAGAATCTTGAAACGATCGGGCAGCATGTCCAAAGTCAGTTGCGTGACTTGGGGTTGAATGTAACACTAAACCCTTTGAGCGGGGAAGATCTTCAGAAGAAGATATCGGAAGGAAAATCGGACTTTTATTTTCTTGGTTGGAGGTCGGAACTTGGTAGCGCTTCGGATTTTATGCAGTCTGTTGCTCACAGCAAGGACGCGGTGAACGGATATGGTTATTTTAACGGCGCGCATTACAGCAACATGAATGTTGACGAACTTATTGAAAAGAGCGGGCGGAACCTTGATACGGAAAGTCGCCTGAAGCAATTGCAGGAAGCCATGAAGATACTTGTTGAAGATGATATTTACGGAGTTCCGTTATTTGAATCCGAGACGGTGTTCGCTTTTTATGATTGGATCAAGTTTGACCCGAGGGTTGACGGGTATGTTCACGCTTCTGAAATTAAGGCCAATTGAAATAAATAATTATGAAATCAATAAAAACAAAACTGGTGTTGGCGATAAGCGGGCTGATAATAGTCCTGTTCAGCCTTATGACTTATATTTTTATCAATGAGAATAAACAGGAGTTGGCCAGGGATATTTTCGTGAATTCACGGAATTTTGCCGAACTTACGGCCGGAAGTATCGCAAATGACTATAATGTTTATTTGGCTGAAAATAGTTTTGTTTATTTCAACCGTGAAATCCGCGCGGTTTTTGAGCAGATGCCTGATCTTGCCAATATTCAGTTGATTAAATACGGCGGAGAAGTCCTATACGATTCAAAGACTGAAAACGATAAGCAGTATGAGGGATCACCTCGAATGGTTCAGGATAAGGTCTTTCTTGAGCAGACTCAGAGCAGGAATTCCTCCATATTTACGCTTGATACCAAGAGGGTTGTTTATTTAAGATTGGACGATACGGGGCAACTTCAGTATGTGGATGTTAATGAAAAGCCGGTTGTCGCTTTTAATCCGGACGAAAAGATTGAGTATCTTGTTCAGCCCGCGACGAATGAGACTGCGGCTGTGTATTCCATTTCTTATCAAAGCCTTTATGACAGCGTTAATCAGACGATGATGAGGGGTGTTTTGCTGGCGATCTTTGGAATTGGTGTCGGTATCTTGATGGCATTTCTGTACGCAGGAAGCATTACTAAACCTCTCAAGAAGTTGACCGAAGGTGCCGGTATCCTTGCAAAAGGTGATTTTAAGCACAGGGTTGTTGTAAAGACAAAGGATGAAATTGCCGTTCTTGCGGCCGCATTTAACAAAATGGCGATGGATCTTGAGACAAGCACTAAAGCGCTTGTATATAAGGAACGCGTGGCGAAGGAGCTTGAACTGGCGGCAAAAATCCAGAAGGAATTGCTTCCAAAAGTGATCCCAAAAATGCCGGGGCTGGATATATCGGCCGGGCTTTTGCCTGCGGAAGAAATCGGCGGTGACAGTTATGACTTCATAAAGATTGATGACCAGAACCTGTTGATGTACCTGGGAGATGTTACCGGACACGGGGTACCATCCGGAATCGTCGTGTCAGTCGCTAATGCTCTCATTTATAACTACTCCAATGAGGCTGACCTGAAACTGCTGTTATTGAATGTGAATCGGATTCTGAATGAAAAAACGACTTCTAACATGTTTATGACGATGGTGATGATGAAATGGAACAGTGCTCTCAATCAGCTTAAATATGTCAGCGCCGGACATGAGCAAATGATTCATTTCCACGCCAGGGAGAAGAAGGTAACGCTTACTCCCGCAGGCGGTATCGCGCTTGGCATGTTGCCCGATATTGCCAAAACGCTTAAGGAAGATGAAGTTAAGATGGAGTCCGGTGATGTGCTTGTGGCTTACAGCGACGGTATTCCGGAATGCTGGAAAAACGAGAATGAGATGTACGGAATGGGCAGACTAAAGAGGGCGGTTAGCGATTATTCAGATTTGCCTTCCGCTTTTGCGATCAGAAACGCTTTGCTTGCGGATGTGAAAGAATACGCGGGCAAATATAAACAGCTGGATGACATTACTCTGATTGTATTGAAAAAAAGCTAGGTTTTTGATTTTCTGCAATAACACATGTTATTGAGATTATGTTCCTGGAACCGGATATTGCAGGCATAGTTCTTTGACCTGCTCTTTGATTTGCGAGAGCTTGGTCTCATTCTGCCAGTTAACTATTACATCATCAATCCACCCGATAATTTTGACCATTTCCGCTTCTTTCATGCCGCGGGTGGTGATTGCCGGGGTGCCGATCCGTATTCCGCTCGGATCCATCGGACTCCTTGGGTCATCGGGTATCATATTCTTATTGCAGGTGATTCCGGCTTTATCCAGCGCAATTTGCGCTTCTTTGCCGGACAGGCCTTTGTTTGATAAATCTATGAGAAGAAGATGATTTTCCGTGCCTCCAAACGAGAGTCTGTAGTCGCGTTTGCGCAGTTCTTCTTCAAAGACTTTGGCGTTTTTTTTGATTTGTTTTGCATATTCCTTGAACGATGGTTCCATGGCTTCCTTGAAGGCAATCGCTTTAGCGGCAATGTTGTTTTCGTGAGGGCCGCCCTGAAAGCCGGGGAAGACGCTTTTATCGATTGCTTTGGCGTGTTGAGCTTTGCACATGATGAGCCCGCCGCGCGGGCCGCGAAGGGTCTTGTGGGTGGTGGAGGTAACAACATCAAATAGAGGTAACGGATTGTTCATTTCACCTGCGGCGATGAGTCCCGCAATGTGGGCAATGTCGGCCATTGTTAGAGCCCCCACTTTGTCTGCGATTTCTTTTATGTTTTTATAATCGATTTCTCTTGAATAGGCGCTATAACCAACGAGTATCATTTTTGGTTTATGTTCTTTTGCCATTTTCTCTAGGTTATCAAGGTCGATTTTTCCCTCCGTGTTCGTTTTGTATCTGACAAAATTGAATATTTTTGCCATGTGCGTCACCGGATGTCCGTGCGTAAGGTGTCCTCCGTGCGAAAGATCCATTCCCAGAATGGTGTCGCCGGGGTTGAGAAGTCCAAAATATACGGCAATATTTGCCGGAGCGCCGGAAAGAGGTTGGACATTCGCGTGTTCCGCCCCAAAAAGCTGTTTTAGACGGTCAATGGCGATTTGTTCCACCGTATCAACATTTTCACATCCTCCGTAATAGCGTTTTCCCACATATCCTTCGGAGTATTTGTTTGTAAGTACCGACCCCAAAGCTTCCAGAACCGCCAATGAAACATAATTTTCCGACGGAATAAGTTCGATGCCTTCTTTTTGTCTTTTCTCCTCATGTTTAATCGCATCGTAGATCTTTGGGTCATACGATTTGATCTCTTGCATCTGCATAAAAGTTGATATTAAGGCTTTGTGATGTGGTGTATCTTTTTTTCCGTGACGATCATGTCCATTTCCGCGTCATGGGGTTCACCAACGATATTTTCAACCATCTGGAATTCATAAGCAATGCCAATTTTTGGGCAGGTCGTTTTTTTGAGCAAACGGTCATAAAAGCCTTTTCCGTAGCCTATCCTGTGGCCATTTTTGCTAAATACGATACCCGGGACCAGGATGAGGTCAAGTTTGGCCGGGGTAATTCTAGGATGATGTTCGGCTGGTTCCGGAATCTTGAATTTACCGGGGGCAAGTTTATCGGGATTGGTCACTTCGTGCAGATCGAGTGCGGTTGCCGTCTTTACTCTTGGGAGAATGATTTTCTTCTTCAGCTTTTTGTTTGAATATAGCGTTTTGAGGTCAACTTCGCCGTGAATCGGCATGTAATATAGGATATTTTTCGCTTGTCTGAATGATTTCATCCTCATCAGCTTCCGGCATATTTCCAGATCTTTGCCGGCTTTTTCTTTTGGATGGTGATTAAGCCGTTCCAGCAATTTTTCCTCGCGCAGTTTTGTTTTCAGAGGTGATAGTTAATGGCAATTTGATTTAATCACATGGGCCGTGAAATAAATAGTGAGTTTGCCTTGTGATTTTTTTGTTATTGGTTAAAATAACTGGGCTTGCAGATTGACTAATGCGCGGGTGGCGAAACTGGCAGACGCACTACCTTGAGGTGGTAGCGCCCGTAAGGGTGTGGAGGTTCAAATCCTCTCCCGCGCACCAATGGCAGGCTGTTGGCGTTTAAGCCCTAAGTCCAGGCTCATGATTTTTCTCAGCCAAATTCTGAATCTTCCGGTTGTGGACAGCAGAGAAGCAGAAATCGGGCGGCTTAAAGATGTTGTTGTACAGGTGAGGGATGGGGCAAAATATCCGGAAGTCAGTGGAATTGTCGTAAAGTCCGGCAGAAAAGAATCGGTAATACCGTATCGGTTCATAGAAAATCTTGGATATGGCGAAATAACGCTAAAGAAATCGGATTGTTGCATTGAAGGATATAAATTTTCAAACAGTGAAATACTGCTGGCCAGGGATTTGATGGATCAGCAGATTTTTGATGTCGGAGGAATCAGGGTGGTTCGGGTAAACGATCTTGAACTTGTGAAAATTGAGGAGAAGTTTTTGTTGATGAGCATTGATGTCAGTAATAGGGCGTTGTTACGGAGGATGGGCTTGGTCAATATCCCATTTATACGGAAAACGAGATCTCATTTTATCGACTGGGGAAATGTGAGTTTGGTTAAAGGTCTTGCCGGGAACCTGCAACTTAAGACTTCAAAAGAAAAACTTGAGAAACTTCATCCCGCCGATATCGCAAACCTGATTGAAAATCTCAATTTTCAGGAAAGTACGAATCTTGTCCAATCCCTTGATGAAGAGACTGCGGCGGAGGTGCTTGAGGAGGTTGAACCGGAATATAAGGAATCCCTTCTCCAGAGAATCAATCCTTCAAATCTTGCTGAAATCGTCGAGGAGATGCCAACGGATGAAGCGGCCGATGTAATCCAGGCGCTTTCGGAGCAAAAAAAAATACAGCTTTTTAAGCGGCTTGGGGTCAGAAAGGCTAGAGAGTTGCACAGACTTTCAAAATACAAGGAAGACACCGCCGGAGGCATGATGAGCGGCGATTTTATGTTTGTTCGTAACGATATTACCGTACAGCAGGCCGCTTTGCGCATTCGCAAGGCATCTGAACAGTATTCTTCAATTTACCATGTTTTTATTACCGATGAAGATAAGCACCTGGAAGGTATTGTTTCTATCAGGACATTGCTTCTTGCGAAGCAGAGGGAAAAAATTTCTTCGATCATGTCAAAGGTGCACCATACTGTCAGGACGAATGCGGATGTGGAGGATGTCGCTCGCATAATGACAAAATATAACCTTTTGTCTGTAGCCGTTACAGATAGGAAAAAGGTCATTAAGGGGATTATTACCGTTGATGATATTTTGAGGTATTTAATTCCTGATGCCTGATAATGCAGACGCTTGAGAAAGAAATCAGGCCCAGTCGTTTTACTGCGGCAAAAATGAAATGGTTGCTTATTTTGAGCGTTATTGGTCCTGGCATTATCACAGGGACCGCTGACAATGATGCCGGAGGGATCACCACTTATGCGGTGGCGGGGGCATCTTTTGGCTATAAGATGTTATGGATCCTTTTAATCATTGCCTTCATTCTTGGTATCACGCAGGAAATGGGCGCCAGGTTGGGACTTGTTACCGGAAAGGGGCTTGCCGCGCTTATTCGTGAGAATTTCAGTATCAAGATAACGACTTTTGTTGTTCTGGTGACTTTTTCCGCAAACTGGGCAAATGTGCTCGCCGATTTTGCCGGTATTGCTTCCGTTGCCGATATATATGGTGTTCCACGATATGTGGCGGTACCGATTGCGGCGCTCTTGATTTGGCTGATTGTTTATAAGGGGTCTTTTAAGCTTGTTCAGAAGATTTTTCTGACATCGACCGTTCTTTTTCTTTCATATGTCATTGCGGGTTACATGGCGCATCCGGACTGGTCGGCGGCGGTTGATGGCATTATTCGTCCGACAATGGATATGAATACGGCATTTTTCTACACGGCCGTTGCCATGATCGGGACCACGGTCACGGCATGGGGACAGTTTTTTGTGCAGTCGTATTATGTGGATAAGGGAGTTTCGTCCGAGTTTATGAAATATTCGCGCTGGGATATTATTGCCGCCGCTTTTTGGACATCATTGGTGGCGTTTTTTATCGTGATTGCGACGGCGGCCACCTTAAATGTGGCTGGAGTAACCATTCAGGATGCAGGGCAAGCCGCTATGGCGCTTGAGCCTCTTGCCGGGGCTTTTGCCAAACATCTCTTTGCCTGGGGATTATTGAATGCTTCTTTGCTGGGATTGGCGGTGGTCGCGATGACTTCTTCATATCTGGTTACCGAAGCGTTCGGGTGGGAGGGCAGGGTGGATCTGAAGAAGGAATCCCCGGTTTTTTACGGACTGTTTACTTTCTGCGTTTTTTCCACGGCCGCGGCGATTTTGATTCCCGGACTGCCTTTGGTTCAGATCATAGTCGGATCCCAGATGCTGAATACATTTGTACTGCCTGTGTTGTTTATCGCCATACTTGTTCTTTTGAATAAGAAGAAGCTGATGGGCAAGTTTGCAAACGGTCTGTTTGCAAATATCGTTTCGTGGCTTTCGGTCGCTTTTATCGTAATAATGGCCAGTATGCTTGTTGTAATGACATTTATGCCAGGTTCGTTATAAATCGCATTGAAAAAGGCCGTCTGTCGTGGTAAGTTTTCTGCGCGTTTTTCAGTTTGGTACACACTCAAAATAGGGCGCTTAGCTCAGTTGGTAGAGCATCTCGTTTACACCGAGAGGGTCAAAGGTTCGAGTCCTTTAGCGCCCACCATGACGCACGAACGCAGTGAGTGCGCTTTATATGAGAAAGGTTAGAAAAGAGGCTGTGATTTATTTCAGTGACACGCTCTCTCGATTGCTTCGGCGCAAAGGCCGGCTTTGACATAGAGTTCGCCCGGTTTGCCGGAGAGCTGGTATTCGCTGATGCCGATGGTATGGAACTTTTCCAGTTTGACGCCTTCCTTGAGGAGATGGCGGGCGATTTGGGAGCCGAGACCGGAAAAGGTGTTGTGGTCTTCAACGGTTATGAGTTTTCGG
>Ga0209668_10001153_pt1 | contig 11197 bp, 9 predicted proteins | sample FrelakmetPLP11PL_FD_187150 | JGI IMG/M metagenome (GOLD analysis project Ga0209668, IMG submission 187150) | Freshwater lake sediment microbial communities from the University of Notre Dame, USA, for methane emissions studies - PLP11 PL (SPAdes)... | ecosystem: Environmental > Aquatic >... | reverse complement strand
AGGAAACAGGTCTCATTGAGCCCATGTGAAGTGCAAAGATTAGGTTGGAAAAGGTAAAAGTGAAAAGAATAATATAATGAAAATCAAACGGATACTGATAGCAAACCGTGGCGAGATAGCAGTACGTATTATAAAAACAGCACGTAAAATGAATATTGAAACAGTTGCTGTCAGGACTTCTGTCGAACCAAATGCCATGTTCCTGTCACATGCTGATGTTGTTTATGACAACACTGAGGATATATCAGAGATTCCTGTCTTTCTGAATATTGAAAAGCTGATTGAGATTGCGCTGAAAACAAAATCTGACGCGGTCCATCCCGGTTATGGATTCCTTGCTGAAAATGCATATTTTGCCCAGAAATGTATTGATAACAAAATAATATTTATCGGCCCTTCTCCTGATGCAATTTACAAAATGGGAAATAAGACCATTGCACGTAAGATAGCGTTGGCAGCAGGAATTCCTATGGCAATGGGAAGCGAAGGGAACATTGGCAATGAAGAAGAAGCTGTATCAATTGCAGAGAAAATCGGTTATCCTGTAATTATAAAGGCTGCTTCCGGTGGAGGAGGAAGAGGAATGAGGATTGTCAGGAAATCTGATGAAATGGAAAAGATGTTCATTATTGCCAGCAAGGAGGCTGAAAAAGCATTCAATGATCCATCTGTGTTTATTGAGAAATATATAGAAAATCCCAAGCATATTGAATTTCAGATCCTTGGAGACACTAAAGGCAGAATTATTCATCTTGGCGAAAGGGAGTGTTCTATCCAGAGAAAACACCAGAAGCTCCTTGAGGAGGCACCATCAGTGGCGCTGGATGACAACCTGAGAGGAATTATGGGAAATATTGCCGTGCAGATTGCATCGGCAGTAAATTATTATTCTGCTGGTACTGTTGAGTTCCTTCTCGACTCCGACAAGAACTTCTATTTCATGGAGATGAATACAAGAATTCAGGTTGAACATCCGGTTACTGAAATCATTACCGGGATTGATCTTATTGAACAACAAATACTTATTGCCAGGGGTGAAGCATTGAAATTTCGCCAGGAGGATATTAAATTAAATGGATGGGCAATTGAGTGCAGGATAAATGCAGAAGATGTTCAATCGGGGTTTGCTCCTGATCCAGGTAAAATAGAGAAGTTAAGTATGCCATCCGATCCTTGTGTAAGGATAGATACCGGAGTTCAGGCCGGATCATCAATAGTACCCAGCTATGACTCAATGATTGCAAAACTGATAGTCAGCGGTAAAGACAGGAAGGATGCATTGAGAAACTGCAAAATGGCTCTTGACAAGGTTTGGATAAAGGGAACTAAAACAACCCTGCCTTTTTTCAGGATGCTTGTACGTAATCCCAAGTTTATCGATGGTAATTTTACGACCGCGTTCATAGAGAAAGATCTTGATAAATACTATAGCAGCAGTGATTATGAGGAAATGCTTGCTGCATGGCTTGCAACCAAGCTATTTATTGAGGAGAACCTGATGGACAACAGCATAAACATTGATTTTAAAAAAGGTAAAGAAATGAGTCCGTGGTTGTTAAATAAGAGAATTAATCAGTTTTAAATTTTTAGGGGAAATGTCATACAACAAATCATCTATAAAGAAACTTTATGCTCTATCTTCTGAAAATAAGAGATATTGCTTTTCACAACCATTAAAGCAATCTATCAGGATCGGAAAAAGGGAATACGAAGTCAAGCTTAAGTCAGATGAAAAATATGGTACGTATATACTCTGGAAGAACCGTAAGTATCCTGTTGAAGTAATCAGGTCGCGGCAAAATAAATATGAGATCCTTTTCAACGATATCAGTTATACATTCACAGTGGAAACTCCCTTTTCCATGCAAAGGATGAAAGTGCTGAACTCAGGAAGAGGTAAGGCTGAGAAGGAATTCCTGAAAGCACCAATGCCGGGAAAGATAATCGATGTCCTGGTCCGTGAGGGATCAAATGTTTTACGGGGAGAACCTCTGGTGATTCTGGAAGCTATGAAGATGCAGAATGAGATACAATCTCCTGTAAACGGGCAGGTTGTAAAGGTCCTGGCTAAGCCCGACACCAATGTAATGAAAGACGATATCCTTGTCGAGATAAAAGTGGAATAACATCATCCTCAGACTATTTAAATGAGGCAGATTTATTTTACCGGTATCTCTTTAAGGGTCTCGCAAATAAAATCAAAAAACTTCTTAACTGATTGTATATTTACTTTTTCATCAGGTGAATGGGGAAATCTGATTGTCGGACCAAAAGAGATCATATCAAGATTCGGGTAGACTCCACCCAGGATACCACATTCAAGTCCGGCATGTATCGCTTTTATTTCAGGTACTTTACCAAATTTTCTTTTATAGACATCGCTCATTGTCTTTAAGATTGGAGAGTCCATATTCGGTTTCCAACCAGGATAACTCCCCGATAGAGATACTTTTGCCCCTATAAGATGAAATACAGCAGCAATTTTCCAGGCTGTAGCCTCCTTTGATGAATCAACTGAACTGCGTGTGAGACAATAGGTTTCAAATTTCCCGTTAATACATTTAACTATTGCCAGATTATTAGATGTTTCCACAAGGCCTTTCATAGCCTGGCTCATCCTTTGAATGCCATTAGGACAGGCAAAAACAGCCCTGATAATCTTATACTGCTCGGACTGTTTCATTACTCTGAGAGGAATCTTAATCTTTTGTGCAGTGAATGAAAGGCCAGGTTCAGTTTCTGAAAACTCCGCCCTGTACATATTTTCATACCTTTTCACAAATTTTAAGAATTCTGCAGATTTTGTTTCTGAAACAAGAACAACAGAATATGATTCACGTGGGATAGCATTCCTCAGATCTCCTCCGGCTGCTTCAACGAGTCTTATCTCAAAATCAGATTCCGCCTGCATAAGAAACCTGAACATTATTTTATTTGAGTTTGCCCTTCCCAGTGCAATGTCGACACCGGAATGGCCTCCCTTCAGACCCTTTGCAGTGATTTTGTATGCGACCATGCCAGCTGGTGAATTTTCCTCTCTGTAATTTTTCGTTATGCTCACATCAATTCCTCCGGCACAGCCTACATAAAGCTCCCCCTCATCTTCAGAATCAAGGTTCAAAAGTATATCACCATTAAGCAAACCTTTCTTCAATCCAAACACACCCGTCATGCCAGTCTCCTCATCAATTGTAAAAAGTGCCTCAAGCGGGCCATGAACGATATCTTTTGAAGCCAGCACAGCCATTGTGGCAGCTACGCCAATCCCATTATCAGAACCGAGTGTGGTTCCGTTGGCTCTTACCCATTCCCCGTCAATAATGGTTTCAATAGGATCTTTTTCAAATTCATGCTTCTTGTCACTGTTTTTCTGTGGCACCATATCAAGATGTGTCTGAAAAATGACACATTTTCGGTTCTCCATACCTTTAGTGGCCGGTTTCCGGATAATCACATTTCCCACCTTATCTATATGTGCTTCCAGGTCATTCTTTTTCGCGAATTCCTTCATAAATTCAACAATCTTCTTTTCCTTTTTTGAAGGATGCGGAATCTGGGTTATATCATGGAAATAATTCCACAGGTGTTTTGGTTCAAGTTTACGTATATCGTTCATATTTATGTTATTAAAAAATTAAAAATTAAAGTAATAAAGATACAAATATTTTTATAATTTTGGGCACCCGGGTTAAAAGATCATAATATCTAAACCCTTATCACAACAAATATAGTTTTCTTAATGCCATCATATCCCAGACAAAATCAAGATATAATACATAAATTATAACAAATGATCTTCTTTTATATAATTGTTGCGTTAGTTCTGATATTTGATTTTATAAACGGATTTCATGATTCTGCAAATTCCATAGCGTGTGTAGTTTCCACAAAAGTACTTTCTCCCTTTGCAGCCGTTTTAATGGCTGCTTTTTTCAATTTTATCGCTTTCCTGGTTTTCCATCTCAAGGTTGCTTCAACAATTGGCAAAGGTGTTGTTGAACCGGATGTAATCAATTTGAATGTAATTGGAGCAGCACTTGTTGCTGCAATAACCTGGAACTTATTGACCTGGTGGTGGGGCTTGCCATCAAGCTCCTCACATACCCTTGTCGGAGGATTAATTGGAGCTGCATTCGCAAGTTCAGGTTTTGGATCCGTTATATCTGGCGGAGTTATCAAAATTGTTGCATTTATTTTCATAGCTCCAATCCTTGGTTTTGTTTTTTCCTTTTTTCTATCCTCATTGATAATGTGGATATTTCGAAAAGTACCTCCTTTCTCGGTGGATATATGGTTCAGGCGTCTCCAGATTTTATCTGCCTCAGCATTTAGCCTCGGTCATGGTGGAAATGATGCACAAAAATCTATGGGAATTATCTGGGTGGCAATGATAATTTCGGGTCTTGTATCAAAGGAGGCTTCAGCACCACCTGTATGGGTTGTTATGTCGTGCTATACTTCAATTGCTTTTGGCACTCTTTTCGGAGGATGGAGAATAGTTAAGACTATGGGACAGAGAATTACCAAGCTTAAACCCTTTGAAGGTTTCTGTTCCGAAACTGCTGGTTCTATTACACTTTTTGCAGCTACTCACTGGGGTATCCCTGTTAGTACAACACATACTATAACAGGCGCAATAATGGGAGTTGGCGCAAGAAAAGGGGCTTCGGCCGTTAAATGGGGAGTAACTACAAAAATATTCTGGGCATGGATACTTACTATTCCGGTTTCAGGATCAATAGGTGCATTAATGTATTTGTTCTTCAAGTGGATTAACTAGAATTTGATTTAAAATCTAATTAACAAAAATTATGAATATCGATAAGTTTCTTAAGTTTTTTGTACCAAAAGATCATTCCTTCTACCCTCTTTTTGAGGAAGATGCCAGGAATTTAGTTAAAGCCTCCATGTTGCTGGATCAGCTTATGTCAAGTTCAGAGATTGAAGAGCATGAAAGGATCTACAAGGAGATCAGGGACGTGGAACATATAGGTGATCAGATTACTGATAAAACATATCAGCAACTTAACAAATCGTTTATTACTCCTTTTGACAGGGAGGATATTCATGAACTTACAGCCAGAATTGACGATGTTGTAGACTCAATAAACGGAATAGGCAGAAGGATATGTCTCTATAAACCCAAAAACCTGATGCCCGTTTACAAACAGATGGCAGAAATGATAGTTGAAGGTGCAAAGGAGGTAGAAAAATGTATCCACTGCCTCAATGATGCAGCTGCCAATAAAAAGGAGATTACTGCTGCCTGCGACAAGGTGAAGGATATTGAGCATAAGGCTGATGAGTATTATTTTATTGCAGTTTCTGAACTCTTTGAAAAAGAGAAAGATCCGGCAGAACTTCTTAAAAACAACAAAATACTCGAGATCCTTGAAAGATGTGTGGATGAGGAAGAGGATATCACCGATACAATCAAGTCTATTCTGATCAAAATGGCATAAAAACGGAACACGGCATGCGGCGTGCGGTATGTGGTGTGCGGCAGACGGTGTTCGGCAGATAGAGCGGAATATTGGTTATGGATTTCCGCAAGCCGCAAACCGTTTTATTTGCTTTTAATCATAGTCAGCACCATCTTGAACTTATCCACGGCCCTTACAGCATGTGGAATATCCGCAGGCATAATTATGCTCTGTCCGGATTCAAGATAGTATGATACACCTGATATTATAATCTCCCCTCTCCCTTCAACTACCTGGATAAGTGCATCGAACGGGGCCGTGTGTTCACTTAAGGCCTCACCTTTGGCAAAGGCGAAGAGGGAAATATTACCTGTCTCCTTTTTAAGTACAGTTTTACTGACTATAGCACCTTCAGAATATTCAACCGACTCTTTATAACTGAATATTTTCGATTTTTCGAATTCGTTACTCTTCATGATTATTGAATTAATTTTGTTGTGGCTGTATCAAAAGTCCTATTTCTTATGATTCTTACCCCCTTCCCCCTAAAGGGGGTTTATTAAGTGTCTGTCTATCAATAAGTCCCCTTTAGGGGATTTAGGGGTGAATATGAGAATGTTGACTTTTTCAACACCCAAAATATAAAAAATAAAACAGGATTAGCCTGTCATTGAATGTTATTCCGGTTTTTTGATATTAGGCAACTCAAGTCCGTAACCTTTTTTCTTATCTTCAGCTTTGAGAAGAAATGCAAAGAGTAGAGCCAGCAAACCAAGTCCGGTAAATATCATCATCGGTCGGGTATAATTATAAAATGAAAACACATTATTGAACTTAGATACACTCCTGCCTTCAGTGTCTATGAAATTCTCAATCTGCTCCTTTTCATTATAAAAATACTGAGTGACTTTTAGTTCCTGCTTCTTTACTGCCTTTTTGAGAGATTTCTTTGAAATAAAACCAGAACTAATAGTGTCGTTTGCAGCCGTGATAATTGCACTTATTTTGCCGTCATCTGATTTGATGAACTGCACTATTTTCTGATCAACGTTTTTTCTGCTTATCAAGCCTACCTTATTGATTGTGTAGCTTTTCTGATTATCCGTAACGACCTGCGAAATATGGGCTCCCTGAGTAGTAACAAATCCTGTTCCGGCAACTGCAAAATATCCGATAAAACAATATTTATTCAGGACCCAGCCAATTAAAGCAGGCACACCCATAAGACCCCAGTTCTGAACCCAAAAGACGAGGGAATAAGCAGTTCCCAGTTGTTTTTCAGGAATAATCTTAGGAACAGAAGGCCACATTGCAGATGGTACCAGGGAAAATCCGATTCCCAGCACCAGGATTAGCATAATTGCAATCAACCAGTGATTGAGGAATGGTATTGTAAAAATAATATGGACAATAATCAGAAGTATTGCACCCAGTATCATTATAGATGCACCTTTACCTTTCCTGTCGTACATATTACCAAATAGAGGAGTGAGAAGAATAGTCCCGAAAGGAAGCATGGCGGGAATTATTCCGGCCCAGTCTTCATTAATATGGAATTTCTGAACCATCAGGTCAGTAGCGTATTTAAGGAACGGAAATACAGCTGAATAAAACAAGACGCAAAGAATAGCAATATACCACCAGCCTTTATTTGTAATTATTTTAAGGATATCCCTGATGCGAAAAGCTTCTTCAGTATCCACAACATTTGTTGCCTTATCAAAAGCAGCCTGTGAGGCATCCAGCTTCTTATCCATAAAAGTATAGATAAAGAAGGATATCAGGCCAATGCATAACATGATCAGACAAACAAGGATAGGTGCTGAAACACTGTTAAATCCTTTCGCAATAGGAACAGAGGTTGAAAGGGCAAGAGCAGTACCCATTCTTGCAGTTGCCATCTCTAAACCCATTGCCAGGGCCATTTCTTTCCCCTTGAACCATTTTACAATAATTTTGGAAACCGTGATTCCTGCAATTTCTACGCCAACACCAAATATTGCAAAACCCAGGGCGGCAAGAAAAACCTGTGCTTTCACATCAAACCACAGGATATGCCACATCTGACCATCCAGAGTATGCGTTGAAACTGCAAAATATTTAAGGAATGTTCCCGCAACCATTATTGATGCAGCCATAAGTCCGGTAAAACGAACTCCCATTTTATCGAGGATTATACCCCCGACAATAAGCATCAAAAGGAAAACATTGAACCAGCCATACGCACTCGTAAAAAATCCGAATTCGGAGCTGTTCCAGTTTAACTGACCTTCAAGCAATCCTTTAAGAGGAGCCATAACATCGGTCAGGTAATACCCGCAAAGCATTGTAAATGATACTACGGCTAAGGCTGACCAGCGTGCAACTTTAGAGTCACGTAAGGTTTTTGTTATAGTTTCCATAAGTGTTATTCAATTTAATAATCGGTAAATGTAAAATTTATTTCATTGAAATACATTATACCATTTAGTTTAAATGAACGTTAACATACGGGTATATATTCATTTGATAAAAATTTATGTTTTTATCGTTTCTAAGGCTTGAAAATATTTTATTTTGCACAATATTTGCAAACACAATAAAAACAATAGATGAAAAAGCTAATTACTTTCTTTGTCCTGGCATTATTAACAGCCTCATTATATTCGCAGGATAAACAGGTTAAATGGTATACTATCCAGGAAGCAGAAAAGCTCAGCAAACAATCGTTCAGGCCAATGTTTATTGATACCTATACCGATTGGTGTGGCTGGTGCAAGAAGATGGATCAGGAAACTTTTACTAATTCGGTGATAGCTGATATCCTTAATACAAAATTTTACCCGGTTAAATTTGATGCGGAAGGAAAGGAAGATATTAATTTCCTTGGGCAGACCTTCATAAATGACGGAAAAAGCGGAAGGGCTCATCAGCTTGCTGTCGAATTGCTCCAGGGACAGCTGTCATATCCTACAGTAGTGTTCCTTACCAAAAAAGAGAATAAATATGAAGTCTCTCCTGTTCCCGGTTTCAGGCAACCCAAAGAAATGGAAATGCTTCTGAGTTTCTTTGCCGACAGAGCTTTTGAAACCCAGAAATGGGAAGATTTCCAGAAAAACTTCAAAGGGAAGATCCAATAAATAAGAAAGGCTACAGGCTACTGACGGAAGTCATCAGACTTTATTTGCCTGTCGCCTTTCGCCAATCACACGATACCTGGTTTACTTACCGATAATATAGTTTTCAGGAAGCCGCAAAACTTCTCCAAACTGGTATATCAACTTCCTCGATGTATTTATTAATTCATTGCCAAAAGTAACCCTGATGGTTACAACTTCAGGAATCCTGTAAAACAGTTTGTCATACTTTGCTGCAGAAGATCCGGATTCCTTAGTGGAAATTTCCCTGATATGACTGGTTTTCATTTCAGGAATGAACTCCATATTTACAGGAATTGCCGACTTCATTGAAGAAGTACCAGGACCTGTCGACTCTGAAAACCAGCATATGGTTGTTTGCTTGCCGGCTGATTCTTTCAGAGGAATTATATGAAAAGAAAAGGTGCGGACTTCTTTCAGGATTTTTCCTGTGAAGAGTTCAGTGTATTCCTTTTCAAGCCGGTTCATTTCATTAATTGCTGCCTCATTCTGCGGAAAGACATTGGTTTCGCCGGTCAGGATCAGATGTTTCCCATCCCTTAGTTCCATTAGTCTTACTGCTGCCTTTTCTGCCAGCATATCAATAGTGAGTTTTTGTTTTTTCTCAACAAGATAAGGTATCTTAACAAAAGCCGTATCGACACTTACAACCTTATAAAGCGTATCTTTCCTTTCCTGATAGTATTCGTCCGCTCCCAGATCGTAAATTTTCATGGAGCTTAAATCTGCCTTTCCATCATTCCGGATCAATTCTGATGGATTTTGAATTTCGCGGTTCAGATCCAGTATAAGTCCTGATTTTTTTAATGCCAGAACATTTGTATAAAATAAAGTACTTGCTCCAATAACATAAAATTCATCCGGATCCAGCTCCTGATGAGTACCAATATTTATCGACTTCAGTTTCCAGAATTCATTTTCTGTTTTAATGATATCTATCAGCCCCAGAAGGTCTCCCGCAAATCGTGAATAGGGTCCGGGTTTTTCAATAACCCGCTCCGCTTCTATTTCAATATCCAGCACAGTCAGGGGAAGTCCGTATATAAGGCTTCCTTCCTGTACTGCTGTCATTTCCGAAAGTGGACTAATAAAGCCTTTGGAATCCGACATGCCTTTATTTGATGCACATGACCATGCCAAAAGAGCGGTTATCGTTAAACAAACAGGTTTAATTATATTTCTCATAAATGGTTATTTTGTCATTTACAAATATTCATTTCCTTATCAAAAAAATGAAAGATACAAATAAAAGCCCCATTTTACACAGAGTTCCGTAACTTAAGAAATGCATTTCCTATGTTTTCTATAATATCAGATGCAATAACGGCTTCAAACCCTGTTTTTCCAGCAGCAATATCCCCTGCAAGACCATGAAGGTATACTCCTATAACAGCTGAGTTTTCAGGAGAATAGCCCTGTGCAAGCAATGACAGGATCATACCTGTCAATATATCTCCACTGCCTGCAGTGGCCATACCCGGATTGCCGGTAGAGTTGAAGTATACATTCCCTGAAGGGGTTACAACTGAAGTACAGGCTCCCTTCAGCACGATAATGCAATTATGTTTTGCAGCAAATTCCATCTGTTTTTCAAGTCTTTGGTAACTATTCCCCGATTTTCCGCCTATTCTTTCAAATTCTTTTAAGTGAGGTGTAAGAATTGTTCCCGGTTGCAATGAAGAAAACCAGTTCTTATTCAGACCAAGAATATTAAGCCCGTCAGCATCTATTACCAGAGGTTTGCTGTTATTTATAATAAAATTATAAAAAGCTGTTTGAGTTATTGGATCTGTCCCAATTCCAGGACCTATTCCGGCTGCATCAAATCTATCCGAAGGCTCATGATCAGAAAAAACAGAATAATTTTTATCGATAGTTGCCATACACTCCGGAAGTGATGTCTGGATTACCTGATAACCACATCCCGGGATATGACAGGAAACCAGACCGATCCCCGTCCGCAGAGCCGCTCTGGCCCCAAGCACCGCAGCACCTATTTTACCCGATGATCCTGCAATAAGAAACCCATGTCCGAATTTTCCCTTATGGTCAAACTTTTGCCTCTTCTTTAGTAACGAATAGATATAATTATCTTCAAGATAGTTAAACTGGGAACTTGTGTTCCTTATTGCAGTTTTGTTCAAACCAATCGGCAATATTCTCCATTCTCCAATATACCTGGCATTTTCTTCAAACATAAAGCAGAGCTTGGGGAATTCAAAACTCAGAGTGAAATCTGAACATATAACCGATTCGGGATCGTTCGGGCTGTTGTCTTCTCCAAACAATCCTGAGGGTATATCAATTGAAATAACTTGATTTCCTGTCTGATTTATTTTCTTAATCACCAGTGCAGCAAGTCCTTCCACATGTCGTGTCAATCCCGAACCAAAAATAGCATCTACAATTATATCATCTGAGCCGATAAAAGGAAACTGCTCAATATTTTCAATAGTATGGAACCTGACCTCTGTTTCTTTTTCAAGTCTCTTATAATTATGATTCCAGTCATCTGATTTTTTTTCTGAAATTTTAACAAAAAACATTTCTGCATTGAATCTGTTAACCGACAATAGTCTGGCAAGAGCCAGACCATCTCCGCCATTATTTCCAGGTCCCGCAAAAATGATTATTTTC
>Ga0209668_10001152_pt1 | contig 11210 bp, 10 predicted proteins | sample FrelakmetPLP11PL_FD_187150 | JGI IMG/M metagenome (GOLD analysis project Ga0209668, IMG submission 187150) | Freshwater lake sediment microbial communities from the University of Notre Dame, USA, for methane emissions studies - PLP11 PL (SPAdes)... | ecosystem: Environmental > Aquatic >... | reverse complement strand
TTGGTGTTTCTAGTGTAATAAGCGGAACCACACTGATCCATCTCGAACTCAGTTGTGAAACGTTATAAATCGGCGACAATACTTGGAGGGGGACCTCCTGGGAAGATAGCTCAATGCCAAAGTTTTTAATCTTAAGTTAGTAACAAATAATGTTAGGTTCTACCAAATTCATTTGGAACAAAAAGATGGAGTCATAAGCCAAGAACAATAAATTAGATAGATGAAAAAGAAGAGAAAGGTATATCTTCTGAAATCGCGAGCGGAGTGACAAATTGGAGTAAGTCGGTTTCAAATCTTTTACCGAATTTTGTCATCGATACAACTACTGGAGGTTCCATTGGTAAAGCTGATGAAGCTGAAGCTTTTTTTTCTCAAGATTAAATAATCTTGAGAAAGTAGAAACTATCTTTGATTGCAGGAGTTGGAACAGGTGAGTTTCTCAATCAATTAATTTGATATATTTCAAATTTCACATATAATGTTAATCTATAATAATATGGTTGTATCTTAATATTATTTTCTGTATTTAATTTGAATATTTAGAAAGGATTATCATTTATGGATACTCGTTTACTAGTAATTGCTGCCCCAGTATTAGTTGCAGCATCATGGGCTTTATTTAACATAGGTCGTTTAGCCATTCAACAAATTCAACGTTTATCACGTTAAGTTTGGTACTGTCGAGCGACCAGATAAAAATTTTGGTCATGGTTAAAAAAATTGACATTTTAAACAAATTATTATATTCTGCTTCATAAGATATTTTTAGAATTTCAAAATCATGGCTGTACCTAAAAAACGAACATCAAAAGCTAAAAAGAATTCTCGTAAAGCTAATTGGAAAAGAAAAGGCTATAAAGCAGCACAAAAATCTTTATCTTTAGCTAAATCAATGTTACGAGGCAAAACAACAAGTTTTGTATATAGTATATATGTAGATGAATAAATCTTTAAATATAATTTAAAGATTTATTTTTAATTCAAAAAATTCCGAGCCTCTAGAACGGATGTGGCGAAATTGGTAGACGCGCTAGATTTAGGTCCTAGTAACTTTTGTTTTGAGAGTTCGAGTCTCTCCATCCGTAATTTAATAAATTAAAAAATTTCTCCAGAATATTTAAATAATTGAATAATGCTTCCTTTTACTTTACAACAATTACGTATTTTAAAAGCAGTTGCGACTGAAAAAAGTTTTACTAAAGCTGCAGAAATACTATATATCTCACAACCTTCTTTAAGTAAACAAATTAAAACATTAGAAAAAAACCTTGATATACTCTTAATAAATAGAGAGAATAATAAAATTTCTTTAACGGAAAATGGGAAAGTGTTTTTACAATATTCTGAGCGAATTTTAGCATTATGCGAGGAAAGTTGTCGAGCTTTAATTGATTTAAAAAATGGAAATAGAGGCAATTTAACAGTTGGAGCTAGTCAAACAATTGGGACATATTTAATGCCAAGATTTTTAGCATTGTTTGCCCAAAATTATCCACAGATAGATTTAAAAGTTCAAGTAAATTCGACTCGAATAATTGCAAAAAATGTTCTGAATAGAGAAGTTGACATCGCTGTTGTTGGTGGAGAAATACCGTATGAATTGAGAAAAAAATTGCAAGTAGAAGATTTTGTAGAAGATGAATTAAGTTTAATAATACCAAAGTCTCATCCATTTGCAAAAAAGAAAATAATAAATAAAGATGATTTGTACCATTTAAATTTTATTACATTAAATTCAAATTCAACAATACGAAGATTTATTGATAATGTTTTGAAGCAAAATGATATAGAGACTAAACAATTAAAAATTATAATGCAATTAAACTCAATTGAAGGTATAAAAACTGCTGTTAGTTTAGGGTTAGGTGCTGCTTTTGTATCTTCTTCCGCTATCGAAAAAGAAATTAAACTTGAAACAATTGATATAATTAAAATTGAAAATATAAAAATAACTAGAACTTTATCTATTCTTAGTAATTCAGAATGTTATAAATCTAAAGCTTTTGACTTTTTCTACCATGAATTAGGAAGATTAAAAGATACTGCTAAAAATTAAAGCATAGTTCTAAGAAAATTGACAAATTAAAAAATAGTTTAGTATTATAGAATATATAAAAATTAATTAAGTTATATTATGAAATATGCAATTGCCGAAATAAGTGGAAGACAGTTTTGGATTGAAACAGGTAAATATTACGATTTTAATCGGATTCCGACAGAATTAGGGAAACAAATTACCTTAAATCGGGTTTTGTTATTAAATGATGAAGGTAATATTTTAATTGGCAAACCATATTTAGAAAGTGTAAAAATTAAAGGTAAAATTTTAGAACATTTACGAGGTAAAAAAACTATTGTGTATAAAATGCGTCCCAAAAAGAAAACTCGTAAAAAACAAGGACATCGACAAGAATTAACAAGAGTTCTTATTGAAGATATAATTATCAATTAATTAAATAATAAATTAGGAGTTAAAACTTATGGCACATAAAAAGGGTGCAGGCAGTACAAAAAATGGGCGGGATTCAAATGCAAAACGATTAGGTGTAAAACGTTTTGGTGGACAAAAAGTTACAGCTGGAAATATATTAATTCGTCAGCGGGGTATGAAATTTAAACCAGGCACTAATGTAGGATGTGGGAAAGATTTTACGTTATTTGCATTAAATGATGGAATTGTTAAATTTGATTATAAAGATGGAAAGCAGAAACGTATAAATATTATTATCTAATAAATATTTCAATAATTTTACAATGCTAAAAAACCCATTTAATAATAATTCACTCGTAAATAAATACCAAAAACTAATTAACCAAATTAATAGTTTAGAAAACGATTTAAAAACATTAAGTGATAGTGAATTAAGGGCTAAAAGCTTTAATTTAAAAAAACAATACCAACAAAACCCGAATTTAAATTCTCTAATTGCAGACTCATTTGCATTAACACGGGAAGCAAGTTATCGTACATTAGGATTACGTCATTTTGATGTTCAACTAATAGGAGGTCTTGCTTTAAATAGTGGAAAGATTGGTGAAATGAAAACTGGAGAAGGTAAAACGCTTGTTGCAACCTTACCAGCATTTTTAAATGCATTAACAAAAAAAGGTGTTCATATTGTAACTGTAAATGATTATTTGGCAAATCGAGACCAAGTCTCAATGGGCCAAATTTATCGATTTTTAGGATTAGATACTGGATTAATACAAGAAGGGATGACCACTGTAGAACGAAAAGAAAATTATAGTGCAGACATAACATATGTAACAAATTATGAATTAACATTTGATTTTCTTCGTGATAATATGGCATTAAATCTTACAGATGTCGTATTGCGTCCTTTTAATTATTGTATCATTGATGAAGTTGATTCCATTTTAATTGATGAAGCTCAAACACCATTAATCATTTCTAACAATATAGATACTCCAATAGAAAAATATATTGTCGCTTCTGAAATTACAGAATATTTAGAACTTAATACACATTTTAAAGTTGATGAAAAAAATAAAAATGTTATTTTAACAGAAGAAGGAAGTAAACAAATTGAGACAATTTTAAGTATTCAAGATTTATATGATCCTCGCGATCCGTGGATACCGTATATAATTAATGCATTAAAAGCAAATGCTCTATTCTTTAATAATGTTCATTACATCGTTCAAAATAATCGTATAGTTATTGTTGATGAATTTACAGGTCGAATAATGCCTGATCGTAGATGGGGTGATGGATTACATCAGGCAATAGAAGCAAAAGAAAATTTACCAATACGACAAAAAACAGAAACTGTTGCTTCGATAACATATCAGAATTTCTTCTTAATTTATCCAAAACTATCTGGAATGACTGGGACTGGAAAAACAGCTGAAGTTGAGTTTGAAAAAATTTACAATTTATCAGTTGAAACTATACCCACTGCTAAACCAAACCGTCGAAAAGACTTAACAGATTTGATTTATAAAGATCAATTTTCGAAATGGAATGCGATTGCCCAAGCTTGTAACAAGATTTCGTCTACCGGACAACCGATTTTAATTGGTACAACTACTGTAGAAAAATCAGAAATGTTAGCACAATTATTGAACGAATATAGTTTATCATATCAAATTTTAAATGCTAAACCTGAAAATATTCGACGTGAATCAGAAATTGTAGCACAAGCCGGAAAAAAAAATAGTATTACTATTGCTACAAATATGGCAGGGCGTGGTACAGATATTATTTTAGGGGGAAATATTAATTTTAAAATTCAAAAAGAATTGTATGATATTTTAACAGTATCGAAAAATTATATAACTTCTAAGAAAACTAAAATATTAGAATTTAATCTTTTAAAGAAATTTAAAGGAGTCTCACAAAAATTTTTAAGTGTTTTATTATCTTTAGTTACAGACCAAAAATTTTTAGCATTATCGGATATTGATATATTACGAATATTGAGAGAAAATGATAGAATTTCAATTCCAACGATTTCTTATCAATGTTCAATTCGATTTTTAGTAAATGAACTTTTACTATATAACAAAAAATATCAAAAACAAGAAAATAAAATCGTTAAAAATTTAGGTGGACTCTATATAATCGGTACTGAACGAAATGACTCAAGAAGAATTGATAATCAATTACGAGGTCGTTGTGGACGACAGGGCGATCCTGGAACTTCTCGATTCTTTTTAAGTTTAGATGATAATTTACTACGTTTATTTGGGGGTCCGAAAGTTCAAAACTTTATGCAAAATCAAATATCTGATGATTCACCATTAGAATCAGATTTTATTACAAAAAGTTTAGATTCTGCTCAACAAAGAGTTGAAGAGAGAGCTTATCAACAAAGAAAAAATCTATTTGATTATGATGATATTTTAAATAAACAACGGAATATTGTTTATCATGAACGTAGACAAATTTTAGAAAGTGCGTCTGTTCAAAAAAATATCTTTGCATATGGTGAACAAATAATTACGGAAATTTTATTGGAATTAAAAGAAGAAAAATCCTATCAGAAGCAAACAATTGTATTGCTTGAAAACTTATTTGGAAGAAATTTAGAGTTAAACCTTCTGAAAGAAAGTAGTAATAACTTCAACGAATTTGATCCTGTGGAATTAAAAACATTCTTATTTCATGAATTTTGGTTAACCTATAAATCAAAAATTACGGAAATGTCTGTTTATGGAGATGCTATAATTGAAAATTTAGAACGAAGCATTATTTTAATTAATACCGATCGAATTTGGCGAGAACATTTACAAAAGATGACATTATTACGGGAAGCTGTTGGTTGGCGTGGTTATGGACAACGAAATCCACTTTATGAATATAAACAAGACGCTTATTATATGTTTGAAACTCGAGAAGAAGTATTAAGACATTTAATAATTTACGATTTATTCCGATCATCAATACTATAAAAATCTATTAATTTTTAATTCGAAATAATTTATGACAAAACGAACACTTTCAAATAAAACACGTCACTCGATTTTAAGAGTTTCAGGTTTTCGTGCTCGCATGGCAACACCAGAAGGTAGAAAAACTATAAAAAATAGACGGAAAAAAGGCCGCAAAACTTTAACCATTCGTCGTTAATTTTTTTGATTATTAGAGTTAGTTATTGTAATTACTCTAATAATAAAATTTTTTTTATTTAAAATTCATATAATATTAATTTAGCAAATTGATTTTTTGAATAATTGTTCTATGAAATTTAATGATGAATTAACTCTTTTTTTAAAAGCTCGATATCCAATAATTTATATAAATACAATCGAGGAAGATCGGATAGAATATGTAATTCGCAAAAATATAAAAACAAATTTAAACAGAAGCATTTATAGTTGGGATTTTGTAGATGGGTACACAAATAACCCAAATAATGAAGGATTTGCAAAAAGAAACCCGTTACAAGCATTAGAACTTATTGAACGATTAAACTCTGAAACACCTGCTTTGTTTCTACTAAAAGATTTTAATCGATTTTTAACAGATCTTTCAATTTCTCGTAAATTACGAAATATTAGTCGTATTTTAAAATTACAACCAAAAACAATCATTATTATTGGTTCGGAGTTAAATATTCCTATCGAATTACAAGATTTAATAACTGTACTAAAATTTCAATTGCCATTAGAAAGTGAAATTAATCAAGAGTTAGAAAGATTGATAAATTCCTTAAATATTAAGCTTGAACCCCAATTATTTGAAAGTTTAAGTCGAGCTTGTCAAGGCTTATCGTTAGAACGAATAAGAAGAGTTTTATCAAAAATAATTGCAACTTATAAAACGATAGACAATAATAGTATTGCAGTATTACTTAGTGAAAAAAAACAAATTATAAGTCAAACAGAAATTCTAGAATACTGGTCAGTTACTAAAAAAATTATAGATCTTGGTGGTTTAGATAATTTAAAAGATTGGTTAAAAAAGCGAAAAACTGCGTTTGGAGTACAAGCATTAAATTATGGATTACCTACACCTCGTGGATTATTGTTGGTAGGCATTCAAGGAACAGGAAAGTCTTTAACTGCTAAAGCAATTGGCAATGATTGGCAATTACCATTATTAAAATTAGACGTTGGTAAATTATTTGGTGGAATTGTGGGTGAGTCAGAATCTCGTCTTCGACAAATGATTAATGTTTCGGAAACAATTTCACCTTGTATTTTATGGATTGATGAAATTGATAAAGCATTTAGTAATGTTGAAAGTAAAGGAGATAGTGGAACAAGTAATCGTGTACTTGCAACATTTATTAGTTGGTTATCAGAAAAAACAAAACCAGTCTTTGTAATTGCAACAGCTAATAATATTGAGTTATTACCACTTGAAATTATTAGAAAAGGGCGATTTGACGAAATCTTTTTCCTAGATTTACCAATCCAAAAAGAACGAGAAGAAATTTTTAAGATTCATCTGAAAGAATTTAGACCAAATACTTTTCAAGCATTTGATTATTCAAAATTAGCTGAATTATCTGAATCGTTTTCAGGCGCAGAAATTCGTCAAAGTATTATTGATGGTATGTATCATGCTTTTTATGAAAAACGTGAATTTACGACTGATGATATTTGTATGGCTATTGAGGAAATAATCCCTTTAGCTTTTCTTGAAAATGATCAAATGGTAAAACTACAAGATTGGGCATCATCTGGTCGAATTCGTTTAGCTTCATCAAAACCTATATATTTAAATTAATCACATTCGATGAAACAAAAATTTTTTCGGTTATTAGCAGATTTAAGATTTGCTATTTTCATTTTATTACTAATTAGTTTGTGTAGTATTATTGGGACCGTTATTGAACAGGATCAATCTATAGAAACTTATAAACTTAATTATCCACTAACAAATCAACTTTTTGGATTTTTATCATGGGATAGAATTTTGAAATTTGGCTTAGATCACGTTTACAAAACTTGGTGGTTCTTAACACTTATTTTATTATTTGGTATTAGTTTAATTACATGTACCTTCTTACAACAATTACCATCTTTAAAAATCGCTCGCCGTTGTCAATTTTTTCGAACTACAGAGCAATTTTGTCGTTTAAAAATATCAACAATTTTAAATGATTTCAATTTAAACAAAGTCTTATCTAGATTAAACAAAAGTCAGTACTCAATTTTTCAACAAAAAAATATTGTTTATTGTTATAAAGGATTAATAGGTCGAATTGCACCTATAATAGTTCATTTTAGTATGATTTTAATTTTAGTTGGAACGATTATGGGTTCTTTATTTGGTTTTAAAGCCCAAGAAATAATCCCAAAAACTGAAACTTTTCATATTCAGAACATTTTAAATAATGGTCAATTAACAATTGTTCCGAAAATATCAGCACGAATAAATGATTTTTGGATTACCTATACAAAACAAAAAACGATATCCCAATTTTATTCTGATATTTCAATATTAAATAATCAGGGGAATGAAATTGATAGAAAAACTAGTTTTGTTAATTCTCCTTTAATTTATAAAGGAATTTATTATTATCAAACTGATTGGAATTTAACTGGATTAAGATTTCAGGATTTAAATCGGCAAATAGTTGAATATCCATTAGTAAATATTTTAAGTAATAAAAATAAAGTTTGGTTAACTTGGATTCCTAATAATCAAACTTTAAATGATGGAATTATTATTATAACTGATAATCTACAAGGTTATTGTTCTGTTTATAATGATTTAGGAATTTTTTTAGGAAATTTAGAATTAAATGAAAGTCTTACGGCAAATCCTCGTTTTACTCTATTAGAAATTATAAGTTCAACAGGATTACAAATTAAAACGGATCCAGGAATTCCAATTATTTATACTGGCTTTTTTTTCTTAATGATTAGTACTTTAATAAGTTATATTAGTTATTCACAAATTTGGATTATTCAGGAAGAACAAAAAGTATTTATTGGAGGGAATACAACACGTGCATTATTTGAATTTGAATTAGAGTTTTTTAAATTTATAAAGTAATTAATATGTGATGAAAGAAATGACTTTGTATTATAATTGCAATTAACAAGTATCTTACTTGGGAAGAATTATAATAACAAAAAAAAATTATGACAGCAACTTTAGAAAGACGCGAAGGCGTTTCATTATGGGAGCGCTTCTGCGCTTGGATTACTAGTACTGAAAACCGTTTATACATCGGTTGGTTTGGATGTTTAATGTTCCCTACATTATTAACAGCAACTTCTTGCTACATCATCGCGTTCATCGCGGCACCTCCAGTTGATATTGATGGTATCCGTGAGCCAGTAGCTGGTTCTTTATTATACGGAAACAACATCATTTCTGGTGCAGTTATCCCTAGTTCAAATGCTATCGGCATGCACTTCTACCCAATCTGGGAAGCAGCTTCAATCGATGAGTGGTTATACAATGGTGGTCCTTACCAACTAATCGTATTACACTTCTTATTAGGTGTTGCATCTTACATGGGTCGTGAGTGGGAATTAAGCTACCGTTTAGGTATGCGTCCTTGGATCTTCGTAGCGTTCTCTGCTCCAGTAGCAGCTGCGTCTGCAGTATTCTTAGTGTACCCAATTGGTCAAGGTTCTTTCTCTGATGGTATGCCATTAGGTATTTCTGGTACTTTCAACTTCATGTTAGTATTCCAAGCTGAGCACAACATTTTAATGCACCCATTCCATATGGCTGGTGTTGCAGGTGTATTCGGTGGTTCTTTATTCTCTGCTATGCACGGTTCATTAGTAACTTCTTCTTTAATTCGTGAAACAACTGAAAACGAATCTACTAACTACGGTTACAAATTCGGTCAAGAAGAAGAAACTTACAACATCGTTGCAGCACACGGTTACTTTGGTCGTTTAATCTTCCAATACGCTTCATTCAACAACTCTCGTGCTTTACACTTCTTCTTAGCTTTATGGCCAGTTTTAGGTATCTGGTTAACTGCTATGGGTGTTAGTACAATGGCGTTCAACTTAAACGGTTTCAACTTCAACCAATCAGTTGTTGATTCTCAAGGTCGTGTTATTAATACATGGGCTGACATCATCAACCGTGCGGATTTAGGTATGGAAGTAATGCACGAACGTAACGCGCACAACTTCCCATTAGATTTAGCTTCAGGTGAAGTATTACCAGTTGCTTTAACAGCTCCAGCTGTTAACGGCTAATTTATTAGCTTTTTTAAACCTTTAATTTTTAAAATTAAAGGTTTAATTATAAATTACCTAAAATTCAATTAATTATTTGATATATATATTTTTCTATTTTTTTTAAGATTCTGGTTAATCGGGCAAATTAAAACTTTGTTTTTTTAACATTTTTAGGATGGGGAAGATTATGCTATCTAACAATTATAACTATAGTATTTAGTTTACTCTTCTGAAACAGATGGAGATAAACAATTTTATTGGTATTAGTTGAAACAATACCAATAAAATTAAAGATAATCAATACTTATTTAGTCGATTAAAACTAATCAATAAGTAATTTCTATTGACTACTGACTTATAATGAACTTTAATACGAGAACTTTTCAAAGTAGAATAAAATTATAATCTGAAGCTATAGAATACCCCTCAAAGCCAAATATCTCTCAAAGAACTAAAATTACCAGAAAAAATTTTCACATCGAATACTAGAAACTCTTATTCCTATATAAAAATGAAATAATAGAAAGAAATAAATAGAAATTATTTTGAAACGAAATATGTCAAAACTATTTTGTTAGACATTCAAAAATTATAATTGACATTGATATTTGCTTCGAAGTAGTATAGTTATAATTTCGAGAAAATAAAATATTATTTATGTCATTGATAAGAAAATATGAGATAATGATTCTTCTAACAGAAGAATTTAATGATAGCGAATTAAAAACTTGGGTATTCAATTATGCTAAAAGTTTAAGAAAATTTAGTGTTTGTGATATATCTGTGATTTCTCGTGGGAAACATAATTTATCTTATTCGATTAAAAATAGAACAAAAGGAAATTATATTCAACTAAATTTTTCAAGTATGCCTAAATATATAAACAATTTTGCTAATACTTTAAAACTAGACTCAAATGTTTTACGGTTTTTAGTTTTAAATAAATAATTAGTTATTGTTGATATTTTACTTTTTTAAGTAACGGGAACTCTATAAAATTTATAATTAAGAATTTAAATTCTGATTATAAATTTTTATTAGAAATGGTCAAAAATCTGCCTGTTTTTAGAATTGTAAGAAACGTAAATAATAATTATTCTCGTTTTTACTAGTAAAAAGGTAAAATTTTTATCTATCTTTTATTAAAAAAAATTATAATAGAGTAAAAGTTGACTATTTATTGGAAAGATTTTTACTTCGTTTTATAATGTACTTTAATTACTGAAATATTAGTTAATATTTCTATAAATTATCTATAGTTATAAAGAAAGAATTTAATAGATTTAATTTGTAATTCTAAAGAAGCTATGTTATTATTTAACTAGTTCTTATATCCTCAGTAGCTCAGTGGTAGAGCAATCGGCTGTTAACCGATTGGCCGTAGGTTCAAGTCCTACCTGGGGAGTATATATATATATATAAATAAAAAATGATACAAACTTTTGATAAATTAAAAATTGGAGATAAATTCTTTAATTCTCGTTTAATGTTAGGAACAGGAAAATATAAAACAGTAACAGATGCTGTTAATAGCATTCAAACTAGTGAATGTGAGATTGTCACAGTTGCTATTCGACGATTAC
>Ga0209668_10001151_pt1 | contig 11211 bp, 5 predicted proteins | sample FrelakmetPLP11PL_FD_187150 | JGI IMG/M metagenome (GOLD analysis project Ga0209668, IMG submission 187150) | Freshwater lake sediment microbial communities from the University of Notre Dame, USA, for methane emissions studies - PLP11 PL (SPAdes)... | ecosystem: Environmental > Aquatic >... | reverse complement strand
GGCCCGCGGCGCGCACCTTCGCGCCATCAGGGAGCGTGGCCTGATGGTGTGGAGCCCGCTGGGGGATTTCACCGTTCGCGCCCAGGCCGAGGACAACCCGGCGAGGATTGGGCCGGTGGACGTGGTGATGCTGGCGGTCAAGACCTACGACAACGCCGTCGCCATACCGATGCTGAAGCAGTTGGTCGGCCCCTCGACTGTCGTCATGACACTTCAGAACGGCGTGGACAGCGTCGACGAGGTTGCAGGCGAGATCGGCCAGGAACACGTTTTGGGCGGGCCGACCTACATTGCCACGGCGCTGACGCTGCCCGGCCTGATCGAACAGACGGGCACACACCGGCGGATCGTCTTCGGGGAGGCCTTCGGCGACCGGTCGCGGGTGTCCGCGCGCGTACAGAAGATAGCTGACGTGCTGCTGGCCGCCGACATCCAGGCCGAGGCCGTTGCAGACGCGCGGGTGCCCTTGTGGGAGAAGTTCATCTACCTCGCGCCATTCGCCGCGTTCACCGGCGCGGCGCGGTTGCCCATCGGACCGCTGTGGGCCGACCCGGCCATCCGTGATCAGTTCATGGCGGCTGTCGCGGAAGTCGAATCCGTGGCGCGCGCCGAGGGTGTCGCAGTGCGGGACCCGGCCAGTCTGAAAGAGTACGTGGTGAAGTACGTGGACGTGCTGCCGCCGACGACGCGCTCGTCGCTGCTGATCGATCTCCAGCAGGGCAAGCGGATCGAAGTGGAGTCGCTCCCGGGATCGGTTGTGCGGCGCGGAAAGGCCGCCGGCGTACCAACGCCCGTGATGGCAGGCCTGTACTCTGTCTTGAAGCCTTGGGCTTCCGGTCAGCGATAGCTCCGGTCGCCGAGGGCGCCCACGGCGTGTCGCGCGTTGCAGTCCCGCTTCGAGGGACACGCTCATAGCTTCGCCCAATCGCTCGCTGCGCTCGACACACCGCGTGCGCCGTTCGTCCGGGTGTCGCCGGTGGCGCCACTCGCTGTTCTCAGTTCCGAATCCCGAATCCCGAGTCCCGAATCCCGAGCACGGTGCCGTCCTTGACCACCATGGAGATCCGCCTGGTATTGCGGATGTCGGTGAGCGGATCGCTGTCGAGAAGCAGGAAGTCGGCGGCCTTGCCGGCCTCGATCACGCCAACGCGGTCCTGGATGCCGAGCAACGTCGCGGCGTTCACGGTGGCGGTCCTGAGGGCCAACGCGGGCGAGAGCCCGCTTCCGACGTAGAGTTCGAGTTCACGGTGCAGGCTGGCGCCGGGCACGACGAACTGCTGCGGCGTATCCGTGCCCGCAGCGATCGTCCCGCCGAGGCGCGAGTAGAGGCCGACGAACCGTTGCAGGATCGGCAGCGTCTCCTTGAACTGCGCGAGTGTGTCGCGCGTCCAGTGGGCGCGCCCCATGATGTCGGCGGGATCCCACGACTCCCGCAGCACCGCGGGCGGCACGTCGGCTAGCGCCGGGTCGCGCATCAAGTCGTCGTCGGCCAAGCGCGAGAAAGCTTCGTGCACGGCCAGCGTCGGCACGATCACCACGCCGCGCGCGATGAGCTGGCGGGCCACGGCCTCGAGTCTCGCGAAGGGAATCCGCCGCCACTCCAGCTCGAAGGCCGTCCACCCGCCCAGGAAGTCGTCATGAGCTTTCAGGAGCCGCCCGGGCTCGTCAGACGCGGCGTCCGCGATGCCGCTCAGGTGCTCGATGCTGGCGACACCGGCGTCGGCGGCCTGTGTCGCGGTCGTCCGGCCCAGGTGCGCCGCCACCGGGATGCCCCGCGCACGCGCCTCCGCGACGATGACGGACATGAGAGCCGGCGGCAGGCGAGTGTACACTTTGATGACGCGCGCGCCGCAATCGATCTGGTTGCGGACCGCTGCGCGAGCCTCGCCGACGGTGCCCACCTGCACAGCGTTCTTCCAGAAGCTGCCGTACCCATCGATAAGTGGGCCCGACGTGACGATACGAGGCCGCGCCGCCGAGTCTTCGCGCGACAACGGGAAGATGACGCCGGCGTCGCTGTGCAGGTCGCGAACCGTCGTCACGCCGTACTTGAGGAACACCGCGGGCGTCCACGCGTCCAGGTGCACGTGGGCGTCGATGAGCCCGGGAATCATCGTCTTGCCCGCTGCATCGATCGCGCGCCGCGACGGGGGCTCGGCCGAGCCCGGACGCTCCAGCGCAGCGGGTTCGACCTGGACGATGATGGCGCCGCGCACGATGACCGTCGCGCGCGGCGTCACCCGGCCGTCGCCATGAACGACCCTGACGTTGCGGATGAGAAGATCAGCGGGTGCCTGAGACATAAGCACGGCCGTCGCGAGCAGGGCCAGGGCGGCAGCGCAGGAGAGATGCCGCATCGCGGGGTCCGCCGTCGTCGCCTACGCCTGGTTGGCCAGGTAGTTCTGGAGTCCCATCTGGGCGATCTGCTCGCGCTGCACCTCGGCCCAGTCCACGTGGCGCTCTTCGTCCTGGAGGATTTTCGCGATCATTTCGCGCGTGCCGTTGTCGCCCAGTTCGACCGCTGCCGCGATCGTCTCGTTGTAGGCCTTGATGGCGCCCGTTTCCGCGTCCTCGTCGGCTTTCACCATGTCCTGGACCGTGGCCGCGATGTTCATGCGATTGAGCTTCGACACCGAGGGCGAGCCCTCCAGGAAGAGGATGCGGCCGATCAGCATCTCGGCGTGCTTCATCTCGTCGATGGCCTGCTTCTCGAAAGCCTCATGCAGTTTCCCGTAGCCCCAGTTGGCGCACATCTCCGAGTGCACCATGTACATGCTGATGGCCGTGAGTTCTTCAGCAAGACGATCGTTCAGAAGTTCGAGAATCTTCGAATTACCCTTCATGGCAGTCTCCTGTGGAATGAACCAACAGGGTGAGTCTATACCCGCCCGGGCCTCTCCGCCAGACGGCCGAGATGCTCCGACGCTGCGGCCTTGATGCCGGGCTCGATGAGCGGAAGCGACTCGAGCACAAGCGAGAACTCGTCCCGCGACAGTCCGTAGAGGTGCGCCGTCAGAGCCTGCATCTCCGCGTACGCTTCCGGGTGGCGACCGCCGGCACGCAGCAGTTCGTAGCCAAGCTCACGGATCCGCGCGCATGTCCGCGACGGCTCGGCCGGCCGGGGTATTGGAAGCCGTTCCACGGTGGTCGTCCCCAGGTGCGTGGTCACCCACATCCGCACAAGGTAGTTCGCCACGAAGCTGTTCAGCATGGCGCATAAGAACGTCTGGTCGTCCATGGACAGCATCGTCTTCAGCACGAACAACGTGTGGACGGTCACGGCGCCCGGCGGGACGATGGCGGCGATGAGCGTCAGCCGGTTGGTGGACGCCGCCACGTCGCGATAGGCGACGCGGTAGCGCGCCAGAGCCTGCTGGAGTTCGGCGCCGGGAACATCGCCGGCGCTGCCCGCCCAGAGGCGGCAGTCCGCAAGGCGGACGACGAACGGATCGACGTGCTTTCCCTCCACCACCGGCACGCCTCCACGATTGGCCGAGAAACACGCGCGATCGTCGGTCTTGTTCAGCTCGCGCCCGAAGCACGCCCCCCATCCGAGTTCGTCCGAGAGGCTCGGAAACCGCGAGACGAGGCGCTCGACCAGTTGAAGATCGTCGCGCCGACGCACGGAGGGAATCGCCAGCCCGGGCCCAGACAACCGGTGGAGCAGCCCGGGCGTCAGTGTGACGGACCTCTCATCGCGGCCGGCGCTACTGTCTTCCGCGTCGATCGTTTCGAGGACGGCGGGGTCGCGCTCGCCGAGCCGGCACCGGGTGCGATCGGTCGGTTTGCCCGGAGAGCTGGACAGCAGCAGAAACCTGACGCCCCTGTGAATCGGGAAGATGCCGTCGCTGTTTTCGAAGCCGACGATCGCATCGGTAGCGCAGCGCTCGAACAGCAGGCGCCGGAGCGCGGCGCTGCCGTGGTCGGACGCCAGGCCCCACGGAAGCACCAGACCGAGGCGGCCGCCGGGCCTGAGCAGCCGGAGACTGCGTTCGACGAACAGCTGATACTGATTCGTGTGGCCGTCGGAGCAGGCCCTGTAGACGCCCGCCTGGCGCACGAATCGCGTGAATTGTCCGACCGATGATCGACGTGCTTCGCGCGTGGCATCGCTGCCGGTATCGCCACGAAGCATCTCCCATGGCGGGTTGCCGAGAATGGCATCGAATCCGGGCGCCGCGGATGGCGTGCCGTCCAAATCGAAGAACACTTCGGGGAATTCCAGGTTCCAGTGCAGAAAACGGTGCCGTTCCGCTACACGCTGCGCTTCGTCCAAGCGGGGCCGCAGCAGCCTCTCGGAGAGGCTCGACGAGCCCGTCCGGATGGCGTCCGCAAGCTCGGCGTACTCGGCCGGACCCGGTGGCGGCGGATCGGTGCTCGTCCAGAACCAGCACGCACACCAGAGGTCGGCCAGGCGCTTCAATGCGGCGGTCGAGGCCGACCGCTCCTGGAGCTTCGCCAGCATCCGCTCCTTGTCGCGGACGACATCGGCCGTGTCGTCCGGAGTGGTGGCGAGGCGATCTCGAATCGGCAGCACCAGCCGCAGCGCCGCGCTTGCGGCCTCGCCGTCGAAGAGCGGCAGCGCGGCCGCAGGCCGTCTTCCAGCGCGGGCACCAGGGGGCTGGCGCGAAAGGTCTTCGAGTGTCGCGCCCACGAGGCTGTCGCCCGAAACCAGCCGGTGATCGAGAAAAGACAGCGGCCGCCCTTCCGCGAGGGTCGTGAGCCACATCGAGAGCCTGGCGACCTGCACGGCCATCGGGTTGATGTCCACGCCGTACAGGCACCGTTGCGCCACGAGCCGGCGGAATCCGGCACGATCGGCCTCGCTGATGTCCGATGCGAAGAGGCCCCGCTCCCGCACGAGGGCCGCCTCGTACGAGGCCGCGAGATGGCGGCACGCGGCCACGAGCAGCGCGCCGCTGCCCATGGCCGGATCGAGCACGCGCAGCCGGAGGATTCCGTCCGGGCTCGCACCGTCGACGAGCGGGCGCAGCGTGTGGCGCACCAGGTAGTCGGTGATGGCGCGCGGCGTGTAGAAGGTGCCGCTCGACTTCCGCACATCGCCCCGGCTGACCAGGCTCACGGTCCCGCCGGCGGGTGATGCATCCGGCGCTCGCAGATTCGACGGCGCCTGCGGTTCGATCGTCGGCTCGTAGTCGAGCACGCTCTCGTAGACAGCGCCAAGCTGCTCGACGCCGAGGTCGCCAAACGAGATCCGCTCGCGCCGTCCGCGGCCCGGAAGTGTCGTGAGCGCGACCAGGGCCTGCGCCACCAGCCCGTCGTCCAGCCGGCGCGTTTCGGCGAGCGGCGCCCGGGCGGGAGCGAAGAGCCGGCCGTTGAATGGCGTCACCGTAAGCGCGCCTGCCCGGCACCCCGCATGCGCAAGCCGCGAGAGCGCCTGCAGCCCTTCCCACAGACCCTTCCGGGTGCCGGGCCGCTCGGCCATCGTCCGGAGCGCATCGATCGTGTAGGAGCGGCGGTAGACCGGATGCCAGACGGGCACCAGTGCGCGCGATTCCGCGAAAAGCAGGAACAGCACGCGGTACACGATGGTGAACGCCTGGTCGAGCGTCCAGGCGAGTCTCGTGGCATCCTGCTGGCCCCGGGGTGAGCGTCGCCCCGGGCACGCCAACGCCTGGAGCAGGAGGGCCAGCGCATCGCGGACGCCGGTTCTGAGCGATGCCGCGACGGCTACACCGTGACGGGAGGACTCCATGACGATCTCCGCCGTGGTCGACCGCAACGCGTCCGCGCGAAGCACCCCCCAGAACAGCGCGTGTGTCGCGGGGTGGTCCGGAACGAGCTCGAGGTCGAACTCGAGGAAGCTCCGGGCATGGGTGCGGCGCGCGTCGCAGAGGCGAATCGCGCGGCCGTTGAAGCAGACAACCCAGTCGCTGCTGCCGCGAAGACCTGCGCGGGCAATTTCGCTCCAGGCCCGGTCCATCGGCTCGCCCCAAGGCGCAATCAGGAGCGGTATCGTGGAGGCGCCGGCGACGGCGTCGGCGGCCAGCAGATTGCCGGATGCCGCCACGCGAGGGTGACGAGCCGAAAAGCCGAGCAGCGCCAGCACGGGAGAGCCGCCGAGATCGAAGAGCGCGCGCAGCGATGCGGCGGGCCCGAGGGCATGCCCGTCATGCCTCCACCACGCGCGCAGCTCCCGGCGTGCCTTCTCACGAGTGCTCTCGCCAAGGCGCCCGGCGAACGCCGACGCGAGCAGGTGCTCCGCGTAGTGGCGGGACACGAGAGGACCGGTGAGCCCGTATATCACAGCACCTCGCTCCAGCAGATCATGGCGTGATGAACAGCATCAACTCGATCCGCGGATCGTCCGCGCCGGGCACGGTAAACGCGCGCCAGGCAGGCGCGCCTTCTGCGGCGCCATCCATCCCGGCTGACGTGAGGTGGCCGGCGCGCCGCTCGACTTCCCGCTCGGCCCGTCGATCGAAGAGACCGGATTGGACCAGTTGCCGAGAGCCAGCCAGCCGGGCGAGATGAGCGTCGCGATTGAACAGCGGCTCTTCGATTCGAGGCGGCGGGCCCGGGGATTGGATCGCCCTGGCCAGGTCAGGTGCGGCCCTCGCGATGAAGTCGTTCGCCCGCGCGCGAATCCCGCTCCTGCGTCGTGAGATCGGCCACGGCCACGGTACGAAGGCCGGCACCAGCGCATCCGCCGTCCCGCGGCCGCCGGGGCCGGGTGATCGGACACGGAAGACGGCAAGCACTCCCGTCTGCTGGAGTGACGCCGGAAGCCGATGGTGTCGAACCGCGGCCACCAGGATGCCAGCCGTCGAGCGCCGCCTGATCCCGTCGATGCGGCGATGGCCCGTGCGCCGGGACGCGAGCCACAGGCCTCGAAGCACCTCGAGCCGCGCCGTCTGGGTGCCTGCCTCGCCTCGAAGATCGAGCTTGCGCACCGACGCCGGCATCGGAACGGGCACGGCCGTCTGCGGCATCCGGGACGTCCAGGGAGCGGCAGACCCCAGACCCAGCTGACACTCAATCAGCTCGTCGTCTTGCTGGCCTATCACCTCGTCCATCGGTCCCATGGCAGCCCGGACGCGATCGAGGCGGCCGACGAGGCGCGCCAGCAGGTTGGACTCTGCCGTGCCGGCGGCGACGAGGTTGATGGCGTGAACCGTGCGCGACTGGCCGATGCGGTCGACGCGGCCGACGCGCTGTTCCAGCCGCATCGGGTTCCACGGCAGTTCGAGATTGACGACGAGCCTGCAGCGCTGCTGCAGGTTGAGGCCTTCGCCTGCCGCGTCCGTCGCCAGCAGCACACGGACGTCGCCACGATTGAAGCGGCGGAGAGCCTCGGACCGCGCGAACCTGTCGAGCGCGCCGTGGAGCACGGCGACGTCCTCGTCCAGGCCTGACTCGAGCGACGCGAGGGTGTCGCGGTACTCGGTGAACACGATGACAGGCTCGCGCACGCGGCGAAGCAGGCGGCGCAGCGCGCGGAGCTTCGAGTCGTGTGGTTCGGCGGCGCGCGCCAGCGCGGCCAGTGTCGCCAGCAACTCCCGCTCTTCCGCGCCGTCCTCGAGGCCGTCCGCGGCGAGGACGTCTGACGGCGCTTCGTCTGCCGCATCGGTGTCCTCGTCCCACGGCAGCGGCATCTGTGCCGCCGCGTGTGCGGGCGAGTTGCCCAGCCTGGACAGGCGCGCACTTAGTGACTTTCTCAGTGGCGCCATGCCCGAGAGCGACCGCTTGACGAGCACCACCATCGCGAGGCGCGCCTCGCGTCCCGAAGGACTGGCCCCTCGGCTCCAGACCCTCCGCACGTAATCCCAGAGCAGGCGGCGTACCGCCTCTTCCGCCAGCGTGGCTCCCACGCGATGCAGGTGCACGTGCCTCGCACGCGCGAGGCCGACCTCGGCGCGGCTGCGCCTGAAGAGCGCGATCGGATCGTCCGCGGCGAGCGATCCGATTCGGCAGAGCGTCTCGAAGGCCTGTTGATCTCCGCTATGGGGCGTTGCCGTGAGCAGCAGCACGAGGCGCGACCGCGACGCGAACGCATGAGCGGCAGCCCGCCGGTCGCTGTCGCCGGCCGCCAGGTGCGCTTCGTCCAGCACGAACGCGTCCCAGGACACCTCTTCCAGGCTGCGGCGCACTTCGGGCCGTTTCACGAAATCGACGGAGGCGACCAGTACGCCAGGGATGGACCAGGGGTTGATCGAGGCCGGCAGTCCCGATCGCGCCGCGCGGAGCCATGCGGCGTCGGCGACGACCGCGTCGATCCCGAAACGGTCCTTCAGCTCGGCGGCCCATTGTTCGCGCAGGCCGGGCGGCGTCAGCACGAGCGCGCGTTCGAGGACTCCACGCGCGCGCAGCTCGGCAAGCACCAGACCCGCCTCGATCGTCTTGCCGAGGCCCACCGCGTCGGCCAGCAGGAGTCTGCCGACGCCGAGGCACAGCGCCGCCAATGCCGGTTCGAGCTGGTGGGGCAGCAGGTTGATGGCCGCCTGCGCTGGTGCGACGAGGCTGCCCGGGTCTCGCTGCATCAGGATCGCGTGCCGGAGGGAGGCGACCCAGGCGCGGCGGGAGACGACTCGTACGGTACCCGCAGAGGTCAGTTTCGCCGGCCGGTCGAATGGCGTGAGCAGTACGACGCGAGCCTCGTGCGGCGCGGTGTGTCCGTCGACGGTCACGGCCGGCTCGAGCTCCAGCTCCGTGCAGTTCGCGTGGGGTGTCAGGGACTGGAGAATCCACGAGCGCCCGCGGACGAGGACGACGTCGCCGGGCGTAAGGTCAGGGTGCATGAATTGCCATATCTGGCGGCCGGACAGGTGGCAGGAATTGCCATCTGTGCGGACGGAGCGCGTCGTTTTTCACGGTCTTTGTTGAACCCTCCGCCGCCGTCCGGATCCATACGCAATCCTCGTGCTACTCTTGGCGGCAATCGGAACTCCCGCCTTCGCCCTCGCCTCGGCTGGCCTTGACTCCCTCGGCGGGGCTTCGGGGGGTGGCGGGATTCGGGGTTCGGGGTTCGGGATTCGGGCCGTGTTCGTCACCCCGGCGAAGGCCGGGGTCCAGGGGGCTGGTCGCTTCAACTTGCAGGGGATTCAACATGGAACGCCGAGTTGTTACCGTCTTTTCGTTGCTTGCATTCATGCTTGCCGTCACCCCGGCGATTCTCGCGCAGACGCCGCCGGCGTTCACCATCGACGAGATGCTGAAGCTGAAGCGCCTGTCCGACCCGCAACTGTCTCCGGACGGCACGCGCATCGCGTTCGTCCAGACGGATGTCGACCTGGCCGCCAACAAGCGCACGAACCAGGTCGTCGTCATGCGGATCGCCGATGGCTCCACCGCCTTCGAGCGCAGCGGCGACCGCCCGCGCTGGTCGCCCGATGGCAAGCAACTGGCATTCGTCTGCTCCGGCATGGGCCGGTACGACGAGCCGCAGGTCTGCCTGACGGCGTTCGGACCCACCATCCGCGACATCACGAATTTCCCCACCGGAGTGTCCGGTGCGACGTGGTCGCCAGACGGCAAGTGGATGGCCTTCGTCTCGGACGTCTTCCCGGAGTGCAGCGGAAACGTCGTGGGTGACGGGCCCTGCAACGAGGCGCTCCTGAAGAAGCGCGCGGCCCTGAAGACGAAGGCGCGCGTGATCGACGGCCTGCTGTTCCGTCATTGGGTGTCGTGGAAAGACGATCGCTTCAGCCACCTCTTCGTTGTCCCCGTGGACGGCTCGGCGCCGCCCCGCGACCTCACTCCAGGCAAGGCGGACGTGCCGCCGTTCTCGCTGGGCGGGCCGGATGACTACGCCTTCTCGCCGGATTCGAAGGAGATCGCCTTCGCGAAGAAGACCGACAAGGTCGAGGCCATCAGCACGAACAGCGACATCTTCACGATCGATCTCAGCTCGGCAAGCGCGACCCCGAAACAGGTGACGACGAATGCGGGAGCGGACGGCGGGCCGCAGTACTCGCCGGACGGGAAGTACCTGTCGTGGCGTGTGCAAGAGCGCGCGGGGTTCGAGGCCGACCGCTGGAAGCTCGTGCTGATGGATCGGAAGACGGGCGAGCGGAAAGTCGTGGCGCCGGCCTTCGACCGGCAGGTGGATTCCTGGACGTTCACCCCCGACTCGTCGGCGGTCTACCTGGCGGCCGAAGACGAAGGCCAGGTCCGGGTATTCCGTGCGGATCTCGCAGGCGGCGCGCCGAAGCTGATCCTGAAGGACGGCTCGAACGGAGACGTGCAGATCTCGCCGGACGGCCGCACCATCTTCTTCACGCGCGTGTCTCTCACCGCGCCGACGGAGATCTACAAGGCGAACGCGGATGGCACGGGCGTCACGCCGATCACGAAGGCCAACACCGAGTTTCTCGCGAAATTCGCGCTGCGGCCGGGCGAAAGCGTGATGTTCCCCGGCGCCGGCGGCACCCCGGTCCAGGCTTGGATCGTCAAGCCCAGCAGCTTCCGCGAGGGCGTGAAGTACCCGCTCCTGTACCTCGTGCACGGCGGGCCGCAGAACGCGTGGAACGACTCGTGGACCTTCCGCTGGAACGCACAGGTCTTCGCCTCGGCCGGCTACGTGGTGATGATGCCCAATCCCCGCGGCTCGACCGGTTTCGGCCAGACGTTCACCGACGAAATCAGCGGCGACTGGGGCGGGAAGGTCTTTGAAGATCTGATGAAGGGCGTGGACTTCGCCGAGTCGCTGCCCTACGTGGATCCCACCCGCAAGGGCTCCGGCGGCGGGTCGTTCGGCGGCTACATGATGAACTGGTTCCTCGGCCACACCGACCGGTTCAAGGCCCTCGTCAGCCACTCGGGGGTGTTCAACACCACGAGCATGTATGGCGTGACCGAGGAGTTGTGGTTCCCCGAGTGGGACCTGGGGGGCACGCCATGGTCCAATCCCGAGGCGTACGCGAAGTGGTCGCCGCACACGTACGCGACGAACTTCAAGACGCCAACGCTGGTCATCCACGGCGAACTGGACTACCGGGTCCCAATCGCCGAGGGCTTCCAGTTGTTCACCACGCTGCAGCGACAGGGCGTGCCGTCACGCCTCCTGTATTTCCCAGACGAGGGCCACTGGATCAACAAGCCCCAGAACAGCGCGCTCTGGTACCGCACGTTCATCGAGTGGATGGACAGGTGGGTCAAACAATAGGGGCAAGGGGCAAGGGGCAAGGGGCAAGGGGCAAGGGGCAAGGGGCGAGGGATTCGGGACTCGGGACTCGGGACTCGGGATTCGGG
>Ga0209668_10001150_pt1 | contig 11220 bp, 10 predicted proteins | sample FrelakmetPLP11PL_FD_187150 | JGI IMG/M metagenome (GOLD analysis project Ga0209668, IMG submission 187150) | Freshwater lake sediment microbial communities from the University of Notre Dame, USA, for methane emissions studies - PLP11 PL (SPAdes)... | ecosystem: Environmental > Aquatic >... | reverse complement strand
ATATTTCCCATTGACTCTTTTTTAGTAAATCTAATTAACAAGTACACACCTAATAATACTAACCCAATTTTTAAGAGGTCATTCTTTTTAACCATTTCTACCAAGTCTTGCATTTTGTTTATTATACTATAATAAAATAAAAAAAATTAAAAAAATATATTAATTTAAAAATAAAAAAACATATTATATAAAAAAGTAAATACATTTTAATGTTGAAAAATTCTCTTTATGATAATGATGAATCAGATATTGAATCTGATAACGAACTAGAAAATTATATTACAAAAGATGATTTGGTAAATTATTTCTTAGATATGTATCTAAGTGATATTAGTGATTTATTTTTCAAGTTAAAAGATACATATGAATATACATTTTTTTTAAAAAATTTAAATCATTCTGGTGAATTAGTTGATTTATTACTTGATATTTTAATACATAATAATCAACCACTATTTAGCACTCTACATTCTTTTCCCGTATCTTTTGAAAAGTATAATTATATAAATATATTAGTATCATATGATATAGTATGTGATTTTATTAAATATTGTTATAGTGATTTAAAAAAATTCAAAGTAAAGAATTGGTCTTTTGATCAAACTATATTTTCACATAATCTATGGGCACAATTTTGTTATCACTATTCAGAAATATATTAATAATAATTATTTTAATTCATTACTATTTTTATGTAAAAATTGTTTTTTTGGAATACCATGAATAGCATTAATTGACATACAATATGTATCTGACATATCAGCTTGGGTTTTATGTGATTCTAAAAATGGCAACCATTTTTCCTTTTGTTCTTTTGTAAATTTATTTTCTAAAAACCATTTTGTATATTGAATAGATAACCATTTTCTCTTAGCATATTCGCCTTTTAATTTACATTCTATAAGTGGACCTGTATAACATTTTAATTTATTAGCTGCTCTAACAAATCTTACTGTTACTTTTGTATCCTTGTATAGTTCTACTAATTTACCATATATTATATGTGATACAAAAGACATTTTCGCATTAATCTTTGGCTGCAATTCTATTATAATACTATTTAATTCTTTAAACACTTGATTTGTATCATATATATCTTGTAATTTACTCAACACTATTTTGGCTATATCCTGTAATAAATAATCATTCACCATCTTTTTTTTTATAGTGTTTCCTTTTTCAATCTTTATATCCATTGGAAAATGCGCCTTACATGTATATACAAATTTACTTTTTTCTCTTTCATATTTATATATACATTTTTTATTACATATTTTACTGTTTTTTTGTATTGTCTGGCATTTATGATTTTCATTATCTTCAAGTGTATTATATACATCCCATAAATGGATTTTAAATGTTTGAAAATCATCCTTGTTTTCTGCTGACATTATACACATTGCTAAATTTTTTAATCCAACATCTATTGCTAATATCTTATTACATACCATATTTATTTATATAATATATTATTTATTATTATTTTAAACTAAATCACTCTTTATTTTTCTTAAATAATCCATATATTTTTTCATATATCTTTATGATTTTCTCCTTTATTGTTAAATATTCTTTATATTTATATACTTTTACAATTTCATTAAATGTTACTTTTTTATTTTCTATATTAGTTGTGTTAGTTGTGATAGTTGATTTTATACTTGAAGTCCTTGTTTCTTTCAATATATCTTCTTTTATTGTTGTATCATATATAACCATATAATTATTCTTTATATAAATCAAACTTGATTTTTTTTTCATTTTTTATTTTTTTGTATAAAAAAAATTGAATTAATCTTATGCGCGCCATAAAGATAAAAATTTTATTATTTATATTTATAATTAATGTCAATTGATAGACTAAAACTTAAAAAATTAAAAATCAAAGAACTTATGCCAGACTCAACAATCCTTATATTAGGACGTAGGCGCAGTGGAAAAAGTAGTGCTAAAGATACAGAAATCCTTATGTTTGATGGAACAATTAAAAAAGTTCAAGATATTAAAGTTGGTGAGCAAGTTATGGGTGATGACTCTACATCAAGAAATGTTTTAGAAACACATTCTGGTATAGATACAATGTATAAAGTAACTAATCAAAAAGGTGAAAGTTATACAGTTAATAGTCATCACATTTTAAGTTTGGTTTATACAGCTAAAAAAAATATAAGAGATAGATTAGATAGACAAGCTTATTCTGTATTGTATTTTAATAAAAATAGAATAATATATGAATCTAAGAACTTTTCGTATAAAAATAAAAATAAAGAACAAGTATTATTAGAAGCACAAGAATATTTAGATAATATAATTGACGATAGATATATAGATATTCCAATTAAAGATTATATGAAACTATCAAAAAAATATCAAGCTAATTTACTTGGATATCAAGTTAATCCAATTACATTCCCAGAAAAAGAATTACCAATTGATCCATACATGATTGGATTTTGGCTAGGTGATGGTACAGCTGCTAATTCAGATATAACAAATCAAGATTCAACTATATTATATTATTTTGCCAAAAACTTACCAAAATATAATTTATTTTTAGATTTAACAAATGCTAAAAAATATGGATATAAAATATCAAGTGGATATGGGCAAAAAAATAATATATTTTTAAATACACTCAAAAAATTGAATATGATAAATAATAAACATATACCATATATATATAAATGTAATTCAAGAGAAAATAGACTCAAATTATTAGCTGGATTTATAGATGCCGATGGACATTTAGGAAAACGGAATGATTTTGAAATAACACAATGTACTAAACATGAAAAATTATTAGATGATATTATTTATTTAGCGAGAAGTCTGGGATTTTCTTGTTATAAACATATAAAGAAAACACATAATGGAGTTAAAAAACATGGAGAAGCAATTAGAATCAATATTAATGGTAAAGGAATAGAAGAAATTCCTACATTGTGTCCAAGAAAACAAGCTAAACCAAGAGCTGAAAGAGTAGATGCATTAGTAAGTGGAATTACAATAGAAGAACAACCAAAAGGAGAATATTATGGTATAGAATTAGATGGAAATAATAGATTCGTATTAGGTAATTTTATAGTTACACATAATAGTTTCTTAATAAGAGATATTTTCTATAATAAACAAGATATGCCATATGGACTAGTCTTTTCAGGTACGGAAAATGCAAATACATTTTATGGTAATTTTATACCAGATATATTTATACATTCACATTATGATCCTCAACTTGTATCAAATGTAATATCACATCAAGAACAAAAAATTTTTAAAGAAAAGAAAAAACAATTAGCCTTGGGATATTGGCCTGGAAAATCAGATGGTAAAGAAGCTGATGGTAAATTATATAGTAATAACTTATTTATTGTATTAGATGATCTTATGGATGAAGCTGATATATGGAAAAAAGATCAAACTATTAAACGTATATTCTTTAATGGTAGGCATTATAATATTTTCTTCATTTTAGCTCTACAATATGCTATGGGTATCCCACCTAATTTACGTAATAATATAGATTATATTTTTATTTACAATGAACCTTCCATTAAAAATAGACGAAAAGTGTATGAAGATTATTGCTCAGCTGTCTCGACTTTTGACGCCTTTTGTAATATATTAGACGCATGCACACAAAATTATGAATGTTTAGTTATTAAAACATCTAGTAAAAGTAGTGACTTGCGTGATAGTATTTTCTGGTATAAAGCTAAACCACATACTAATTTTAGAGTTGGTGGTGCAAATTTATGGAAATATCATAATATTAAATATAATAAAGAATATAGAGAAGAATACTTGGCAGATGAAGAACAAGCTCATAATTTACAAAAGAAATTTGCTAATACACGTAAATTAAAAATGTATGTCTCTAAACAAGGTGATTATATTAGAGAATCTGTTGAATAAACTTTGTTTTCTATAGGGAATAGCAAAAAAAACAAATTTTGTAATTTTTTACATCAGCTTGTAAAATTTTACGTTTAAAAATTGAATTTTAAATATTTTTATTAATTAAACATAAAAACAAAAAAATGGAATTAGATATCATTCAAATCTCACACGTCTTAGTAAAACATATCAAAATCAATTTATTGAAAAAATAAAGCAATCATTTACTGAATCACAACAACAACTATTTGTTGCTAGTTTCTATTGTTATCTGAATTACAATCAGAAAAATGATTTTATAATCAATCTAAATGATATATGGAAATGGATAGGATTTAGTAGAATAGACCCAGCAAAAAGAGTATTAGAGAAATATTTTACTAAAGAAATAGATTATAAGGTTTTCCACCAACCTGTGGAAAACTCAAATGGTGGACGACCAATAGAAAAAATAACAATGACAATAAATACATTTAAGAAACTATGTCTCAAATCTAATACAAAAAAATCAGAAGAAATTCATGATTATTTTATTAAATTAGAAGAAGTATTTCAAGATATAATAGATCAAGAATCAAATGAATTAAGAAATCAATTATGTATAAAAGAACAAGAATTAGAAGAAAAGAATAAAGTTATTGAACAATTAGAAAACAAACCAGAAACTTATGGATTCGATAGAATACCTGGTTCTATTTATGCTATAGAAGATACAGCAAAACCTGGTCATATAAAATTAGAAAATGCTGGTAAACCAAATGATAGAGTAAATTGTTTAAATATTGGTTCTAGTACATCTTCATTAAAAATTTTGGCGACTTTTGAAACATATGATAAAGAATTTGCTGAAAAAATGATTCATTATGCATTAAAATCATTTAGAATTAAATCTAGAAATGAATGGTTCTTTTTTAAAAATGATTTCGAGTTAGCATATGCAATCAATACGATTAAAAATTGTATTCAACTTATTGAAAAATATAAATTCAAAGACTATAATGATTTTAAAACAAGAACTAATATTTGATAATGAAATAAAAGAAGAATTACCTAAAAATATATTTAAGGGGGTATCTTTTGATGAAAAACAACAATTATGGGAATCACGATTACAAAATAATAATCAACGATATTTTCTTGGATATTATGATAATGAAATAACAGCTGCTCAAATTTATAATGATTTTGCTTTATATATTAACCAAACTGAAAACTCTAATTTCAAATTAAATGATATACCAGGATATATAACAGTTCCAAGAAATATACCAGAATTAAATAAATTACAAATACAAGAGAAAAAAAGTTCAAAATATAATGGTGTAAGTTATGATTCAAGACGAAAATATTATGTAGCTGGTATTCGATTAGGTCGTAAAACATATAATCTAGGTAATGGATTAGAAATAGATTGTGCAAAATTATATAATCAACAAGCATTATTTTTTAATAATACTTTATCTACTACTTATATTCTTAATGAAATACCAAATTATACAACTACACCAAAAGATATTAGCACAGAATTACTTGAAAATAAAAAAAATAAAAAATCAAGTCAATATCATGGTGTGTCTTTTAATAAATTAGCAAATAAATGGGAATGTAGCTATATGCTAAATAGAAAAAAAAATCATATTGGTTCTTTTTTAACAGAATTAGAAGCAGCTGAATCATATAACAAAGCAGTAATAGAACTTAATAACAAAGGATTTAATTATAAAATTAATGTATTTTAAAGTTTATTCATTATTTTTTTATAGTAGTATAGTAGTATAATAATAATGGAAACACTAAATATTATAACTGGTCAAGGTTATACATATAATCAACAACTAAAGTCATTCCAAGATAAACTTTTAAAAATATATTTTCCAGACTTGTCTACTATTCAAGAAACTACATCTATAATATTAAATACTGAATCACTTCTAAATATGATAGATAATATGATATTAATCTTGTCACAAAATAATATAATGTGTGAAATTACAAGTGAAAATATATCAGATTATTTTATTAAAATTGATCTAACAGATTTTAATATTTCTATACCACACATGTTAATAAAAAATATATCTAATTGTCTCAATTCAAGATATATTATAATACCAATTTCTATAATGACATATGCAGGTGGACATTTAAATATAGTAATTATTGATACTTTTAATAAAATTGTCGAATATTTTGAACCACATGGTGAATATAGTGGTATTTACTATCCATTTAATTTAACACAACTTATACAACATATTATAAAAATATTATTTAAACTTTCGCATTATACATTTAAAGATGTTCATTCCTTATGTCCAATAAATGCACGTGCTAGTGGCATACAAGGCATTCAAGAATCTTATAGAAATACATCTGAAGGTGGATTCTGTGCAGCTTGGTCCATGTTATATGTGCATCTTAGATTATTTAATCCAACTATTACATCAGATGATATCATCGTTTTTCTTACTACATTACCTCCTTCACAATTAGATTCATATATAAAACGATATGTAGCATTAAATGAATCACATCCTATCTTATCTACTAAACTACATTTAAATAAATATAATTTGTCATCTTTTCTATCTGATAAAGAAACATTAGATACTAATACATATATTTATAATTTGTTAAACAAATTTTTTGAATCTGGCGATAAAGATATTTATAAAGAATTATTAACATATATGCATTTACCTAAGTTTGATCAATTACTATTCTTTTTTTTCAATAATAAAAAAATACTTGATTTCCCATCTGAATCAACACAAATAAACTATAAAAAACAAAAAAGATTCTAAATTATATTATTTTTAACTAGTTTTTTATATGTTGCACTATTAATCTTTATACGTCTCTTTGTCAATGGATTAATTACTGTTTCTTCTTCATCATTTATTTCCATCCTACACATTGGACAAACATTCCCATTTTTATCTAAATGTTCTGTAAAACATTTTTTATGAAATTTATGATGACATTTCGTCTCTACAATTTGTTTCCCATTTGTCGTATCATAACATATACAACATTTAAAATCACCATATTCAATTATATCATCTAAATTCATTTCGTTATTTTCTTCAAACTCCTGGTCTATTTCTATATCTATATCTATATTTCTTTCCCAAAAATTATATAATCTCTCTTGTAATGTATTAATTAGTTCTTCATAATTTATTATATAATTATATATTTCATAACATCTACAATTATACATGTCTTTTGGGTAATTCTCATTTAATAAAATTAAATCATTAATTATATTGTCCATATTATTCAATATATATATATTCATATATTGTTTAAATAAACCTATTGTTTCATATTCAAGATATCTTAATAAACATGTCTTCCATGTTTGATGTTTCACATATACTGTATAACTGGGTTCATCCCTACCTCCCGGTTCATATTGGTAGGGATTGTTATCTAAAAATGAATGAAAATTTATTAATATTGTTTCTATCCCCATAGATGATGTCCATTTCTCGAATTTTGAATCACCCCATGTATTTAATATTGTGGCACATGTACGACCATCCTCATATAATATTGGATGAATACGTACTGCATCATGATTTATAAATTTTACTTTTGGTGGTGAGTGTGGGTAATCTTGTGGTATATCAAATTCAAGTTTGATAAATTTATGTCTATATACACTGTCATTTGGCCCTTTGATCATACCATATACTTTATTTATATTTGTTTCATCCATATATACAATATAATCATTTTCTATCAGTATCTTTTGCTGCTGTTGAATTATCAACTTGTTAACTTCTTTTAATAATCTTTTATTCATATCTATATGTTATTACACTTTTTTAAATTCAATTTTTTAATAAAATAAAAATTTATTCGACTCTTTTTAATAAACCATCTTCATATAAATAATACAATCTTTCTTTTATGTCTTCCTCTGATTCTAATGCTGATAATGTTTCATCAATAAAACTTTGTGTTGTATATGTATAGGTATCTGTATCACTCTCATATTCATCTTCCCTTCTTAATTTTCCTTGTATATATAATTTATACAACTTGTTTTTCAAATTCTCTTTTTCTCTCTTTTCTATTGCTAATTTTAATACTTCATCTTTTATATATAATGTATTATCCTTTAATTGTACAGACCACATAATATTACTTACTGTGTTTCCTAATGTTATATATTTAGGATAATCTACTTTAAATAATAACCCACCATTTCTAAATTTCTTTAATACTGTATTGTAATATTTTACAAATGCTTTAACAGGTATATATTTTATAATTTCTTTTTCTTCCATTGTCTTTAATGCTGTTGTCCCAGTAATCTTGTCTACAATTTGATCTCTTGAAAAATACTTTTGTTCACTTTCTTTTTTATAATCCGTATTTATTATACTTGTAAATTTATTCTCTCTCCCACCATCCTGTAATATAATTTCCCTTATATCAGAACTTGGTATTTGACTTGTTGATTCATATGTCACAGTTGTGTCTTGAGTATCTTGAGTGTCTTGATTAGTTGTTGTATATTGATTAGTTGTTGTATCTTGATTAGTTTTATCTGTGCTTGTGTTTCGATTAGTTGTATATGTCGTATCTGTTGTAAGATACGATGTAATATTTCGCGTTCTTGGTAATGTTGAGTCTGTTGTTTTTTTCCTATTTGTTGTCGTGTTAGTATCACATGTTGATTCCTTCTCTATTTTTACATTTTTCTTATATTTATTATAATATCTTTTCATTTATTTATTAACTTTGATTTTTATTTTAATAAATAAACGTTAATTAGTTTCTTTCTCTTTTTTTTGTTCTGCTCGTCTTTTTCTCATATATATACGTTGTTTTTCTCTGTGTTTATCTGTTTTTTTCTTTTCTGCTTCTTTTTCTTTAAATTTTTCATCTTGTCTTCTTTTTCTCATATATATACGTTGTTTTTCTCTATGTTTTTCAAGTTTCTCTGGGTCTTCTTTCATCTTTTCATAATTTTCTTTTTTCTTTTGATTTATTTTCAACATTTTTTCTGGATTCTCTTCTTTAATTTTATTATATATTTTTTTATGATTCTCACAATCTTTTTTCTTGTATTCTTCATATAATTCTGGGTTTTGTTTTATTTTTTCTCTTTTTTCTCTCATGCGTTCTTTCTCTTTTTCTTTATATTTATCTGTTTTTTTCTTTTCTGCTTCTTTTTCTTTAAATTTTTCATCTTGTCTTCTTTTTCTCATATATTCTCTTGAATATGATCTCTTCTTTTCTAATCTTATTTGTTCTTTTCTTTTCTCTTCTTCTTCTGATTCTATTTCTGTTTCTTCTTCTAATTCTTCTTCTGATTCTTCTTCTGATTCTATTTCTGTTTCTTCTTCTAATTCTTCTTCTGATTCTATTGTTTCTTCTTCTTGTTGTAATATATTTTTTGAACTTGATGATAAACTTGAATTCACTGGTTCTTGTGATTGTTCATCATATGTTTGTTTATTTTGTAATAGTTCTTCTTGTTTGGTGTTTTCTGAACTTGGTTTTTCTTCTATATTTATATTATATTGTATTTCTGGTTTATTTAATTCTATTTTTCTTAGTTCTAATTGTAGTTTTAAACTTTCATTTTTTAATTTTTGTATTTCTATTTCTTTATTTGTTTCTAATTCTTTCTGTTTCGTATCTAATTCTTTTTGTTTCGTATCTTCTTGTTTTAATAATAATTCAAGTGGTGTTTTGTCTATTTCTATTTTTAATGTTTCTATTAATTTTATCAAATCATCCATTGTAAATTGAGAATCAAGTCTTACTAATTCATTTCTTTGTTGGTCTTCATATAATCTGATGTGTCGTGAAATTAAATTTGTATGAGATTGTATTCTTCTCTCTAATTCTCTAAAATGGTCACTTTCAATAGCATAAACAAAATAAAATTGTTCACCATAACTTTTTTTATGTCTTTCTAATGTCTTTCTAATAAAATCAGTTGAGCCATATTTTGCAATAATATAATTATTTTCTATTTTTACAACACCAGCATAAACTACACTTTTATTAAGAAAGTTTTCAATAATGGTATTACTTTTAACTAAATATTTTTGTATGCTTAATTCTGTATCTTTTAATAACAATTGTTGTTCTCTTTGTTCTAATAAAAGTTTATATTCTTTATATTCTTGATTAATCATTTTATTATAAGTGTTTTCTAATTTTATATAATATTTTCTTATTTCTTTTGCTTTATCAGTTTTTACTATCATACAAAGACTTTTAAAAGTATCAATATTTATCATTATTGTTTCATATAATAATCCACTACCATTCAACTTCTCCGTTGGGAGAAGTTGGTCTTTACGATATATAATTTTATAATCTTCATCAATAGTAAAATTATTCTCTAATGTTCTCTTAGCATTTCCTTTATTTGCAAACCCAATCATTTTAAATATATTTTCTAAATTTATAGGAAAATCATTAGTTGGATGGTAATGTAGAAAACAATAAAAATTAGCCATATACCATTGTATTTCATTTTCAGTGAAATTTAATTTTAATTCATCTAACATTTTAGATTGAAAATCAACAGATGTAATTTTATTATATTTAACAAGTCCATTAAAATCAACAGTGTCTTTAGTAATCAATTGTTCAATATTTTTATTAATCATTTTATTAATCGAAATGAAAATTAATTTTAAATTCAAACGCAATTAAATTTAAAATTTTTTTAATAACTATGATATTAATTATACACTTGTTGTACTTGATACATCTAAAGTACTGGTTGTCAATACATCAGTATTGGTACTTGATACATCGCTTGTTGATAATACATCTGTTAAAGTACTGGTACTTGATACATCGCTTGTTGATAATACATCTGTTAAAGTACTGGTACTTGATACATCGCTTGTTGATAATACATCTGTTAAAGTACTAGTACTTGATACATCGCTTGTTGATAATACATCTGTTAAAGTACTAGTACTTGATACATCGCTTGTTAATACATCGCTTGTTGATGATACGTCTAAAGTACTCGTTATTGTATCTATTTGTGTAGATGTGACTTCTTCACATGGACTCGTTTCTACAGTTGAGGTGGTTGTTAATGAAATATCTTTTATATCAGTACTACTATCTACACTACTTGTACTAAATGTCTCAATTGTTGATAATGCATCTAAAGTACTAGTTACAGTATCAAATTCAGTTGTGGTGATTTCTTCGCATGGAGAACATTCAGTGCAATCTGGTGTTGAAGTTGGGATTGGAGTGTCTGTTGGTAATATAATATCTCTTGATGTTGTATCTGTTGTATCACTACTTGGTGTAATGTATGTGATT
>Ga0209668_10001149_pt1 | contig 11240 bp, 4 predicted proteins | sample FrelakmetPLP11PL_FD_187150 | JGI IMG/M metagenome (GOLD analysis project Ga0209668, IMG submission 187150) | Freshwater lake sediment microbial communities from the University of Notre Dame, USA, for methane emissions studies - PLP11 PL (SPAdes)... | ecosystem: Environmental > Aquatic >... | reverse complement strand
GCTGACCGGGCGGCGGGCGCACGGTCCCGCTGACAGCACCACGGAGGCACTGCAGCGTGCGGTGCTGGACACCGATCCGGAACAGCCCAGCCACGCGGTTCTGCAAACGGAGCGTGAGGCGGCGCAAGCGCCCCAGGCGGGCGAGATCGCCGAGCGGCGGGCCAGCACCACGTCTGCGCTGTCGCGATACCTGGCGGGCGATCTGGACGCCGTCATCCTGAAGGCGCTGCGCAAGGAGCCGGCCGCGAGATACGCCACGGTGGAAGCGCTTCGGCGCGACCTGGAGGCGTACCTTTCGCATCGCCCGGTGTCTGCGCGGCGCGGCAGCCGCGTCTACCTGGTCCAGAAGTACGCGCGGCGGCATCCCGCGGGCGTGGCAGCCGCCGCGGGGGTGACGCTCGCTCTGGTGGCAGGCCTTGTCGGCGTGGCCGCCCAGTCGCGCCTGACGGCCCAGGAGCGAGATCGCGCGCGCGTGGCCGAAGCCGGGGCGGCGGCGATCAACTCGTTCCTGGTCGAGGAACTGCTCACGGCCCAGACTCCGGCGAAAACGCAAGGCCGGCCGCTCAGTATCGCCGGCGTGCTCGGCAACGCCTCTCGGAGCGTAGGCTTTGCCTTCGCGAATCAGCCCCGGCTGGAGGTGGACGTCCGCACCACCCTCGCGCGGAGCTACCTGGCGCTGGGCGCGCTCCCCGAGGCGCGGAAACACGCCACCGCCGCGCGCGACATGCTCCTCCGTTCGCCGGCGCAGGACCCGCTCGCGGAACTGCGGGCCCGCACCCTGCTCGCCCGCGTCACCCTCGAGGAGGGCCACTACGCCGACGCCCGTCGCGAGTTGGAGGCCATCGCCGCCGCCCAGGAGGCGCTCGCGGGCGGAACCACCCACGACACGCTGACGACGCGGTCGCTTCTCGCAGGCGCCCTGCGCAAAGAATCGGAATCGACCAGGGCCGAGCCCATTGCGCGGAGCGCGCTGGCCGGAGCGGTCGCGCTCGTTCCGCCCGACTGGCGGCTCGTGGCGGACCTGCAGACAGAACTCGCCTACATCCTGCTCGATCGGGGCAACGGGCTGGAGGCCGAACCCCTGGTCCGCGGGCTGCTGGCCCTCCAGCGCAGTCACCTCGCTCCCGCGCACCCCGACGTGCTGCGCACGCTCGTGCTGCAGGGCGAGGCGCTGACGGCCCTGCTCAAGCACCCTGCCGCCCTCGAGGTGAAGCAGCAGGCCCTCGCCCTCCACGAAGAGGTCTACGGTCCCGATCACCCGGAAACCGCGCGGGCGCTGAACAACGTCGCCCTCACACTGGAACGGCTGGACCGGGAAGCCGATGCGCGGCCGTACGTCGAGCGTGCCTACGACATCTACAATCGCGCGTTCGGCCCCGAGCACCCGAACACCATCATCTCGCTCCGCAACGTCGGGATCCTCTACGCGCGGCTTCCTGAGGGCTTCTCGAAGGCGGAACCGATCTACCGGCAGGTGCTGGACGTAAGACGCCGCACCCTCGGCGAGCATCATGCCGACACGATTGAAGCCGGCCTGAACCTGGCGAGCCTGTACACCCGCGCCGGCCAAGCCACCGAGGCGCGCGCGGCCGGGCGCGACGTGATCCGCCAATGCGAGGAGGTCGAAGCCCGGTCCGGCGCGGAGCCCCTGACGCTGGACAAGTGCGCAAACTACTACCTGAGAGGCGATCCGCCGGAGCTTCACGATCCGCATCGCGCGCTGAGCCTCGCCCGGCGGGCCGTCAACGCCGAAGGGCGCACACACTACGCGCGCCTGGCGACGCTGGCCCGGGCGCACCAGGCCGTGGGGCAACCCGCCGAAGCGATTGCGGCCCTCCGGGAAGCCCTTGCCCTGCCCCAGGCGATCCAATCATGGTCCACCGAGGCGCTGCTCGTGGACTTGCTTCGCGAGCACGGCACGTCCGAGGAACTCGAACGCTGGCTGCTCGACCGGCTCGACCAGTTTCGCCGGCTGCGCGGCTCCGACGATCACTACATGGCCTATACGCTGCGCCACCTCGCGCGTCTCTACGCCCGGCAGGGGCGTGCGCAGGATGCCGAGGCCCGCTTCGCCGAGCGCGTCGCCCAATTGCGGAAGCTGTCACCCGACACGAACTGGCAGGTCGCCCAGGCCAGGACCGAACTCGGCGAGCAGATCGTGGCGCGGGGTGCGTTTGCCGAGGCTGAGCCGCTGCTGCTCGGCGGCATGAAGGACCTGCAGGCCGACGCCTACGTCACTAACCCGCAACTGGAAGAGGCGCGCGCGCGGATCGTGAAGCTGTACACGGCGTGGAACCGTCCTGCCGACGCTGACGCCTGGAAGCGGCGCGCGCTTCGCTGAACCGGCGCGATGTCCCCGCCTGGGCACGCATTGCGTTGATCCAGGTAGCACGCGATCTCCAGGGCATTGTCAGCGCGGACGCCGGGCACGGCTTCCGGATCCTCCGGGGCTGTGGCGCAGGCGCCCGGCGCGCACACGTCACACCTGTCTGTGCGACATCGGCGGCGGCCGGAGATTGCCGGGAGAATGGCCATGAGACCACGACTTGTCCTCTGCGCGGCGTGCCTCCTGGGGGTCGCCGTCGTTTCGGCGCAGCCTCCGCTTCCCGCACCCGCGTTGAGCTTTCGAGTCCGCCAGTTGCCAATGACGGGCGTGCGCTGGGCAGGGCCCATCGGGTCGCTCGCCGTCGATCCGGCCGACGCGGGCTACATCCTGGCAGCGTCCCGTTCGGGCGGGCTCTTTCGGTCGAATGGTGGTGGGCGATGGACTCACGTCGATTCGCTCGCGCCGAGCGATCTCAGCACGGTGCTCTGGGCGCCGACGTTCGGCCTGGGCACGGTCTTCGTCAGCACGCGCGACGACTTCCGGAAGGAACGGACACTGCGCCCCGATGGGTTCATCGCCCGGGTGGGCTTCAACACGTCGGGCGTCTGGCGCAGCGACGATCGTGGAGACTCCTGGCGGCAGGTCCTGCAGCTGACATCCGGGCCGCGACCGGGAGGTGTGAACTGCGACACCCGCCCCATGGCCTACGGCATGTCAGCCGATCCCATTGGCCGCCGGATCTTCGTGGCAACGAAGTGTGGCGTCTGGGGCTCGAGTGATGGTGAGAGAAGTGGATTCGGGCTTTATCCGGGGACGGCCACCGACCCGGACCCGGCGCTCAATCGCTTCTACGACGTGGAAGTGCTGCGCTCTGGCGACGTGGTCGCGCTCGGGGAGGGGGGCTTCTTCGTCCTGAACTCATCGACCCTCCGTTTCGAGCGGACGGCGACGATCCCGGGTGGTCTCGATTTCCGCAATCTCGGCGCCGACGGAGACTACCGCGGCGCGTTCAGCGCGTCGCCGCGCGGTAACCAGAACATTTTCGCGGTGGTTCGCTCCAACAGCGCGGGAGACACGCTGGTTGCTCCGGCGATCCTCTATTCCCGAAGCGGGGGACGCAGCTGGCAGACCGTGCCGGGGCCGGCCGGCGGTATCAGCGGCTTCCGTGGCGGGTGTGGCGGAGCACCGTTCATCCGCGCGGTGCTGACGCCCCTCGGCGGTCATCCGGACGCGGTGACGCTCTACTACGGCGATGGATGCTATCTCTACAAGGCGGGGCCACTCTCGCCACAGGCTCCGCTGTACAATTTCGGCCCCCTCATCCCGTCCATCGTGTGGAGCCGGTTCACGCTGGCGCACGAGGACACGCACGACTTCGCGCCGTACGGGGGGTTCAGCGCCCTCAACGCCATGGTGGCGACCGACGGAGGGATTGAAGTCTGCAGGCGTGACAACTCGGCGCCCTGCGGAGAGACCATAGGTCCCGAGGATGGGCTCAACGCGCTCCAGGTGCTCGGCCTGGGCGGCCAGCGGATTCTCGATTTCTCCGGTCTCTTCGCCAACCCGGAATACCACCTGTACGCGTCCACCTGGCACACGCACCTGTGGTCGTCGGCTGACGGCGCGAACTGGGCACAGGGGGACAGCGCCGAAGGAGCTGAACTGGAGATGGCGCGGGTGGCGTCGGACCGCGAGACCAGCCAATTCGCCTACGACCGGTATGCGTGGGGGTGCGGATCCTGCCAATATCGCCTCAGCGGCGCGCTCTTTGGCGGATCGGAGGACTTCCCCCTCGCCGCACCCGATGTGTCGCGCCCGGCGTTCGCCATTCCTCCCGGCAGGGCCTATGCGCAGATCTCGAACAACGCGACCCCGGTGGCGGTCTGGGCTGCGCCGGACGTGCGCCGCGGTTCCGTCCCGTCCTGGACCCGGGTCGGCCCGTTTCTGGACTGCGGTGTCGGAGGCGCCGGAACCTGCGTGCCGCTGATGGTGTTCACCGATGCCCAGTTCGGAGGCTATCAGCGTTCCCGCATGCGCGATCCCGTGTTGTACGCCGTCGTTGGCAACCAGCGGACGGGTCCCGACGGACGCACCCTCATCCAGTCGAATGCCGGGCTGGCGTTTGTCGGCAACTTCCTGGACGTCCGTGACGGGGTATCCTCGGTGACGCCAGGCGAGATCCTCTACCCGAATATGGCGCTCGCCGGCGGCGGGCAGGTGACCATCGGCTTCAATCCCGCCGCCGGCTGGAGACGCGCAGTCTACGCGGTCGATCCGGCGTTCGCGGGTCACATCCTGGCCCCGGACGTTGCGTCGGGCCAGATGGTCGAGACCTTTGACGGTGGCGACATCTGGTGGCCGATGCCGGCGCTGACGAACCAGATCACCAACGGGGAACGGTTCGTCTTCAGCGTGACGAACGATCCGGCAGCAACCGAGTTGTGGCCGCTCGTCTCGGCCATCAGCTTCTTCCCCGAGGATCCGAACCTGGTCATTCTCGGGACGATGCAAGCCGGCATCTTCTTCTCGAGCGATGCCGGACGCCACTGGACCTTCGTTCCCGGCTCACCGCAGATTCCGTCGATCACGAAGTTCCACTGGAAATCGGCCAATTCCGTCATCGTGGCCAGTGCCGGCCGCGGCCTCTGGGAAGTGCAGACGGAACTGCGCCGACCCATGGTCGGATTGCTGCCGGCGTGTCCGGACTGCGCGTTCCTGTCGCGGGTCGACGGCCTGCTCAACGCGCAGACCCAGGACGGGAAGGCCCAGAGCGACAAAGCCCAGAAAGGCAAGGACGGTCCACGCGATCCGACGCTTCTCGTGATGGAAGGGCACGTCAACGGCCTCGTTCCCGGACAGGACGGCGGACTGAATGTGAGCGTGACGCCCGGCAGCAGCCGTGTCTGGTTCGGTCATGATCAGGCCAAGCCGCCAGTCGAGATCGTCGAGCAGACTCAGGCGAACGGGTTTCCCGGATTGCCCGAAGCTGATCAGTTGGTGCAGCAGGGGTTCTTCATCCGCGGGCTCTCGATCAAGAAGGGAACAATCACCGGAATCCTGTACGGGCAGGGAGAGGCCAGCCTGCCGCCGGTGAACTTCGTCGAGTTCACCAAACTGCCGGGGCGTCGCACACTGGGGCTGAACGAGCGTCCGTATCTGACCTTCCTCGGCCTGGGACAAGGCGGGCTGAGCATCCCGGAAGGCGAAAAGCTGACCGTGCGCGGACAGAATTTTCCGTTCCCGTCGGTGAGCCTGCTGATCGACAACCAGGTGGTGGCCAGCGGCATCCAGGTCGATCAGAACGGCGGCTTCGAGGTCGCCTTCCCGGTCAACGTGGCACAGGGGGTCCATTTCGTACTCGCGACGCAAGGACAGACACAAGGACAGATACAGGATCAAACACAGGAAGGGGTCCGCGTGGTCATGCCGCTGAGGGTCGTGCACTTCGATCCGGCAGACAAGAAGTGACGGCAGGCCGGACGGCGCGAATGGTCCCGGGCTCAGAACCTCCAGCGGGCAACACAGCTGCGCTCCCACGCTGCCGACCTGAAGGGTTTGACCCGGCCAGACCCTGCCGTTTCATGACATAATCCAGGAGAATGCTGACGATTTCTTCTGGAGTCCTCGTGAAACTGGTGCGCGTGTGTCAGTCGGCCTTCGCGGTCGTCGCAGTGCTTGCCCTCTCGACCGTTGTCTCCGGTTGCAGTGACTCGCCGGCCGCTCCTTCCAACTACGCACCCTTCAGCCAGACCGATTTGCGCCTGGGGGCCGGCGACGCAGCCGTCACCGGGAAGGTGCTGACGGTGACTTACACCGGCTGGCTGTACGACGCCTCGCAAATCAGCCAGAAGGGTGCCGTGTTCGACTCATCGCTCGGCCGGGATCCGTTTGAGTTCACCCTCGGTGCCGGCACGGTGATCGAGGGATGGGATCAGGGCCTCGTGGGCATGATGCCCGGAGGGTTGCGCCGCCTCGTCATTCCGCCGTCGCTCGGCTACGGCCAGGGCCGGATCGGCCCCATCCCGCCCAATGCGACGTTGCTGTTCGAGGTCGAGTTGCTGGAAGTGAAATAAGCGCGGGCCTCGGCCTCGCCGTCGCCGGGTCAGCGTCCGATATGAACCCGGATGCCCATTACAGCGTAGAGGGCGCGGTCTTTGATCAGGCCTTCTCCAAGGCTGCGGTCATCGCCCCGGATCTGGTTGTACCCGCCCTCCATGTAGAACGCGAGAGTGGGCGACACCCAACCTTCAAGGCCGCCGCCGAACATCCAGCCCCACCCTGACGTCTCCAACCCGAAGACCTGCGTGCCGCCCTTGAGGATCTCCTCCGTGGTCTCGCCGGCCGTGGCGTCGCCGACGGTGACGGTGCGGTCGTCGATGGTCTCCGTCGTCGTGGACAACGCACGATGGTAGGTTCCCCCACCCTTGCCGTAGATCCTCACCGGGCCGGCCTGGACACCGAGCTTCCCGGCGATCGTGAAGATATGGGTGCTGAGAATGCTGTGAAACCGGTAGTAACCCCCCTCGCCGGTGGCGGTGACATCCGAGGGTTTCACGTAGGTCGCCTCGGCGGAGAGATACCGGGTGAACCAGAACTCGGCGCCCCCGGTGAGGGCAACCTGGGTGAGGTCGCCGGAGCAATCAGTCACGCTCCCGCACGACACCGCGACGGCTTCGCTGAACTTCGCGAAGCCTCCGCCCCCGAACAGCACGAACCCCTTGGGCAGCTCCACCGCACGTCTGGCCGCGCGCACGTCTTCGGATCCCTGTTGCAGCCATGCGGCCGGCGCCGGTCCCTGTCTCACCCAGGCCGCCGGGTTGGCGTCCTTGACATCCACGACCAGCGAAGTCACCCGGCGCAGGAGAAACAGGTCGACGAGCTCCCTCCGGACGCAGGCTTCTCCCGGCGGCCCAGGCTGCAGACCGCGCTCGACGAGCACCACCCGGCGCAGGCTGGCGCACACATCGAGATATGCGCGGGCGTCTGTCTCGGCCTTTCCACCGTGGTCGGCCAGATTCACGGCGAGCGTCGCCTGCCCGGCGGCGTCAGCCTTTGCAGATCCGATGGTCTCGGCGTTCAACGCAAGCTCGACAACCGAGCCTGGCGGCGCGTTCGTCACGATCACGGTCTGCGCCGTCGCGACACCGGCAGCCGCGATCAGGTTGAGCGCGGCTGCGCACGCCAGCGGCCGCCAGACTTCCATCATGCTCGCTCCCTCACTACTGCCGGTTTCAGAACCCGTTCCCGCGGCTCCAGGCAGGCCGCCCGCGCAGGCTCGAAAACGCCTCCAGAGACTCTGCACGGCCAGACCATGCGTCTGTTCATGTTATCTCAGAGGACAACAAACGCGGCAGTCGTGACGCGCTGCCGCCTGCTGCAGCAGGTGTCGGGCCCCATGAGATCCCAGGGCGCCAGAAGATGACGGATTTGTGATCTGCGCCGAGCCTGGCGACGGTTACTTCAATGGGCGCCTCAGCGCCCTAGGCCTGCCTGCTTGTCGACCCGAGGCGCCAGGATCCTGGCGATCTCGCCTTCCAGTGTCGCGCCGACCGGGGTCTTCTCCACGACGCGACCGACTTCCTGGCCGTCGCGCAGGAAGATGAACGTCGGGACGCGCGTGACGCTCCACTTCGCCGTGAGACCTTCCGTGTCGATCTTCGTCCGGTCCACGCCCACCATCGTCAGCTTCGCTTCATCCATGCCCGCGCCGTCCATGATCGCGAAGAACCGCGGAAGCTCGCGCTTACTGTCCGGGCACCACGTGGCCATGATGAGGAGCACGGTCACGTCCTTGGCGCTGGCCGTGATGATGGCGATTGCGCCGGGATCGGGCGAGTAGGGCTGGGTGAAGAGCGACTGCCAGGGCGCGTAGTTCCTGACCTGCTCCCGCGTGACATGGCCGAGGAGCGGCGCCGGCGCGGGAGGCCGTGGAGCGGCCGCGGACGCCGAGGGGACCGGAGCGGCTGGCGGGGCGGCAGGAGCGGCGGCCGCGGGCGGAACTGGAGGCGGCGCCGGTGTCACCGCCGGCGGCGCGGGCGCCGGGACAGGCCGGGTGCTGGTGGCGCATCCGGCGGACACGGCCAGGGCCTCGGCCAACGCCAGGATGGTGAGCGTCATGAAACGACGGGTTGCTGTCATGGCTGCACCTCGACGGGGCTTGGGGGCCCCTGAGGATACCATCGCTAAGGGCTCTCCCGTGTTTCCCCGGGCAGGCGGTCTCAAGTATGCTCTCCCGGACAAGTCGGGAGAAACACCCCCTGGGAGGATTCGTGTCTACATCATTGAGGAAGCTCTTCTTCGTAGCGCTGTTGATTCTGGTCTGCCTTCTCGGCGCAATGAACTACGCCCAGAATCCACCACAGAACGCGGTCACGGCCGACGACTTCAACCAGTTCACCTGGCGGTGGATCGGGCCGATGACGTTCTCCGGACGCATCACCGGCTTTGCCGTCCCGCGCGGGCAGAGCACGACCTACTACGTGCTGACCGCCACCGGCGGCCTCTGGAAGACCGAAGACGCCGGCATCCACTTCGAGCCCATCTTCGAAAAGGGCGGCACACTGAGCATGGGCTGGCTGGCCATCGCGCCATCCAACCAGGACGTCCTGTATCTCGGCACGGGCGAGCCGATGCACGCGCGATCGAGCACGCACGGCAACGGCGTCTGGAAGTCGACGGACGCGGGCAAGACGTGGACGAAGACCGGCCTCGAGAAGAGCTTCTTCATCCCCAAGGTCGAGGTGGATGCGAAAAACCCCGACATTGTCTACGTGGCGGCCGAAGGCAAGCTGTACGACAACGAGATGGATTGCGAACGCGGCCTCTACAAGAGCACGGATGGCGGCAGGACGTGGACCAACATCTTCCCGGCGAAGGACCGCGGTGTGGCGGATTTCGTCGTCGACCCGCGCAATTCGGACGTCGTCATCGCGGCGGCCTATAAGACGTTCCGCCGGGCGTGGACGTACATCGACCGCCAGCCCGGCAACGACCTGATGAAGACGACCGATGGCGGAAAAACCTGGAAGAAACTGACGAGCGGGCTGCCTCAGGGCGTGTCCCTCGGGCGCACGGGACTCGCGATGTTCGAGAAGAACCCCGGCATCGTCTACGCCCGCCTCGACGAGGAAATGAACCTCGGCTACGCGGAGCGTGACGGTATCGCCAACTTCCGGGTGCCGACGACGGGAGGCCCGGGAGGCGGGGGCGGGGGCGGGTTCGGCGGCACGGCCAACTTCAGGCCGGACTCGTCGTTCTCGGCGCTGAAGACATTCAAGCTCGACCCGCTGTTTGTGAAGGCGAGCGGGATCAAGTTCACGCTGATCCCCGTGGAGAAAGAGGCCGACTTCATCACGAAGCTCAACGAGGCCATTGGCGACAAGGACTTCCTGGCGAAGAACGCCATCGACCTCGCCAAGTTCATCCCCGCGGCCCGCAAGACGTTCGCCAAGGACGAAGCCACGATGGCGGCACTCGACGAACTCGAGAAACTCCTGAAGAAACCAACGGCCGCCGCGGATTCAACCGAGGCCAAGGCGCGCTCGCAGACCATCAATCGCCTCGTGCTCGAGGCCCTGTACTCTGGCGCGCTCGCGAATCTACAGCCGACCAAGCGGGCCGGGGTGATCTACCGGTCCGACGACCAGGGCGAGACCTGGACGCGGATGACCGAGTACAAGCTCACCGGCGGCAGCGCCCAGGTGAACCAGACCGAGGGCGGCTACTACGGACGGATCGTCCTCGACCAGAACGACGACAAGATCATGTACTGCGGCGACACGAACACCACCGTGTCGAAAGACAGCGGCAAGACGTTTGCGGCCACAGGCTGGGACGGGAACGGGAAGACCCACGTTGACCACCGCGTGGTCTGGGTGGACCCGCTCAATCCGAACCACATCCTGAGCGGCAATGACGGCGGCGTCGGCGAAACCTGGAACGGCGGCAGGAACTGGAGCCAGAAGAACGGCATCCGCGCGCAGCAGTTCTACGATGTGTGGGTGGACAACGAGCAGCCGTATAACGTGATGGGAGGCACCCAGGACAACGGCGCGTGGATCGGGCCGTCGCAGAACCGCAACAGCTACGGCATGTTCGCAGCGGACTGGAAGTACCTGCCGACAGGCGACGGATTCTACGTGGTCCGCGACTGGTGGAACCCGGAGTACATCTACTACGAGAGCCAGTTTGGCGGTTCGAGCCGCCAGAACCTCAACACTGGCGAGGCAAGCCAGTTGGCGGTCCGCCTGACTCCCGAGCAGGTCAGCGCCGGAGAACCAGCGCTTCGCTACCAGTGGAACGCGCCGATTGTGCTGTCGCCGCACAACCCGGGCATCGTCTACATCGCAAATCAGTACGTGTGGCGGTCGCTCAGCCGCGGCGCCACCGGGTCGTTCGTCAAGATCAGCCCGGACCTGACGAAGGCGAGCAAGGAGAAGATCGCGCTCTCGCGGAAGACGAACCTCCAGTGGGCGACGATTTACGCGTTCGCTGAATCGGCGAAGAAGCCGGGTCTCTACTGGGTTGGCACCGACGATGGGAACGTGCAGTTGTCGACGGACAGCGGGGCGACCTGGACCAACATCACGAACCTGTTCTACGACGCGACCGGCAAGGCCAAGGTGGGGATCAAGGGCGACCTGATCCCCTATGACCGCTGGGTGAAACGCGTGGTGCCGTCGGCCTTTGACGAGAACACGTGCTACGTCGCGTTCAGCGGGTACCGGACGCACAACGAGGACAAGACCTGGCTGTTCGTGACGAAGGACCAGGGGAAGACTTGGACCGATATTTCGGGAGGCATGAACAACCCGATCTTCGACGTCGAGGAAGACCCCGACAACGCGAACGTGCTGTACCTCGGCACCGACAACGGGATCTGGGTGACCGTGGATCAGGGCAAGACGTGGACGGC
>Ga0209668_10001148_pt1 | contig 11255 bp, 13 predicted proteins | sample FrelakmetPLP11PL_FD_187150 | JGI IMG/M metagenome (GOLD analysis project Ga0209668, IMG submission 187150) | Freshwater lake sediment microbial communities from the University of Notre Dame, USA, for methane emissions studies - PLP11 PL (SPAdes)... | ecosystem: Environmental > Aquatic >... | reverse complement strand
AACACCGGGAGGGAGCGGGGCGGAGAGCAGGCCGCGATGGGGGCTCTTGACGAGATGTTACAAGCGCTAACAAGCCGACGTGAGCGGCAGAGCAAGGGGCCGGATGGGCAGACCGCGGCCCAGCAGCTCGGTTTTGATCTCCTCCACCGTGAGCACCCCGTCGTGGAGCAGGGAGGCCAGCAGGGCCGCTGAGGCGTGCCCCCCCTCGGGGCCGGGATCGAGGGCCTGGGCGAGGTGGTCGATGCAGCCGGCACCGCCCGAGGCGATCACCGGCACCTCCACCGCATCGGCCACCGCCCGGGTGAGGTCGAGGGCGTAGCCGGCCTGGGTGCCATCGCCATCCATGGAGGTGAGCAGGATCTCGCCAGCCCCCCGCGCCACCACCTGCTGGGCCCAGGTCACCGCATCGAGGCCCGTGTTCTCCCGGCCCCCTTTGACATACACATCCCACCCGCCGCCGGCCCTGGCCCGGGCGTCGATCGCCACGACGATGCACTGGCAGCCGAAGCGCTCGGCCCCCCGGGCCACCAGCTCCGGATCGCGCACGGCCGAGGAGTTGAGGCTCACCTTGTCGGCTCCAGCCCGCAGCAGCTCAGTGATCCCCTCCACGCTGCTGATCCCCCCTCCCACGGTGAAGGGGATGGTGACGGCTTCCGCGGTGCGCCGCACCAGCTCCACCAGGGTGCCGCGGCCCTGGTGGCTGGCGGCGATATCGAGGAAGACGAGTTCATCGGCTCCCGCGGCGCTGTAGCGGCAGGCCAGCTCCACCGGATCGCCGGCATCGCGCAGACCCACGAAGTTCACCCCCTTCACCACCCGGCCCTCGGCCACGTCGAGACAGGGAATGATCCGCTTGGCAACCATGACCGGGAGCTCCGTTCGGCACTGTTAATGTTGCGCCACTTTCCAGTCGCGCCGGCCATGTCCCAGGCTGCCACCATCAACATCGGCTCGAAGGTGCGGGTCACCCGGGTGCGTGATCGCATCTCCAACGAGATGGTGGATTCGCTCAAGGCCGATTCGACAGGCACGGTGACCGGCTTCCGCACGGTGGATGGCAAGGGCATCGGCGTGGTGGTGGAGCTGAGCGGTGGCCAGACCGCCTGGTTCTTCGACGACGAAATCACCCTCGCCTGAGGCCTAAGCCGTTGAGCAACAGCCCCAATCCCGAAGCGGCCAGCGGCGCCGGAGCCCGCCAGCTGCTGGGCATGAAGGGTGCCAGCGGCACCAGCTCGATCTGGAAGATCCGGCTGCAGCTGATGAAGCCGGTCACCTGGATCCCCCTGATCTGGGGGGTGCTGTGCGGCGCTGCGGCGTCGGGCAATTTCCACTGGACCCTGCCGGAGGTGGGCGCTTCGATCGCCTGCATGCTGATGAGCGGCCCCCTGCTGGCCGGCTACACCCAAACCATCAACGACTACTACGACCGCGAGATCGACGCGATCAACGAGCCCTACCGGCCCATCCCCTCCGGCGCCATTCCCCTCGGCCAGGTGAAGGCCCAGATCTGGATCCTGCTGCTGGCGGGCCTGGGCGTGGCCTATGGGCTCGATCTGTGGGCCGGCCACAGCACCCCGGTGGTGTTTCTGCTGGCGCTGGGCGGCTCCTTTGTGAGCTTCATCTATTCCGCCCCCCCGCTCAAGCTCAAGCAGAACGGCTGGCTGGGCAATTACGCCCTGGGTGCGAGCTACATCGCCCTGCCCTGGTGGGCGGGCCAGGCCCTGTTCGGCCAGCTCACCTGGACCACGGCCATCCTCACCTTGGCCTATTCGCTGGCGGGTCTCGGCATCGCCGTGGTGAACGACTTCAAAAGCGTGGAGGGCGATCGGGCCCTGGGACTGCAGAGCCTGCCGGTGGTGTTTGGCATCGAGAAGGCCAGCTGGATCAGCGCAGGCATGATCGATGTGTTTCAGCTGGCGATGGTGGCCGTGCTGATCGCCATTGGCCAGCACTTCGCCGCGGTGCTGCTGGTTCTGCTGATCATTCCCCAGATCACCTTCCAGGACATCTGGCTGCTGCGCGATCCGGTGGCCTTTGACGTGAAATACCAGGCCAGCGCCCAGCCGTTCCTGGTGCTGGGGATGCTGGTGACGGCCCTGGCGATCGGCCACAGCGTGCTGGTTGCCTGAGGTGGCCCGCACCGGCACCAAGGCCGCTCCCAAGGCCCCAACCCAGCTACGGCGCACCAATTTGGTGGGAGTGGGGGTGCTGGCGGCCCTGGTGGGCGGCGGCGTGGCCTGCGGCCAGGCGGCCCTGGTGGCGGGCTTCGACAGCCTGTTGCCCGACGCCCGCGGCATCAATCACTTCAACCGCCCCGGCACCCTGACGATCCTCTCGGCCGATGGCCAGGTGGTGCACAAGATCGGGCCGGTGACCCGCGACAAGCTCACCCCCGAAACCCTGCCGGCCCAGGTGGAGGAGGCCTTCATCGCCGCCGAAGACCGGCGCTTCTACTCCCACGACGGCATCGACCCGGTGGGCATCGGCCGGGCCCTGGTGCGCAACATCACCCAGCGGTCGGTGGAGGAAGGGGCCAGCACGATCACCCAGCAGCTGGCCCGCACGGTGTTCCTCAGCCAGGACCGCACCCTGGTGCGCAAGGTGAAGGAGGCGGCCCTGGCCGGCAAGCTCGAGCGCCAGCTGAGCAAGCGCCAGATCCTCACCGAATACCTCAACGTCGTGTATCTGGGCTCGAGTGCCTACGGCGTGGCCGATGCGGCCTGGGTGTACTTCTCGAAATCCCCTGACCAGCTCAACCTGGCCGAGGCCGCCCTGATCGCCGGGCTGCCCCCGGCCCCGTCGGTATATTCGCCCCTGGTGAACCCCGACCTGGCCCTGGAGCGCAGGGCCGTGGTGCTGCGTCGCATGCAGGAGGCGGGCTTCATCAGTGCGGAGGAGCAGCTGCAGGCCCAGGCCTCTCCCCTGCAGCTGAAGCCCGCCGAGCCCAAGTATTGGGACAGCCAGGCCCCCTGGTTCAGCAGCTGGGTGCAGCAGGAACTGCCGAACGTGCTCACCAAGGAGCAGCTGGAAGTGGGGGGCCTGACGGTGCGCAGCAGCGTCAATCTGGCCTGGCAGGGCCAGGCCCAGAAGGCGATCGACACCTATGCCACCGGCGGCATGGAAGGGGCCCTGGTGGCGATGGAACCCGGCACCGGCCTGGTGCGGGCGATGGTGGGAGGCACCGACTTCAAGGCCAGCCAGTTCAACCGGGCGGCCCAGGCGCTGCGCTCCCCCGGCTCCACCTTCAAGTTGTTCGTGTACCTGACGGCGCTGAAGGAGGGGATGCTGCCGGAGCGGGTGTTCCGCGATTCGGCCCGCTGCTTCGCCGGCTACTGCCCGAAGAACTTCGGCAACCGCTACATGGGGGCGGTGTCGATGGTGGTGGCGCTGCAGAACTCGCTCAACACCGTGGCGGTGGGACTGCTGCAGGAGTTGGGCTTCGACAAGGTGATCGAAACGGCCAAGAGCCTGGGGATCACGCGGGAGCTGGGGCGCTTCTACCCGATGGCCCTGGGGGCCTATGAGCAGACCGTGGTCGACATGACCGCGGCCTACGCCGCCATCAACAACGGCGGCATCTACGTGAAGCCCACACCGTTCGAGGAGATCCTCGGCCCCGATGGGGAGCTGCTCTGGAGCCGCCGGGTGGATGGCAACGCCGGCCGGCGCGCCGTGAGCAGCGACATCGCCGCGATGATGCTGTGGATGCTGCAGCGGGCGGTGCAGTCGGGCACCGGCGGTGGGGCGGCCCTGCCCGATCGGCCCGTCGCGGGCAAAACCGGCACCTCGGAGGGGGGCCGGGATCTGTGGTTCATCGGCTCCATCCCCCAGCTCACCACCGGGGTGTGGCTGGGCTACGACAGCAGCCGCGAGACCAAGAACACCAGCGTGGTGGCCACCTACGCCTGGCGGGTCTTCATGGCGCCGATCAGCAAGGACCTTCCGGTGCGCCAGTTCCCGCCGCGGCCCCTGCTGCAGGACAGCTACAAACCAGGCCACAAGACGCCTTTCCGTCGCAACGACGCCCCCACCCCAGCCCCGGCCAACAACCCCGGAGACGCCGGGCTGCGCTCCCTCGACGAGACCCCCTGGAACCCCAGCCGCGAGCCGGTGCCCGGCGAAGGGGCCCCGGGTACCGCCGCCCCAGCTCCCGCCGCTCCCCAGGCCGCAGCCCCGGGCGAGCCGGCTGCCCCAGCCCCCGCAGCTCCGCCACCCCTGGATGCACCACCTCCCCCGGTGGTGGCACCGCCGCCGCCCTAGGCCCCTGGCGCCTGGAGCAGGGCAGCAAAGAAGCCATCCCCTCCGGCCGGTCCCGGCCAGCGCTGCCACTGCTGCAGCCGCACCCAGCCGGGATGGTGGGCGAGGAAGGCCTCGATCAGCTCGGAGTTTTCGGCCGGATGCACCGTGCAGGTGGCATACACCAGCTGGCCGGCGGGCTTGAGCAAGGGCAGCAGGGCCTCCAGCAGCTGGTGCTGCAGCAGTACCAGCTCCCCAATCGCCTCGGGGCCCAGCCGCCAGCGGGCATCGGCGTGGCGGGCCAGGGTGCCGAGGCCCGAGCAGGGCGCATCCAACAGGATGCGATCAAACCAGCCGCGCCACTCGGGCTTCTGGGCCGCCAGCTCCGCCGCATCGGCGGCCAGGGTGTGGATGCTCTGCAGGCCGAGGCGGGCCGCGTTAACGCCCACCCGGCGCAGGCGCCCCTCGGAGCGATCCACCGCCCACACCTCGCCCTGGTCGCCCATCAGTTCGGCCAGATGGGTGCTCTTGCCGCCGGGGGCGGCGCAGGCATCGAGGACCCGCTCGCCGGGCTGGGGATCGAGCAAGCGGCCCACCGCCTGGGCGGCGCGGTCCTGCACGCACCAGTGGCCGTCGCTGTAACCGGGCAGGGCGCGCAACTCGCCGCTGCGGCCCAGCAGCGTGAGGCCACCGGGCAGATCCGGCAGGGGGGCCGCCTCAATGCCGGCGGCGGTGAAGGCCTCGAGCAGGGCAGCGGGGCTGGTGCGCAGCGGATTGACGCGCAGGTCGAGGGCGGGGGGCTGGTTGCAGGCCCGGGCAAAGGCTTCGGGATCGGGCCACTGCAGCACCAGCTCCGCCAGCCAGGGGGGCAGGGACTGGCGCAGGCCTAAGGAAGCGGCGGGATCCTCGGGGAGTGGGCCCAGGCCCTCCCAGGGCTCAGGCCCGGCCCCCGCGCGCCGGCGCCCGCAGGCCCGCAGCAGGCCGTTGGCCACCGGCGCCAGCCGGCCCAATCCGCCCCGCTTGGCCAGTTCCACCGTGGTGCTCACCGCCGCCGAGGCCGGCACCCGGCTGCTGAAGAGGAGTTGGTAGAGGCCCAAATGCAGCAGCCAGCGCAGCTTGGGCGGTTGGCGCGCGGCCGGCACCTTGCCGAGGGCATCGAGCCAGGCATCGAGCAGGCGCCGCTGGCGGATGGCGCCGTAGGCCAGCTCGGTGGCCAGGCCCCGGTCGGCCCCTTCCAGGGGGTGGCGCTGCAGCTCCCGCTCCAGGGCCACATCGGCATAGGCGCCGCCACCGACGGCCAGCAACACCTGCCAGGCCAACTGGCGCGGCGCCAGGCCGATCGCGCAGGAGTCTGGGGTGGGGGGGAGAGCGGTGGACGGCTGGGGCATGGCTCCACACCTAGCGCGGCTGCCAGCGGTGGCGGGCCAGGGGCAGGCGGCCGGCGGCATCGACGGGGATGCCTTCGGCAAGCAGCAGGTCGCGTTGGATCCAGTCGCTGCCTTCGCGGCTGGGGGTGAAGCTGATCTGGCCGCGGGCATTCACCACCCGGTGCCAGGGAATCGCCGAGGGCAGGGGCAGGCGCCGCAGGGCCCAGCCCACCTGGCGCGCCGCGCCATAGGCCCCGATCAGCTCGGCAACCTGGCCGTAGGTGGCGAGCTGGCCGGAGGGGATGCGGGCCACGGCATCCCATACCCTCTGATCAAAGGAGCGCTGCCGCCCATGCCCCTGCTGCCCCGCCGCTTCGAGCGGCTCAAGGCCGTGCTCGATCGCCGCATGGGCGACCTCACCGTGGTGCTGGAGCACGTCGACAAACCCCACAACCTTTCGGCCATCCTGCGCAGCTGCGACGCCGTGGGGGTGCTGGAGGCCCATGTGGTGAGCCTGGCAGGGCGCACCCCCACCTTCAACTGCACGGCCAAGGGCAGCGAGAAGTGGGTGCCCCTGCACCGCCACAGCGACAGCGTCGCCCTGCTGCAGGGGCTGAAGGAGCAGGGGTTCCGGCTGTACGGCACCCACCTGTCGGTGGAGGCGGTGGACTACCGCAGCTGCGACTTCACCGGCCCCAGTGCGCTGGTGCTGGGGGCCGAGAAGTGGGGCCTGAGCGCGGCAGCAGCGGCGCTGGTGGACCAGCCGATCGTGATCCCGATGCAGGGCATGGTGCAGTCGCTGAACGTGAGCGTGGCCTGCGCCACCTTGCTGTTTGAGGCGCTCCGGCAGCGGCAGGCGGCCGGGGTGCTGCCCAGCCACGGCGAAGGAGTGCCGGACGGGCGCTACGGGCCCTTGCTGTTTGAGTGGGCCTACCCCGAGGTGGCCGCCTGGTGCCGCAAAGAGGGGCGCCCCTACCCGGCCCTCGACGCGGAAGGGGCCATCACCGAGCAGCTGCCCCGGACCCTCAAGCTGCGCTACTGAGATCGCAGCGCGCAAGCTGCGCTACTGGAACCGGCGGGCACTGGGCAACCACAGGGCCAGTCCAAGGGCTGCGAATTCAAGCAGGATCTGGCGACCACCGAGCAGCACCACGGCCAGGGCCACCGCAGCGATCACCTTCTGGAACAAGCTCCAGACGTCATCGGCATTGGCGCTGCCGCTGCACCACAGGGTGGCGGCGACGGCCAGCAGGAGCAGATCCAACCACCAGGGCATGGGTTTGTCCTTCGGCTCACCTGATTCTGGCGCGGCTTCAGGATCCTGTGCGCTGCCCGGCACCCCCGCTGAGCCAGCTCTCGAGGCCCTCCCCCAGAAACGACAGGCCGAGCACCAGCACAAACAGGGCTAAGCCGGGGTAGAGGGCCGTCCACCAGATGCCGGTGGGCACCGCGGTGAGGGCCTGCTGCAGGTCGCCGCCCCACTCGGGGATCGTTTCAGGCAGGCCCAGGCCCAGAAAACCCAGCCCACCCAGCACCAACACCGCATCGGCAGCGTTGAGGGTGAGCAACACCGGCACCGAGGTGATCACATTGCGCAGCAGGTAGCGGCGCAGGATCCAGAGGGGCCCGGCGCCGAGGGAGCGAGCCGCCTCCACAAACAGCTCCGCCTTCACCTGGGCGGTCTGGTTGCGCACCACCCGGAAATACTGGGGGATGTAAACGACGCACAGGGCCGCGGCGGCGTTGGGCAGGCCCCGGCCCAGCAGGAAGGCCAGCACCACCGAGAGCAGGAGCACCGGCAGGGTGTAGAGGGTGTCCATCAGCAGCACCAGCAGCCGGTCCACCCAGCCGCCCAGGTAGCCGCTCACCATGCCCAGGGGCACGCCGATCACCAGGGCAATCACCAGGGCCAGCAGCACCACCTGCAGGGCCACGCCGCTGCCGGCCAGGGTGCGCACGCACACATCGCGGCCGAGGCGATCGGTGCCACACCAGTGCTGCAGCGAGGGCGGGGCGTAGATGGGGTTCTGCAGGCCGGCGTTGGGGTCGCTCAGCCAGCCGGCGTGCACCAGCAGGGGTGTGAGCAGGGCCACCAGGGCATAGGCCACCACGATCGCCAGGCCCCAGCGGGCCATGCGGCCCGAGAGGCTGGTGGCGCGGCGAAGGGGAAAACCTGCAAACACTGCGGAGGGCGATGAGGCAACGCCCTAGTTGAGCAGAGACGATGGGAGCAGACCACCAAGAGAGTCGCCGCTCCTGCATCTGGCAGCAGCTGGATACCTCCGCACGGGGAATCCCTCTAGCCTTCTTCCATGGCCAGCGCCCGTCTACTCCTCGTCGACGACGACCCAAGTCTGCGGCAATTTCTGCGTACCGAGTTGGAATTGGAGGGCTACAGCTGCCAGGAAGCCGCGACAGGCCAGCAGGCCTTGCTGTTGATCCGGGCCGAAGCCTTTGACTTGCTGCTGCTCGACTGGACCTTGCCAGATTTCAGCGGCGTGGAGATTTGCAGGAGACTGAGAGCGAGCGACACCCAAACACCCGTACTGATGCTCACCGGTGTGGATGGCATCGAAGACCGGGTGAAGGCTCTGGATGCCGGAGCAGACGACTACCTGGTCAAACCTTTTTCCATCGAAGAGCTGCTGGCCCGGCTACGGGCCTTACTCCGTCGCTCCACCAACAAAGGCACGGACAAAACGCCCCCAGTGCTGAGCCTGGCGGATTTAGAGGTCAACACCGCAAGCCATGAGGTGACGCGTAACGGTCGAACCATCAGCTTGAGCAGCAAGGAATACCAACTGCTGCTGCAACTCCTGCTCCAAGCCAATGCAGTCGTGGAGAGGGAGGCGCTTCTGGCTACAGTGTGGGGAGAGAATTTCTACGGCGATCCCAATGTGCTCGATGTTTACATTCGCTACCTACGCCAGAAGTTGGAATTACCAGGAATGCCTACCTTGATCCAAACGGTACGCGGCGTGGGCTACATGCTCAAGCCCGCCGCGCCGAAAACCTAAGGCAATGCTAATCGCGATCGTGGACGATGACCCGCGCATGCGGATGCTCTTGGAAGGAGAAGTCAGCGACGAGGGCTGGCAGTGCCTGTGCTATTCCAATGGCCAAGACCTGTTGACATCAGAACAGCTGCACAACATTGACCTGGTGCTTCTAGATCTGATCATGCCGGCCATGGACGGGCTCACCTGCCTGCGACAGCTGCGCCACCTGGGCTTCAGTCGAGAGGTGATCGTGCTCACCGCCATTTGCGACCCCCAGCAGAAACAACAGTCGTTAGAAGCAGGAGCCAATCAATATGTCCTCAAGACCTATTTACTGAGCGGATTACGCGCGCTGGTCCAGAATTAAGGAACCATGGCAGCTGGGGCGTTTTTCGATTTGCGATGGAATCCCGAGCCGCATTTCGAGAAGAAGACTGACTATCTGATTCAGTATATGCACACACACGCAACTGAAAGTCAGCACCGCCACCAGGTGCATCGGCAACCACGACGTCCCCACCCATTGCCGTCATCAGGGCCTGAACCACAGCCAGGCCAATGCCACTACCGGAATGGGGGCCCGCAAGGGCATCACGACCACGGACAAAACGCTGAAAAATCTGATCACGCTCATCAACCGGCACACCTGGGCCATGGTCGCTCACATGAAAGACAACCTGGCCAGACAAACACGACAAACCAAGCTCGATTGGTGCGTTCGGGGGAGAATATTTACTGGCATTTTCAATCAGATTGCTGAGGCACTGAATCAACCGATCTGCATCGCCGATCGCCTTGATGGGCGATGGCGGCTGCTGCCAGCGGAGCCGGTCTCCCAGCTCGCCTGACAAGCGATGAAAGGCCTCGGCAAGCACTACATCAGCGACAATCGGCTCCCTGACGACCTTGAGCGTGCCGCTGTCATTACGGGCAATGTCCAGAAGGTCTGTCACCAACCGAGCCATCCGGTGGCTTTCACCACGAATCAGTGCCAGCTGATCAGCTTGATCCGGGGTGAGGTTTGAAGCCCGCCGTTGCAAACGATTGGCATAGCCCCCGATCAGGGTAATCGGCGTTCGCAGCTCATGGGATACCGCATTCACAAAGGTCCGATGATGCTCCCAGGAGATGGAGAGGCGATCCAGCAGACTGTTGAACGCAAGCGCGATAGGCTGAAGTTCCGGTAGCTGCTCTGTCAATTCGAGACGACTCTCCGTAAAGGTCTCAGAAGTGATCGAATCCATGCTCTCCTGTAACTCCTCCAGAGGCCGAAGGCCCCGAGCAATCACCCGTCGCAGCAAAGCACTGGTGAACAAGGCCGCCCCACCAGCGCCAGCGATGAAGAGCAAAAACAGGGTGCGCTCCTGGGCCAGCTGAGTGCTGGTGTTTTGCACAGTGAGCAGTCGCCAGGGCATGCCGGCCAGCCAGAGGGTCTGGCTACTGATGCAAAACTGGGCAGCCCCCTTCTCCGAGCAGCGGGGCGTGAGGCCCAGCTCACCATGGAGCTGCTGGCGCTCCAGCAGCTCAAACAGCGGCCGATTCTGGTCCGAGCCCTGAAACGCAGAGCCGGCCGGAAAAATACGCCGGGGCGACTCCTGCTTGCCGGGAGACTGCGGCGAAGGGTGGGGCTCCAACCAGTGGAAAAGCTCTGGAGAGGAATGGTCAGCCAACCGCAGGCGCAACTGCTCCTCGGTGACACTGGCACTATCCAGGAAAACAAAGGCCTCATAGGCCGACTGGGCCTGGCTTTGGTGCGCCTGCAAACGCCGCCATTGCAGGAGCTGCCAATTCGCCGTGAGCAGGAGGGCATAGCCGGCCAGCACCGCCAACAGCGAGGTGGACTGGAACCAGAGCCGTAGCGAAGACCGGGACAGTAAGAACTCTCAGAAAACTCTCAGAGACATCTCAGCAGATTCCCATGGAACAAGCAATACACCCGAGCGAGTGTGAGTGCATCCAATCCATGGACCCATGATCAGCTCCGCACGCCTGATGCAGCAAAAGCTGCTGATTCAACGCCTGCAGACCAGCAAAGGACGCAAAGGCCTGGCCCAGGGCTTCACCTTGATTGAGTTGATGATCGTGGTCGCGATCATCGGCGTTCTTTCAGCCGTTGCCATTCCCCAGTTCCTGGGAGTGCGGGATCGGGCCGCCGCAGGCGCCAAAGTCGGCGAATTAGTGGGTCTTGCCAAAGAATGTGCAGTTGGTCAGGTGACCAAAGTGGCTCAAACACCCGCCGTCGGCAACAGTGGAATCACGATTACCGGCGTGTGTGATGGAGCATCAGCCACGGCTGTAACTCTAGCAACCGCGAACTTAACCTCCATCCCGGCCGGCGTGAAGTGCCTTGCAGATGATTCCATCGTCGGTGACGTAAGGGCCACCATCTCGATCACGCAAGCGGGCGCCATGACTTGCGCCTGGAGCTGAACTAAACCACTCCCATTTGAATTCCTTTCAAGAGATCCATAGGCTGGCATCACTTAAAATCGGCCAGCCTTTTGTTCCCGGTATGCCGTTCAACATTTGGAGCCTGAAGTGCACAAACGCAGCAGGCATCTGCTATCGCTTCGATCCAAAATCAACAAAGCCGATGACGAGGGCTTTGTCCTTGCCTTAGTGGTGATTGTGGGCCTGATCTTGGCGGCTGGGG
>Ga0209668_10001147_pt1 | contig 11258 bp, 9 predicted proteins | sample FrelakmetPLP11PL_FD_187150 | JGI IMG/M metagenome (GOLD analysis project Ga0209668, IMG submission 187150) | Freshwater lake sediment microbial communities from the University of Notre Dame, USA, for methane emissions studies - PLP11 PL (SPAdes)... | ecosystem: Environmental > Aquatic >... | reverse complement strand
AGTTGAGCCGGACTATATCCAATACTTTGCAGCAGGTGATGAATCCCTTTTCCAATCGGTTCTCGGGGTGGAGGTGGGGGTTGATGAGATTGCTGTTGCCAAAAAATAAAAAGAGCAATCACATTGGCGAGCATGAGGGCTAAGATTGATATAGCCCACCATCTGGGTAAAACGGGCGTATTCATATGATTATTTATAAGGTAAATTATTTTCGCTGGTAATATTTAAATCAACCGATAACTGCTGTAATTGGGAGGTATTTTCGGCGGAAAATTTCGAATTACTACTTAAGGATGATTTGATAATCCAACAATTAATCAGGAAAAAAATGAATAAAGTTGCGGATACCAATGCCGGCTTAATCAATATCCATTGATACCAAGGGATAACAGGTTCTTTGGGTTGTTGCAGCCTGCGCATCACCTTTTCAGCAAAAAATGCCGGAGCCGATGCACGGCTTATTGGAGATAGATCGTCTACCATTTTTTCTATGTATGAATCATTATGTTCCATATTACATGCTTTACTTATAATACAAATGAATCGTTTTTTTAAGGTTAGCTTTAGCCCTATGCATCAATGCCTCTACCGATTTTATAGTTGTATGCATAATTTCAGCTACTGTTGCATAAGGCAGCCCCTCTGTTTTGATTAATATCCAGGCAATTCTTTGTTGCGCTGGCAACGCTTTTACCGCCCGAAACAATACTGCAGCCTGTTCTTTCTCCTCTGCCCGAACACCGGGGTGATAAAAATCTATTGCTGCATGCTCATTTCCCCCGAACCCACCGATGTTCCAAAACCGGGCTCGTTTTTGTTTACGAACCCATTCCAGTGCTTTTTGAATCGCAATCCGATACATCCAGGTGCTTAGCCGGGCATCTCCCCGGAATTTTCCAATCGACTTAAATACCTGAATATATACCTCCTGAGCCAGATCTTCTGCAGCTGCTGCATCCTGAACAATCCCCAACACTGTATTAAATACCCAGTCTTGCGTTTCATTTAGCAAGCGTTGATAAGCCGCCGACTCTCCCCGCTGCAGTGCTGCTATAAAATCTGGTTCGTTCAAATACTGGTAATTACGTGAATAAGATGTTACAACTTACAAAAACCTTCGCTAAATGGTAAAATCTCAGTTTATTTGTGATAATTCATAACAGGAAGCGCCTTCTTTGGGGCAAAAAATGTTATAAAATCCAAAAAATCTATTTTCAAGCAGTTCTTTAGGGCTGTTCGGTATCTATATAGGCTATGAAAAAACATCTGCACCGCATAGTAATCGTTTTGTGTTTTGGAATTTGTAATCTCCTGCATGCGCAAAGTTACCATGCGATCAATGGCTCTCCCTATACCGGAAGCACTTCCCGGTTCAATAATCCGGCATCGCCCATTAACAGTTATTACTCCTGGGAATTTTCTCCCCTTTCTTTTCAGCTATCACTTAGCAGCAATTCGATTTATTTCGATACCAGTGCCATTCGCGTGAGGGCTGGATTGATGAATCATTTTATTCATGGCAATACGGATATCGGATTGATAAATGGAATGTTTAAACTTGGCCCAAAATGGGCTTTTAGCGGAGGCATTCGGGCCAGATCGTATAATCACTATCGTACACAACCCGTTAATATTGTAGATACTACGAGCAGCTTATTCAGTTTTTTACAAGACAATAGAACCACCCCTAATATTGGAGGCTACATAACCCACAATGCCTGGCTGGAGGGTGATTTGAATGTATCAACCTTATTAATTGCCAACGATGAAGGACGGCTTAGTGCAGGAGTTACCTTACAGATAATGAAAGGAGTTTCGGGAGCTTACTTAAATCTAAAACAAGTTACCTACCAGGAACTCACCAATGGAATAGATACAGCATACGTTTTTACAGGAGGAAGTGGAAGATTTGGATATTCGGCTCTTTATGAACCCGGTTCGAGCATTTCCGGATTCAAAGATGTGATGTCGAAATCACTTTCTTCCATAGGAACCAGCTTGGGAATTGAATACATTCGGTTTAATAATCAACCCAGTGACAAAAAGCAAAATAATTTACGCAGCTATAACTGGAAATTAGGCATTAGTATTATGGATATTGGAGCCAATCGTTATCAATATGCAACTCCTTCCCGCAATTTTGCCGATCCCAAATATCCTATAACGGATGCACAACTTGAAAATACCATCACCGGAGCCAATAACCTACCCGATTTAGTAGATTCTGTGAGTACCTTATTTAACACCATTACCCCATTAACAGGAAATTTTTCTATCAGTTTGCCCACCAAACTGATTATCAATTTTGATAAACAAATATATGGTCAGCTTTACCTTAACACCAATATCAATTTAAATCTGGTTTCAGATGAATCCCCAACCAAGTGGAGAACACGAGAGATTAACCGTATATCCCTAACACCCCGTTGGGAAAATCAGTGGCTGGGGATATATTTACCGCTTCAGTTAACAGCACAGGGAGAGGCCTGGATGGGCGCAGCAATCAAGCTGGGTCCGCTAACTGTAGGAGTTCATAATTTCGAATTCCTGAAACCATTATCGAAGGAGCCCAATTTAAGAGGGGGAGGATATTTACTATTATCCTTTCATCCCTTCAGCAAGAAGAAAATAATCACCAACCTCGATTGCTGGCAATAAAAATAACCCCGCTAGAGGGGTTAGAGATGATTTATTTTGCTCGGAAAAACGTTAACTGGGGCGTTGGGCTACTGAACTGCCTGAATGTTGGCAGCCTGTTTACCTTTTTTACCATCGGTTATTTCGAAGCTAACTTTCTGACCTTCTTTCAAAGATTTGAATCCACCCATGTTAATGGCTGAAAAATGGGCAAATAAATCCTCCCCGCCATCATCCGGGGTTATAAACCCAAAACCTTTAGCGTCGTTGAACCATTTTACTACTCCTGTAGGCATAATATTCTGTTTATTTTACCCAATATACGGATAAAATTTTCAATTACCTACTATTTCAGCTTTTCCTTCGTTATTATTTTTGTAGCCAAAAGGCTCAATCATATGAAAATTAGCCTATTGCAGCACCTGAAAGTATTAATTTAGCGATATGAAAGAAAAAAAAACCACTACGGTTCGATTGAATAGTTTAAGCGGTGCCAATTATGCCAGCCTCATCCTATTAGCGCTTTATGTTTTAGTGGATTTTATTCCCCGTGGCGATTCAATTGATTTTAATGGTCCGCAATGGCTGTACCTCAGTATCATAAATCTGTGTACAGTACTTTATTTGTACAATTCCAATCGCTCCCGTATTAGTGAGGCAAACAAACAATTTACAGCATCCCTTTCTCAGGGCCCCAGTAGGATGTATACGCTATTTTGTATTTTATCGGGGTTAAGCTTCTTTTTTGCCTTCAATAAAAATGAATTTGTTGTTTGCTATGCCCGCTGTGTAATAGCATTTGTGGCATTTGCCAGTATTGCAACCTTACTCACACAAACCCGTAGGGTATTACCCTTTTTGGCGCAGCTTGTAGCATTGATATTATTTTATAATGTTTTTCAGGCATTGCAATCTTTTTTTAACGATGTAAGTGAAATGGGATTTGATGGTGCAGTTTTGAACATGAAGGGTGTTACCGGAAATAAAAATATTTTCGCCAGCTCTATTGTAGTAAAAATTCCATTTGCCTTGTATTGTGTATATGAGGGCAGAAAATGGAAAAGGATTCTCAATCTACTTATTTTATTCCTGGCATTATATGCCCTTGCGCTTGCCAATGCCCGATCTTCCTATCTGGGCATTATATTTCAGTTCCTGGTATTTCTGGTTTTCTGTGTATATGAGTTCCTCAATCATAAGGATGCCAGAAAAATGCTTCAAAATATATCACTTTATCTGATTCCCATTGTGCTTGCGTTGATGTTATCTCAGATAACTGTTGAAACCATGCGAAGCAATTTAACCGATGGAAAAAAAGGACAATTTGGAACAGTAAGCGAACGTATCAGCAATTTCGGGTTTACTGATCAAGGTTCCTCAAACAGGGTAAGTATTTGGGCGGTTGGTATGGACCTGTTTAAACACTATCCCCTAACAGGAAGGGGTTATGGAAACTGGAAAATTACTTCTCAGGAGTTTGATCAGTTTACCAATGATGACAATTCTATGAGTGTTCACTCACACAACGATTTTGTTGAAGCTTTCGGAGAGAGTGGCCTTTTTGGTGGAATCGCTTACCTGCTGGTATTTTTTCTCCTACCCTTTTACTCTTTAAAAAATATTTTCTCAGCGGCTATTGACCATGAAGAGAAAATACCGCTGTTGCTTTCGCTGATAGGATTAGCTGGATATTTTACGGATGCATTTCTGAACTTCCCGATGGAGCGGGCGCCTATGCAGGTATATTTTGTGCTTTTATATGGATTAAATGCAGCAGAAAATGTGCGTTTGGCTCGATTAAGAAATACTGTAAGCATTGAACCATCCCGCAATTTACTTCGCTGGGTGCTTCCTGTTTTTCTGGTATTAACAGTAGCTACTATTTATGTTACCTATCAAACCAACCAGTCGATGATTATTCAATCTGCGTTGTTTGAAGATGTAAATGCCGATGTAGTAAGTAAGAAATCAACCGAGATTAATGACCAGCTCCCGGCGCTCACCAATGTAACCATGTGGGGCCTCCCACTCAGTTTAATGAAGGGGCGGTATTTGTTGAATGAGAAAAGAATAGAAGAAGGAATGGCGATGTTTGAAAATGTGAAGAAAGAAAATCCATACATGTTTTATGCCGAGTTTATTAAAGGAAGATGGTTTTATGAAAATGGATATTTCGATAGTGCCTATAAATATGGAGTAATGGCATTCGAAAACCGACCCAGAAATGCTGCCTACTTTGGCTTACTCGCATTTGTATGTGCCAACAAAAAAGATACAGGCCGTCTATTCAGAGATTTTAATTTAATAAGAAAGTACAGAAACGATGAGGGAATGGCAAAATGCTGGAATAACTATTTATATGCATTAACAGTTTTGAAATATCCCGATTCATTTTGCGTGAAAGTTGCCGACTCCGCACTTGCCCTTTATCCAACCGACTCGGTAACGATTCGTAATAGTAGGGAAATGCACAAAAGAATTGGCGATTTACCACCAACACCCCAGGTTCAACAGAACCCAGCTGTTCCCGCTACACCAGGTGCGCCATTACCACAGGCACCACAAACCTCCGGACCACCCCCACCACTTACCCCGGGAGGTGCACCAGCCCCTACACCCGAGGCGTATCAAGATAGCCTTCGTTTTTATGATTTCTTCAAACGTGGAAATGAAGCCTTTACTAAAAACGATTTAAAAACTGCCATGGATTTGTATGAAAGTGCCCGAAAGCTGAATTCCAAATTCGCTCCGGTGATTGAGAATATTGGATTGGTGCATTTTCTAAATAAAGAATGGGCTTCGGCATTGCCATATTTTGAGAGAGTGGTTAATAATAAATGGACTGTAGATGGAAAAGCAGAATATTATAGAGGGATATGCTTATACAATGTTGGTAAGATTCCTGAAGGATGCCAATCATTTTTAACCTCAGAAGCAAAAGGCTATTCGGATGCGAGAAGATTGTACAATCTCAATTGTGTTAATCCGCCGGGCGGAACCACGCCTCCTCCAAATCAGTAATAAAAAATGCCTGCCTCAGTGAGGCAGGCATTTTAATTTTGTTGGGTTACCCGTTTAGCCCGCAGCCATTACTGCTCTAAAATAGCCAACCGATTCTGCAATTCCAGGTAAAGGATCACCCATATCTTTTTCAAATTCAATACTGCAAACTCCCTTGTATTGAATCTTCCTTAGCGACTTAATGAGTTCGGGAAAATGGATGATTCCTCGTCCAATTTCAATCGCTTTTCCTTCTTCCGCTGCAATTGTTACATCTTTAATATGCAAATCAAATAAGCGATCTTTATAATCTCTCACTGCCTTCTCAGGTAAAACACCTGCGCGAACAGTATGCCCGATATCAATGCACAATCCTAAACGGGGATCTTTCTCTTTTATACGGCCATATACATCGCCTGGACTGGGATAAAGTGGGTCTTTGGGTCCGTGATTATGAATGGCCAATTTAATATCATACGCTTTAACCTGCTCTTCACAATAGTCAATTAAGTCGTAATTGGGAACGCCCACAATCATATTCACTCCCGCATGTTTTGCATATCGGAAAGCCTGGTCTACGGCATCTTTACTTCTCATGTATACAACTCCAATCGTATACACATTAATACCGGCAGCGGTAAATTTGGCAACCGTTGATTTAATTTTTTCTTCCGAGCTATTCATGGGGAGATGTACTTCTTTTAGCGACAAATTGGTAATTCCCACCCGCTTCATCATAGCAATCGACTGATCAATATCGAATTTAAAAAAGGTATACCCTGCAATTCCTACAGGGAAATCAACACCCGCATTCGGAGCTGCTTGCCAATCTATTGGATTGGATTTTCCTAGTAAGGGTAATGCTAAGGATGCAGCTGCAGTAGCCACAGACTGCCCGATAAATTTTCTTCTGGATGACATAAAAATGGTTTTTTATAAATAATAGTTAAACGATAGGTTTCCAGCCTTGCTCATAACTTCTGCCCCAATATTGCATGGCAGCTTTATCGCGCAAAATTTTTCCATTAGTGGAATCAATCTGCAAAGTTCTGCCGGTTCTTTGGGCAATATTACCCAACTGAACCCAAAGGGTGCTGGTATGCCCGATTGCAACATCGGCATTGGGGGTTTTACTGAGCCGAATACTCTCTAAAAAATTCGCAACATGCACAGCATCCAATTGTTCATTGGGTGACGCAGCATTGCGCCCATCAATTACTGCATTAGATTTTACTTCCTGGAGTATGGTTCCCTTTTCATCAAAAATGGTATATCCATTATGGCCTGTTTGCATAATTCCCTTTTCTCCATAAAACATTACCCCCCTATCGGTTCCCTGCACTTTAAAATTGCTGCAACTTCTTCCCTCCCAAATCAGGGTACTCTCTCCGCAATCAAATGTGATGATTTGGGTATCGGGTGCTTCCCAATCATCTTGCCCCTTATAATAATATCTACCGCCAGATGATTGCACTGCGATAGGATAATGCAGGCCCAATCCCCATCTTGCAACATCTACTTCGTGCGTACCGTTATTCAATGCCTCGCCAGTGCCCCAGTGCCAAAACCAATGCCAATTATAGTGGATGAGATTATCCCGATAAGGTTTTCTGGGTGCCGGACCTTGCCACAACTCATAATCCAATCCATCCGGAACCGGCACTTCCTTTCCAAAGCCAATGGGTTTTCGCTGATTGGTATACCAGCATTTTGTAAGATGAATTTTTCCGATGACTCCCGAATGCAATGCCTGAATACCTTCTGTGAGTAGCGGCCAGGATCTTCTTTGTGCCCCCATTTGAACTACCCGGTTATATTTTCGGGCAGCTTCGATGGCCCACTCTCCTTCTTGCGGATTATGAGCAAGTGGCTTTTCTACATACACATGTTTACCTGCTTTACAAGCCAAAATAGTTGCCGGCGCATGCCAGTGGTCGGGGGTGGCAATATACACTGCATCCACAGATGCATCCGACAAGATTTCTCTAAAATCATTTTTTCCTGCAGGCGCGGGTTGTCCGGCTTTGGTTACTGCATCTATACCTTTTTGCAGCGCCTTCTTCTCAACATCACAAATAAATGCAATATCGGTATTAGACTGACGGGCAAAAACACTTGCCATGGCAGCCCCCCGGCTATTGGTTCCTATAATTGCCATGCGAATTCGATCGGAGGCACCAGGAATTCGCTTGTATTGAGCCGCTGTAAATCCGGGCAAAATACCTCCCAAAGCTACTGCAGCAGTTGAACCCGAAATTTGTTTAATAAATAACCGTCTGCTTTTTTTCATACATTTTAAATTGAAGGAAACAAATCTTCCAATCCTCAATCGCTCTATGAATTGAATACTTTTTAGCCAATATTCATCTAAAAGTTCCATCATTTTTTACGAAAACGATGTAGGTTTAAGCGTACCATACGCAGTAAACTTTCACGGGAATGATTAACTTTAATGGAAGTTTTAAAAACTAGCACGATGATGGAATCAATTCGATGGGGAATTATTGGTTGTGGAAATGTAACTGAAGTAAAAAGTGGACCCGCCTTTGGATTGGTGCCGGATGCCAGTTTAGTTGCTGTGATGAGAAGAGATGCCGAAAAAGCTGCAGACTACGCCCGCCGGCATCGTGTTGGTAAATGGTATAGCGATGCGGAAGCATTAATTAGGGATCCGGAAGTAAATGCGATTTATATTGCTACCCCACCTGCATTTCATGAAAGTTATACACTATCGGCGCTGCATGCGGGCAAACCGGTGTATGTAGAGAAACCAATGAGTATAAGTGTGGAATCCTGTAAACGAATGGAACAAGCATCCATAAGTACTGGTATTCCGCTTACGATTGCACATTATCGCAGAGCACTGCCGAAATTTCTTGCGATACAACAAATGCTCGCTGAAAAGCGCATTGGAGAAATTGCCACAGTAAAAATTAGCATGCACCTGCCCGATCAATCTGCAGCAATCGCAGACCCCGCGAATAACTGGCGCGTGCAACCTGCGTTATCCGGAGGAGGAATATTTTATGATTTGGCACCTCATCAAATAGACTTATTGATTTTTTTATTTGGCGAAGCCAATCATTTCTCCGGATTATCCTATAACCGGGCGAAATTGTATGATGCTGAAGACGTTGTTACCGGAATGGCGAGCTTTGCTGGAGGTATACTTTTTTCTGGCATCTGGTGCTTTACTTCCAGTGAAGCCTGTAAAGAAGATCTGATTGAAATAAACGGCACAAAAGGAAAAATATCATTTTCGGTTTTTGCAAAAGAAGTATCCATTGTAACAGAGCAATCATCAGAACAACTGCTGTTTACGCCCCCTACCCATATTCAACAACCTATGATTGAAAAAGTAACGCAGTATTTTTTAGGTAAAGGGCCTAACCCCTGTTCAGCAGCTGAAGCAATCCGCTCTTTTTCCATGATGGAGGCATTTGTTTATGGAGCACCCATCAAATAAATAATACTATGAAAAGAAGAAACTTTTTACAGACAGGTTTACTTTCTGGTCTTGCTTTGCATAGCATTCCAACCACTGCTGCTTATACAAATACTCCTGTTTTACAAAATGCAGAAAATCGATTTAAGTTAAGTTTGAATGCATACTCGTTTAATACTCCTTTGAAAAACGGTACAACTTCCTTATTTGAGTTACTTGAATTTTGCGCGCGAGAATCTTTAGGGGCGGCCGACTTAACCGGATATTATTTTCCGGGATATCCCGAGATCCCATCGAACGAATACATCTATCAGTTAAAAAGACGCGCGCATCAATTAGGTATTGCCATTAGTGGAACCGGTATCAGAACTGAATTTGGATCTTCAGATGCTAGCGTAAGAAATAAAGAAGTGGAATGGACAAAAAAATGGATTGGTGTAGCAGCTCAGCTAGGGGCACCAGTTATTCGGGTATTTACAGCCAAAGCCATGCCCGAACAGTTTTCAAGAGAGGAGGTAACGAATTGGATAGCCGCCGACATGGCAGCTTGTGCAGCAGAAGGTAAAGCGAAAGGGGTAATTGTTGCCTTTCAAAATCATAACGACTTTATCAAAACGGCAGAACAGGCAAATACTTTATTGAAAAAAGTGAATAGTGAATGGTTTGGACTGGTATTGGATACCGGCAGTTTTATAACCGAGGAGCCATATGGAGAAATAGAAAAAATGGCCAACCAGGCTGTGAATTGGCAGATAAAAGAAAAGCTGAATTATTTAGGAAAAACGGAGGATATGGACTTAGCTAAACTCTTTCGAATCATAAAAAAATCAACCTACAGGGGATATTTACCCATTGAAACACTTTCGCCCGGTAATCCATTCGAGATAGTTCCACCCTTTATTCGTAAAGTAAGTGTTGCATTGAATAGCGTGATGCAAGCATCTGCATAATACAAATGCAGTTTAGTTTGAAGAAATTATTGAACGGGCTCAAATGTAAAATTCCACGAACCCGTGAGTCTTGGTTTTAAAGAATGAAAAACCAATCGTTTTACAATCGCTCCGCCCCATTTCGTTTTAAAACTGCTATATTCCATACCTTCCATTGATGGATAATCTACAGAAAATCGAAAATCAGCTGCTGCGTATCTCAATAACATTTGCTTACCCGAGGATGACGTGAGTATGATTTCACCCGGCTTTTGCTGCTGAACATTCGCTATCGTTATCAATACTTGCTGCAATGAATCGGGGATTTGTTGTAACTGATATTGGTCGGCACAGGAAATGGTTTGTTTCTTTTTATCCAGGATAATGGTTCGATTCCATTCTTTTATACCAGCCTTTGAGTCATACGCCGAACTTATATCCAGCTTAATTTGAGCCATCTCTGCATTGTTGATATTACTCACTTTCCGAGCTGCATAGTTTCGGCCGGCCAACTGACCAAACCCATTAATAATAGGAAGATTATGGTATTGAGATTGAGTAAACCAAAGTTCATATCGCTTTGATGAAAAAGTTCGGGCAGTATAATTACCTCTTCCAGCATCAATAATAAAGGGCTCTCCATTGGAATATATAACAAAATCACCCACATCATTATGGTTATGACTTTCGGCATTATGTCCTCCATGAGCTGCCAGAAAAAGTCCTTCACTTGTTCGAGCGGTTAATAATTGCACATCCTCCATCCATGCATGAGCAAGGGGAGTATAGTTGGCAGGCAAGTGACTGATCTCAGCTAAATCCAGCAGGTTAAATAAAAATCGGGGGCGCATGAAATCTTCTCCGGAACCGCTATATCCTTTTCCCTTCGCAGCAAATTGCTGATATGCCCAAATACCCATCTTAGATAAGGTAGAATCCTGTATAGCTTTACCCATTCTATATAGCAACACCCCATCCGGGGTAACCGTAGGGTCTGCATCTGCGAAATTTACAAAATACCGGTCGGCAATATGCACCTTGGTAATATACCGTAACATATTTTTTACCAAAGGCTCCTGATATAAATTCACTTTATCATTGGTAGCAGATGCAAGTATTTGCAAACAATCAAAAACACTCGCGCCTGCAGCAAACCAATAGCCCGGCCCTTCATCACAGTTGCCCTCATCCCCCAAACTATTCAAATAACTATCTAACCCCTGCATCGACTGATATATCATAGCTGC
>Ga0209668_10001146_pt1 | contig 11260 bp, 12 predicted proteins | sample FrelakmetPLP11PL_FD_187150 | JGI IMG/M metagenome (GOLD analysis project Ga0209668, IMG submission 187150) | Freshwater lake sediment microbial communities from the University of Notre Dame, USA, for methane emissions studies - PLP11 PL (SPAdes)... | ecosystem: Environmental > Aquatic >... | reverse complement strand
CCTGCAAGCGTCAGATTGATAGTGGTTCCGTCTTCATCCAGGATCTTTTCAGTTCCGCTCCAGATTCTGCCCTGCTGCTTATCAATGGTGAGGTGGCCGGTAGTACTTGCTGAATTTTCCCGATTGTGAGTGAGGTTCCATGTTCCTATCAGATCTGGCACTTTTCCATATGGAGAGGCATTTGTCCCTGATTTCACCAAATGCAGGGAGATAATCATCGGGCCCCTTTCAGAAAAGAGCATGGTATTGTAGAACTCATGGTCTGAAACAATCTCCCCGAATGAGATCCCACTTCCCTCGTTATCCAGTTCATACATGCGACCATCAGGCGATAATGCACCGGAGAATATTTCAGTTATATTTTTGCCTGTCGGCCGATCGTAAAACGTCTCTTCTCCAACAAATCCCCGACCATCCTGCCCGGTAATCCGGAATGATCCAAGATCAGCGGTCAGGTTTTCAAACCCGCCTGCCGGGGAGTACTGTTCTACGGAAATTCCGGTCCATGACCCTTTCAGATCAGGAATCCCTCCGGCTGATACTGCCATCGTCCCACCTACCAGGAGAATAACCAGAATCCCCAGTATTAATCGCAAATGCGTTCGTATGTTTCTCATGGCCTTATATGGCCAATAAGCAGGAGAAGATTATGAAGGTTTCGAAATAGTCCGCGATGTGCCTGCAGCTTTAATTTAGACGGTGTTTTGGGTTTTTAATGGTGATGCCGTATTTCGTGATGCTGGTACTCCTCATTAACCTGGATCATGTGACCCGCGGGGCATATCCAATGTGTGGGAGCAATGGACCCCGGAATTCCAGGAAAAATCCATGGTGTTTCCATGTATCGCTATCCGGGTCCGATCCGGCCTGAGATCGGCCCAAAGTCCTTCAGAAGATCATTTCCCAACATTAATAATGGCGTATTTCACGAATTGAATATATCAATTTCCTGAGAAGGTGCCTCATGAAACAACTGCCCATTCTGATCCTCCTTACAGTATGCCTATGTGTACTCCTCGCAGCCGGCTGCACTTCTCCGGCCGGTCCACCGGATTTTGTGGGCAGTCCTCAGCCGTCACTGTCAGCAGAAGAAGCGATGCAGCAGATCCGTGACCAGTACCCGCCACCGGGGCAACTTCTTGAGATCAACGGGACCCGGATGCACATCCGGTGCCAGGGCAACGGCAGCCCGGTCGTAATCATGGAAGCCGGGTCCGGTGACTGCTCCCTCTCGTGGGCGCTGGTGCAGCAGAATGTCTCACAATTCACCCGGGTCTGTACCTATGACCGGACGGGACACGGGTGGAGCGACCCCGCACCCGGGCCCCTCACTGCAAGGGACGTGACCGGCAGGCTTCATACACTCCTCTCCCGGGCAGGCATTTCCGGGCCCTATGTCATGGTCGGGCATTCGCTGGGCGGGGTCTATGTCCGCTCGTATGCCCACCGGTACCCGGACGATGTTGCCGGGATGGTACTGGTGGACCCGGGCTCGGAATGGCAGGCTGCCCGGACCGGCGGCAATTTCACCAGGGAGACACAGGCAGCGGTCGCCGCGAAGATTGCCGAGTTACATGAGCTGGGAAAGGAAGCTGCCCGCGGGACATTTGCACAGAACCTCTCCCTGGTCGACGGGTACAGTGATCCCGGCCTGCCCTCTTGGGAGTACCATGCGTACCGGGCCCTCTGGGCAACGGAACCCTGGTTCTGGGACTCCTGCGCAGATGATGGCAGGCAGGCTTTCCTTATCTGGGACGAGGTTGCCCGCGAGAACATTACGCAGATGGGTGATATCCCGCTCGTTGTCATCTCCTCCGGCCGGAACATGAGTTTTATGGCAGATCCCGCAGAGGATGCCCATGCAAATGAGGTGTACCGGGCCCTCCAGAGGGAGATGGCAGAGGAATCACCGCAGGGACAATATCTCGTTGCCGCAAACAGCGGCCACAACATCCAGATCGATCAGCCGGACATCGTGATCGATGCGATCCGTTCTGTTGTGCAGGATATCCGGGATCATCAGAAGGGTAATCCGGGGCCATAACGAGATCAGATTTGCCGGGGGAATGCAGGGCCAGTCACCCTCTCCCTGCCAACAGGGGGGGTTTCGGAAAACCGGGGTTTCTGCTCACCCTCTGCCAAAAAATGTTTACATTTCGTTTGTTATTTTGTCATGAAAGTTTTGGATCCAACAACGCTAAGGGTTTAAAAAATTCGCCTTCTACCGTGGAATTATTGAATACCATATATCCCTAAATCCCGCCCTCCCCCTTTCACAGTACCCTTTTAACCCCGGGAACAGCCCGGATCAGGTGAGCGAGAATAAACGAGCATGCGATTGCCAGCGCGAGCACGATGGCAAACTTGGCCAGCTGGGGGATAACAACGCTTGCCAGTGCCATGGAAAGGAGTATGAGGATGACCGGGTGGATGATATAGACGGTATACGTGTCCCCGGCCATCGCACGGGTAACGGGCCCCTGCGAATTGAACTGCCGGGAAAAAATCCACAGCAAGGCAGTGATGATCATTACGCCCGTCATCTGCTCCCAGAACGCATAGAACACTGCCTGCCAGTGGGGCCCTCCCATTAACGGGGCAATCCCTGCCGGAGAATTTGTAATCAGGTAAATGAAGACCGGCTGGATTGCGATGAGGAGCAGGGCCGTGACTGTACACAACTTCCCGACACGGGCGGGGATATCGTCAAACCAGTTGTTCCGTGCAGCGTAAATGCCGATAATGAAGGCCGCGATATATTGCGGGAAGAACGGGAGCTGGAAACCGAACAGCCACATGGACCCGATGGGCAGGAAGCACCGGACAACAGCGGTGACAATCCCGAGGAGGATCCCGAGTGCAAAAATGGAGCCAAATCCGGGGAATGTACACGGTTTCTGATCGCCTGGCTGGTCCGGGCTGTGAAACGTAGTCCATAGCAGGTACGCGAAGGTTGCCACGAGCAGGAAGAAGACAAACCACATCGGCCCGAGACCGGCGCCGGTGATCGGATTTAACAGGGTTGCCCAGTTGCTGGGAAGTGATCCTGTACCCACCGTGAAGATAAGCAGGATCAGGGGGTTGATGAAGAGGACCCAGACCAGGAGCGGGATGCCGAGCCTTACCAACCGGTCGCGGGTGAAGATGTCCCTTCCCTTGCGCATGAGCGACCCCGGGACAAAGTATGCCGAGATAAGGACGAAGAAGCCCATGAAAAATGCCTGGTTCAGCGAATCGATCACCACCAGGACAAACGGTGCCACGGCAGCGTTGCCCGGGTCGGTGAAGTACCAGGTGCCCGGGCCCCCGTAGGTGATCGAGCAGTGCGTCATGATGACAAGACAGATCAGGAGGATCCGGATATTATCGATGAAAAGAAGTCGCGGGCCTGTTTTCTTCTCTCCGGATCCCGCGACAGTCATGAACATGGAAAGTTCAGATGTCCATGCTATTTATTCCTGATCAGAAGTGGAAATTAAATTGGGTCAGGAGAGTGAATCACGTATCCTGTTCCTAAAAATTGAGGTCTGTTTCCTGTTCTACATTCTGGCTGAATTATGATTCATTCTTGTCCTGCTTCACCCAGATGATTTTTTTAAGATCGTAGCCTTTTGAAGAGACAAAAGCGGTCAGATCATCCTGAAGGTCTTTACTGATGTGGGGTTGGTGACTCAATATCCATAGATAATCCATGGTGCTGCCTGTGACGACGACGTAGTCGTAGTCTATGCCGAGCCGGATGACCCTGTACTCCCCTTTAAATGGCCAAAAGAAACTGACAAGTAGCCTGCCGGTGCAGTTTTTATCCGGTACAGATGCAACAGCCTTCGCCTCTTTTCTCTTCCCATTTTTGAGGCCACTGTTAATGACCTGGATCTTACCATCACTCCGAAGAGTGTAATTTGCGGTCGCATTGTCTAACCCCTCTTCAAAACGATTTGGATAGCGTGCTATCTCGTACCAGGTGCCAAGATACCGTTCCAAATCAACATCGCAGATTGGGGGTGTTTCATTTTTCTTTTTCCCGAGGATCGTACTTAAAATTCCCATTTCAATCATCCATCATGAGCATGGTTACGGTCACCTTGGTGGCAAAAAAACAAAATTTCCTACCAATAATCCAAAATAAGATGTATTGCTGCGTGATTATAAGGCTTACATCTGTAAATTGTAAATTCCTCTTGTCTCTTTAACGCCAGTCCGGGGATTTGGACGTATAACGTCAACATGATCTTTTTGATATATCAACAATCAACAGTGTGTTATTATAAAAAAAAGGTCCCTGGTTAATTATTCCAGGCTGTATTTCTGTTTCAGCTGCTGCCAGTACGGGTCCTTCATCAGCTGCAAAAGCCCGTCATCAATAATGGCCAGCAATCCCGGGTCGGTCTTCCGGACGGCGATTGCAAGGTTCTCCTTTGAAGGGGTCGTTCCGATGATTACGAGTTGTCTCCCTGCTACCGCCCGCTGCTGGGACGGGGCCTGGATAATCGAAGCATCGACCGTCCCGTTTTCAAGGTTATTGGTAAGTGTCGTACTATCCGGGTACAGGAAAAGGTTTGAAGCCGGCATCTTCCCGGTCTGCACGAGAGTTTTATTCACCCAGTCTGCCTCGTTCGTCCCAACCTGCGCCCCTATCCGGAGCAGTCCGTCATTCAGGTCCTGCATGGTACTGTGGGACCCGGTCCGGACCGCAATGCTCATGTTCACTGCGTAGTACGGGTGCGTGAAATTCACCCGGGCCTGCCGCTTCTCCGTAACGGTCATTCCCGAGGCGATCATATCGATCCTCCCTGCTTCCAGATCGGATATGGCGTTTTCCCAGGGGATTGCAATGAATTCGACATCGAACCCTTTCCGCTCTGCGATCCATCGGGCAGCGTCGATATCAAACCCTGAAATATTCCCCCCTGAATCCCTTGAAGTGAACGGGGGGAAATCGGCATCGACACCAATGATATAGTGTGGCCGTACTGCCGTAGGTGCAACGGTGGTCTGGACCGGTGCCGGGGCTTTCGGTGCAGAGGTGCACCCGGCAGCGATAACGAGTAACAATACGAGGGCAATGAAAACAATAAGAGTTCTCTTCATAATTTTATTCAATAGAGGTCCAGGATTTATGTAGTTGCGGGTTAGTTCCCCGTGTACCTGCTCGCAGAATTATGGGGGCCCGTTGGGCACCTGGCCGTACAACGTCCTGTTCACCAGCCATGAGATACCGAAGAGTGCGAATATACCGGGTAAACCGTTCCATGCCGGTGCCGCTGATACCAGCATACCTATACATAATCCGTTAATGAAATCCTATATACTCAAACTATCCGGAGCCGTACCGATGGATCCCCCAGGTCGTTTTCAGGAAACGTCTACCCCGCCCCTCTATGGTCTGGCCGATATCGGCTATGTCAACTGGCGTGACATTCATGATTTTGCATCCCGGGTATCACGGGGAACTAACTGCCTGCACCCATGGATACACTTCTCCTGCTAGGTATCGCATTTCTTGCTGCAGTGGCTGCAGGGCTGATCAATGCAGTTGCAGGAGGTGGGACACTTGTTAGTTTCCCGGTCCTGATGGCCCTTGGATTACCACCGGTCTCCGCGAATGTGACCAATACCATCGGGCTTTGCCCCGGGTATTTTGGCGGGATATTCGCACAGCGGAAAGATTTACCGGGCCAGAAAAAACGGCTCATGATACTCCTGCCAATGAGTATTGCCGGCGGTATTGCCGGTGGTGTGCTGCTGATCCAGACCGGGGAAAACTCCTTTCGGACTCTCATTCCCTGGCTCCTCCTGGTCGCTTCGCTTCTTCTCGCCGTGCAGGCCCCGGTGAAACGTTGGCTCCAGTCAAGGGCTGGAAAAACCGGGTTGGGAACCGCTGGCACTATTGGCGCATTCATTCTGATTTTCCTGGCCGCAGTCTATGGGGGGTATTTCGGGGCCGGTGTCAGTGTAATCGTGATCGCGGTGCTTGGCCTGATCTATGATGACTCATTAACCCGCCTTAATGTCTTAAAACAGGCACTATCCTTCAGTATCAACATTTCTGCAGCGGTGTACTTTATTTTTTCAGGGATGGCAGAATGGATGGTTGTCCTGGTCATGGCTGCCGGGTCGATAGCCGGAGGGTTCGCCGGAGGTTCGGTTGCCGGGGCAATAAAGCCTGATACGCTTCGTTACATGGTGGTATGTATCGGAATAACCGTAGCGTGCATATATTTCATTATGGGGTAACCTACCGGTATAATACCCGGAATTTTAAAATGAAAGTGTCAATTGTATTTCCAGGGCTTATGCCCGGCCATGGAGAGGTCACCGGTGGTTACTATGAGAATGCCTCAGGCATGTTCATGTTGTATGCATGTCTCACAGGTGTGAACCCTGTAGTTTTCACGGGTCAGGGTGTGAACTCCCTGATAAATGCTGGTTCAAAAATCCGGTATTTTAATTATCTTTTTTACGCATCTCCTGAATTACCATCACAAGGAGGATAGCTGAAACCACGAGCACCGTGAGGGTGATAAATAAGCTGACCCATGTCATAATTCCCTGCCGATAAATAAATGCTGACCAGAGAAACGCTACAATTGATATCAGGGAATAAAAGACCAACCCTCTGTCATCAATTACGGCCATACGTCATTTGTGTATAAACCAGGGTTATTATATGTTTCCTCTGGATGAAACCTGCCATTTCTCTCATTTCCTATCCCGAATGGGACTGGGTACGTCGGTGAATATCGGAAAAATGCTTTGCGACAGTTCGGCTGAAGAGAGAAGAAGATAAAAAAAAGATGATACCGGCCAGGTAGCCGCCTATGATACGGTAATCCCGAGACGTTTGTATAATACGTCCACACCCGGCTTTGTTCCAAGGAAATTAACCAGGAGCTCGTTCCCGTTTGCCATGTTGCCCCTTGCAAGTATCTCCTGCCGGAATTTCATACCCCCGGTCTGGTTCGTCATCCCGTCCTTCTTGAAAGCAGCGACAATGTTGAGGGCATATACCTTCGACCAGAGATACCCGTAATACCCGGCATCGTAGCCACCCATGAAGTGCCCCATCGTGGCAGGCTGGTGGGTCCCAGCAGGGGGTTCAATTCCCTTGATCTCCCTGTATGTCCGGAACCAGACTTCTGTTGTATTGACCGGCCCGTCAGCAGTATGGAACCGCATGTCCTCCAGTGCGTAGGCAAGCTGACCGCTGTATGAACTCCCGATCCCGACATCCCTGGCTGCGATGACACGGGCCAGGAGTTCTGCCGGGATCTTCCGGGAGGTATTGGTATAGTGGCCCGAGAGTGATTGCAGCACCTGCGGGTCCCATGCCCATTCCTCCAGGGTCTGCGAGGGGGTTTCTAAGAAATCCTTCTCGACGTTCGTTCCGGAAAGAGTACCGTAGGGTGCCCTCGTGAGGAGGTCATGCATAGCGTGGCCCGTCTCGTGGAACATCGTTTCCATCTCATAAGGGGTCAGGAGGGATGGCTTATCACCCGTTGGGACATGGAAATTGCCCATAATCGCAACAACGGGGGCTGCATACGTGCCATTCTTCATCCTCCCCTTTTTGAGGGTATACTCGGCGAAACTACCGTACTTCCCTTCCCGGGGATAGGGGTCAAGATACAGGTACCCTATTGTCGAATTGTCAGACTGGTCACTCACGCGGTAGAGCCTTACTTCCGGGGACCAGACCGGAGCACCCTTCACCTCATCGAACCGGATCCCGAACAGGGACCCGTATGTGGAGAACAAGCCTTGCAGGACACCGTCCAGGGGGAAGTACTCCCTGACTTCATCTACATCGTAGGCATATTTGTCCTTCCGCTGCTTCTCCTGCAGGTAGGTAATGTCCCATGGGTCAACTGCTGTTGCGTTCGGATCAAGGGTTTTTTTGATTTCGAGAAGCCCTGCCCACTCGTTTGCATTCTTCTCCACCAGGGGTCCTTTCATGGCAGAAAGAAATGCCATCACGGTGCTGGTATTCTCCGCCATCCTGCCGTCAAGCTGGTAATCTGCCCAAGTCCCATACCCGAGTTCCCGGGCAACCTGCTCGCGAAGAACGATCGCTTCTTCCAGGAGGGCGATGTTCTGTTCAGCCTGGATGTTCAGGTCGGTTGTATACATTTTCTTCCGTGTCTCGTTATTCCCTGCATACATCATCACTGCCAGGTAATCCGGGTATTTCAGGGTAACGAGATAAGTCCCCCGGGGTGTCTGGCTGAACGTGGTAATCGATGAGGCCGGGACACCTTTCAGCTCTTCTGCAGTGAACTCAAGCGTGGTATTGTCGTTGTTTAAATTTGCCGTAAATTGTGATTCAAGACCACTCAGGTTTGCCTTCAATGCCCTGACCCGTGCAAGCCGGTCTTCTGGCAGGTTTAGCCCGTTGTGTTCAAAATCCCTGATGGTCACATTATACAGGCGTGATTCCTCAGTAGTCCGGGGGACCTGCCCCTTCATGGCATCGTACAGGTCACGGCGGGAATACGTGCCGGTTATGAAAATGCTGGTTGCCTGGTCAGTCGCCATACCTTCGGCAGAGATCCCGGAGTCCGGGTAGACATACCCCATCAGGATTGCCGGCTGGACCGTATCGAGGTAATCGGTTGTCACGCGGTCGAATGCAAGGAGCGTATTGTCAAAGTTCCGTTGTCCGGGGGGAATAGCCGCAATCACGTTGAGTGAGGCATTGGCCTGCTCTACTGCCGTTGTGTTAATCCGGGTAATTTCACCCGGAGAATAGTGTGCCTGGATCGGCCCTGTAACATTTGGGGATTTGGTCATGTTCGGTCCCGCAGGCGTGCTGGTTTGCAGGCATCCTGCCACCATTATGATTATAAAAATGAGGAAAAACGCACTTAGCGCATAATGCAGGTTTGTAACAGGAGGTTTTGCAGACATGGAGAATCAGGTACTATTCCCAGTGGTGTTATTGAGAAATATACCTTTGGTGACAAGGCATTATCAAACCCCATTTCGCTTAATCGGACGCCTAATCGCGCCTATTGTGGAAACAAGACATTTGAGAAAGAAAAAATATATCCCTTCTATCTTGTTTTCATGTTCATTTACTATATTACTCTATTATAGTATTAGATATCTATCAGCAATGGCGTTCTTATTCCAAAAAAAGAAAGATTAGACATGAACATTTTATTTTGTTTAATGCGTGTTCAACGCATGTTCAGCGTGTTCAGGATGAAACCTTTAGTTTGCGTTTGTGTGCCGCGCACCTTTCATCCTTGATTGTAATTCCAGTTGATGCTGAAAAAGAGAATGAGATAACTGGTGAAGCTGGATATTTTTCAACGGGCCATTGCCACTTTATATACATCTTCAGGTGTCAGGGCTGTCATAGTTTCGGTACTGACAGTCCCCCATTTACCGATCTCGAGAAGCACTTTAACAAGAGCATCGTTCGAGGGTAATTCTGCAATGACAACAAAATCATAATGACCAATGGTATAGTAATGTGCGATGAGTTCTCCTCCCGCCGCCTTGATAATTTTTTCCCCTTTAATATCCCGATCTTTTGCGTCTTCCATTGCCTCGAGAGCCTTGAAGGTCAATTTTCCTAATATTACAAAACGTGGCATAATAAGTTCAATATAAATTAAAGCAATATAACAATTCCCAAAAAAACTCTTATGAAGCAAGACGGCTTCGCACCAAAGGGATGAAAATATGAATGTCCAATTATTTCACGCCCGTATCGTTGTCGGATTTGAAATTTTCATAACAAAGAGAGTGGGATTATTCCAAAGCAATCGATGAGCGTGTTAGGTTTTATCTCCTTTTCCATAGAATCCTAAATCATGAAGATCACATTGACTATTCTTATCGTCCTCATTCTTGCAGTGCTCGCATGCGGGTGCACGGCCATTACCCCGTCCACAACTCAGTCAGCGACGTTACCACAGGTATCCTACAATACAGCTATACCCAACCTCACCGGCACCTGGACCGGCACCATGCAGGGATACGAACAAAATACCGGCTTTTCGGACTATCCTAACCAGACGATGACGGTGTTCGTAACCGGGCAACAGGGCCGGATCTTATCAGGCCATTATATATGGACATCGAACGGCACTGTGGTAACTGAAGGTTTCGCCGGCGTCATCGGAGCCGATGGCAGGACATTGACTACGGCAGAAGAAAATGAGGGGTATTCTTCCGGGAGTATATTGTCTGGAAATGAAATCGAACTTATCTGGCACCATGCCGGCGCGGACTACAGTGTTGCAATAGACTCCCTGAAAAGAGTATAAGACCGGAACGTGCCCATCCAATCAGGTATCGGGGATCCCCGTCAACCGACAGAAATGACGCCCGACCGGGACTTGAACCTCCCAAAATACTAATTATAATTTTGTAAATTTTTAACCGTCAGCTGTGTATTTTTAAAATAAGACATTGTTGATTGTGAAAAATTAAAAAGAAAATACTCTTGGGGCTTATTTCGAAAAGGGACCCCAGCCGTGATTTTTGACAGAAATGTTCAAATCACCATGATTAAGCCATTTTGATATTACCTATCGGGGTGTAGCGTTTTCTCATTTATTCACGAGCTGCTGACGATACATCATTTCAAGTTCAGTGAGCTCTGTAACTGGTGTTGGAATCACCTGCGAATTGTTTTATCTGATAGACTTTGCAAGATCCCGGAAAATATCCGCTTCCTTCGAACCGGGAGAATGCTCTACGAAGGCCCTGCCACCAGATCGCACGCCTGGATCACGGAACTCCCTGGGACGACCCTGATAAATGAAGTCCCCAGCTTTTTTGCAAATTCAGGAATAACTGCCCGCTCGAATGCTTCACTGCCATTACTATTGCAGATGATCCCGGCAAGTCCTGTGTCTCCCCGCCTTGCCAGACGGTGTAACGCTCGGGCGATATTGTTTGCGGCATAAATACTCATGAACCCACCGGAACAGACAAGATAAATCTCTTTGGCAAACCCTTCACGGATAGGTATCGAAAATCCCCCGCACACAACCTCACCAGGCACATCGTAGATTGCCACATCAATATCGTAAATCTCAAACGCATTGAGGTCTTTTACTATCTGAAACGCTGTCAACACACCCCTGGCGGCACAGCCCACCCCGGGCTCAGGACCGCCGGGATCGAAATAGAAGAAATAATGTAGCTATTCCACAAACTGTGAATTAGCCAGGAGGCAGATCGGGGCATGCATGGGATCAATCCGTTTGCAGTTATTGCTAGCTTCGTGAACCGGTTTCCACGA
>Ga0209668_10001145_pt1 | contig 11261 bp, 11 predicted proteins | sample FrelakmetPLP11PL_FD_187150 | JGI IMG/M metagenome (GOLD analysis project Ga0209668, IMG submission 187150) | Freshwater lake sediment microbial communities from the University of Notre Dame, USA, for methane emissions studies - PLP11 PL (SPAdes)... | ecosystem: Environmental > Aquatic >... | reverse complement strand
GGGCGTGCAACCCGGCGAGCTGATCGAAACGCCCAGGAATCCGGTGATCTGGCGCCGCTCATCGGGGACAGCATGCTGACACGCAGGGATTTCGTGCGGGCCACCGCCGGTATCGCCGTCGCCACCGTCCCCACCGCCGCCGGACGGCACGACGGAGACGGAGCCTCCCGCCGATCCCACCTGCCGGAGCGACGCCTCGTCGTTCGTCTGCTCGCTGCGCAAGTCTGGGTCGCTCGCGCCCAAGCCGACATCGCGCGCATGGCCCGGCAGGTGACCGGCGGCGTTCTGCAGGCGCATGTTCCCGAGGTGGCAACCCAGGCCCAGGAACGCGGCCGCGCTGAGCCTGCGCGGCCAGCGCCAAAGCGGCAGGCCGCGCAGCAGCACGAAGCCGCGGCCTTCGAGCAGTTCGTGAACCAGCCGCGCCAGGCGCGGGGCCAGCGTGGGCAGCGGGAAGTCGGCCGGCTGCAACTGCTCCGGATCGGTTCGGCGCTCGACCAGCGCGCAGCTCGCGGCCTCGATCTCGGCCGCGTCGAGCCTCTCCAGCCGATTGCCGCGGGCCAGCAGCGCCGGGCCGTACCAGGCCGAGGCATCCTGCACTGGCGGCGTCAGCCTGCAGGGAGAGACGGCCCGCCGGTTCATGTCGCAGTGGCAGCGACCTGCAGCGCGATCACGCGCGGCGTGCCAGCTGCCGAGCGCGCACGCAACTGGCCGCAGCCGCCTTCCACGTCCTGGCCGGCCGAACGGCGCAGCTTGGTCAGCACGCCGCGGCGGTGCAGCGTGCGCGCCATGGCCGCGGCGCGCACCCAGTCCGGGCGAGCGAAGTCCAGGCCCTCGACGCGGTTGTAGGGGATCAGGTTCAGCACTGCATGGCGGCCGGCGAGCAGCCGCACCAGGCCATCGATCTCGTCGTCGCCATCGTTGACTCCTTCGAGCAGCGTCCATTGCACCTGCAGCGGGTAGCCGGTGTCGCGCGCATAGGCCTCGCTGCGTGCTACCAGTTCGTCGGGCGCGATGCGTGGCGCCCGTGGCAGCAGGCTCGCGCGCCGCGCGGCCAGCGTGGAATGCAGCGACAGCGCCAGCGCCGGCTTGACCCGGCCCAGCGGCAAGCGGTCGAACACGCGCGCATCGCCGACCGTGGAAAAGACCAGGTTCTTGTGGCCGATGCCGCCAGCCGTGCCCAGCAGGTCGATGGCCTCGAGCGCGGCGTCCAGGTTGTGCGCCGGCTCGCCCATGCCCATGAACACCACCTTGTGGACCTGGCGCCGGGCCCGCGCCAGCACCACCTGCGCGACGATTTCGGCACTGCCCAGTTGGCGCATCAACCCGCCCAGTCCGGTCATGCAGAAGACGCAGCCGACCGCGCAGCCGACCTGCGTGGACACGCAAAGGCCGTCGCGCGGCAACAGCACGCTTTCCGCAGTCTGGCCGTCGGCCAGCTGCACCAACAAGCGCTGCGAACCGTCCTCGCCCGAATGCGCGGAATGCAGCCGCGCCAGTGCCTCAAGCTCGGACTGCAGCGCCGGCAGCAATCGGCGCAGGGCCAGCGGCAGGAAGTCCTCGATGCGGCGCTTGCCCGCGTGCTGCGGCCAGGCGCGTGCCCAGTGGCGCAGCACACGCTCCTCGTGCACCGGTTTCGCGCCCACGGCACGCAGCCGATGGCGAATGTCTTCGATCTGCATGGACGACATCATGCCTGCGCCGCGCGCTGCGGCCTCGCAGCGGCGGCCGTCACGCCCGGTGAATGCCGGCGCCGGCGTGGCACCTGGGTCGCACCGGCGGGGTCGTCTTGCTGCTCAGGGCCGGATACGGCCGACCACCTCGAGCCTCTGACCCTGGCGGCGGTGCAACACCACGCCTTCAGCCGCGGCTTCGTGGGCTTCCTAGGCATCCAGCGCGGCGGCCGGCAGCAGCGAGAGTGCCGGCACAACGGCCTGGCGACGTGGCATCGAATGCGCAATCGGCTTCATCACCGCACCGCGTGTCGGGACGCCTGCGAATGCAGTGGCCTACGCCAGTACCCGGTGCGCCACATGGACATACAGCGGGATGCCCAGCAGGATGTTGAACGGGAAGGTCAGCCCCAGCGACATGCCGAAGTACAGCGACGGGTTGGCCTCCGGTATCGCCAGGCGGATCACCGCCGGCACCGCGATGTAGGACGCGCTGGCGGCCAGCACCATCAGCAGCGCGGCATTGCCGGGGCTCACGCCGAGCGCTGCGCACAGCATCAGCGCCAATGCGGCATGGGTCAACGGCCCGGCGATCGCATAGACCAGCAACCACGGCGACTTGCCCCTCAACTGCCCCATGTTGCGCGCCGCCAGCAGGCCCATGTCGAGCAGGAAAAAGGCCAGCATGCCCTTGAACAGGTCGCCGGCAAAGGGCTTCATCGCCGCTTCGCCGGCATCGCCGCTGAGGATGCCCACCGCCATGGCGCCGAGCAGCAGCAGCTGCGCGCCATCGGTCAGCGATTCGTGCAGCACCTTGCCCACCGGTGCGCTCTGCCCAGGGGCCTTGTCTTTCTGGCGCACCCAGTTGGCCAGCAGCACCGCCATGATGATCGCGGGCGACTCCATCAGCGCCATCGCCGCCGCCATGTGCCCACCGAAGGGCAGCCCGCGCTGGTCCAGGTACTGCACCGCGGTGATGAAGGTCACCGCACTGACCGAGCCGTAGGTGGCGGCGATGGCCGCCGCGTCGTAGCCGTTGAGAAAGCGCCGCAACAGCAGGTAGCCCATGGCCGGCACGATGACGGCCAGCGCGATGCCCACGCCCAGGCTGATGCTGACCTCGGCCGTCAGCCCGGATTCGGCCAGCGCGAAGCCGCCCTTCAGGCCCAGCGCCATCAGCAGGTACAGTGACAGGAAGCGCGAGATCTGCGGTGGGATCTCCAGGTTCGATTTCAGCGCGCCGGCCACCATGCCGAAGACGAAGAACAGGATCGCGGGGTCGAGGAATCCTTGCAACGAGCGGTCCAGTCATCCATGCCGCCGAATGGCGGCGGCGCCGTGCTCAAGCAGTCTGCAGGGCTGGCTGCGTCCCTTGTGGCCGCAGCTGCGGCAGGCCCCATTGTGTCAGTGCCGCGGCCAGCACCGCGGACTCGCCTTCGGCCACATGCTCGTCGGTCTCGACGACGGCGGCGCACAGTTGCAGCACCTTCAGCTGCAGCAGCGGGTCCTGCACCTCGGCCAACATACAGGCGAGGGTGTGTGGATCCACCCGGCTGCTGCCGCCCCAGGACAGGTCACTTGCGGCGAGCAAGTCCTGACACAGGTCGTGCAGCACCGTGTGCAACGCCGCCGGGCTCAGCCCCAGTTGGGCATGGGCGCCGTGACGCTCCAGCGCCTCCAACTCGGACTTGCACAGGTGGCCGTCGGCGAGCAGCGCGAGGGCGACGATGCGGGCGGCGGCCTGCGGGCTGTTGCGAGGGTAGGAACGCATGACATCGACTCCATTGGGCAAGGACGACAGGGGTTCGGGACGTGCGCAGGGTCTCAGCGCTCGAAGGCGGCGCGACCTGGACGATGCGCAGGCTGGCCGCGCCGCCACGCGCGCACCAGCGTGCGTGCCGAACGGGCCAGCGCCGTGTCCAGTGCCGCATGCCAGTCGCGCGCCATCGCGGTGACGACCACCGTGCCCGCGTTGGCGGTCTTCAGCTCGACGCGGCATTGCTTGTCGACGCCGCCGCGCGGGCCGTTCACGTCGGACAGCTGCACACGGGCGCGCGGCACCAGCCAGGTCAGCCGGCGCAACACGAAGCGCAGCCGGCGCACGGCCAGTTCGCGCCACTGTGCACCCTGGGGGTCACGGGATTCGAAGAGCACTTGCATCGCATCACTCCAACGGGTTGGTGGGAAAGCTGGACGATAGGTATGCCGCGACAGCCGAAAAAGCAGAGAATTCTTGATCGACGCTTCCGGAAAAGCTGATCATGAGCCTGGGCTTCAACTACCGGCACCTGTACTACTTCTGGGTCGTGGCCAAGGAAGGTGGCATGTCGCGTGCCGCTGCCAGGCTCGACATGGCGGTGCAGACGGTCAGCACGCAGGTGCGCGAGCTCGAGCGCGCGCTGGGGCATGCGCTGCTCAAGCCGGCCGGGCGCGGACTGGTACTGACCGAGGCCGGCGTCGCGGCGATGCGCCAGGCCGATCAGATCTTCCAGCTCGGCGAGCAGCTGCCCGAGCTGATGCGCGAGGCGGTCAGCACGCCGGGCCTGCGCCTGGCCGTGGGCATCTCGGATGGCGTGCCCAAGCTGGTGGTGCGCCGCCTGCTGCAGCCCGTGCTGGCCGAGCCGAATCTGCGGCTGCTCTGCCACGAGGACGATTTCGACGGTCTGCTCGCCGACCTGGCGCTGCATCGGCTGGACGTGGTGCTGGCCGACCGCGCGGCGCCGGCGCATCCGAACCTCAAGGTCTACAGCCATGCGCTAGGCTCGTCGGCGATGTCCTGGTACGCGCCGGCGGCGCTGCTGGCGCAGGCCGGGCGCGACTTTCCCCAGTCGCTGGCGCGCGTGCCGGTCCTGCTGCCCACCACCCACGCTGCGGTACGCCACCGCATCGACCAGTGGTTCGAGCGCCTGGGCCTGCGACCGCATGTGGTGGGCGAGTTCGAGGACAGCGCGCTGCAGGTCACCTTCGGCGCCGCCGGCATGGGCGTGTTCGCGGCCCCCGATCTGATCCACGACAAGCTCAGCGCGCGCTACGAGGTCAGGCGCATCGGCGCCTGCGACGGCGTGGAGGAGCACTTCTTTGCCATCGGCAACGAGCGCAAGATCCAGCACCCGCTGGTGCAGCGGCTGCTGCCGCCACGCGCCTAGCGGAAGCTGTCCACCGCAAGCTGGCCTGCCGCGTTATGTGTTTGAAGCGGGTTTCGGGGCGGGTTAGGAAAATTTCCGGGCAGTAGACCCTGCGACTGGCTAGGAGAACTCATGAACAAGGCCCTGCTTGCCGCCGTCACCATCGCACTGGGCTGCGTCACCACGCTGGCGAGCGCCGGCCCACCGCACGGTGGCGGTCGTTATGCCGGCCCCTATCCGGGCGGAGCCTACCGTCCCTACTACCCGCCGGTGCGGCCGGTGTACCCCGGCTGGGGTGCGGGCTACTGGGGGCCGCGAGCGGGCATTTACTTCGGGGCCCCGGCCTATTGGGGCGGCGGCTGGCCCTATGCCTATAGTTGGGGAGCTGCGTATCCCGCGCCCTATGCGGTCCCCTACTCGGTACCGTATACGGTGGCGCCATTCGTCGTGAACACCGCTCCGGCGCCGCAGGCCATCGTGCAGCCGGCGCCGGCTGCTCCCGCCGACAACTACTGGTACTACTGCACCCAGCCGACGGGCTATTACCCCTATGTGCAGAACTGCAGCCAGCCATGGATGAAGGTGGTGCCGCAAGTACCGGGCAGCAACAACTCGCCACCGCAACTGGCGCCTTGACCATGGCCGCCCTGTCTAGGCTCACGGCCTTTCCGGCAGCGGTGCTGCTGATGCTGCAGGGCTGTGCTGTCACTCCGGCGGGCCCGAGCGTGATGGTGCTGCCCGGAGCGCAGAAGACCCAGGCCCAGTTCCATGCCGACCAGGTCAGCTGTCAGGAGCAGGCCCAGGCCCAAGTGGCGCCCAGCGTCGATGCAGCCAACAACCAGGCCGCGGCCACGGCCGTCGTCGGCACTGCCATCGGAGCCGCCATCGGTGCGCTGGTCGGCTACGGCGGCTATGGCGGCTATGGCAACTATGCCAACCAGGCGGCAGCCTGGGGTGCCGGGGCCGGCCTGATGTACGGTGGCGCCGTGGGCAGCGGCAGTTCGCAGGCCTCCAATCTCGGGCTGCAGCAGCGCTACGACAATGCTTTTGCGCAATGCATGGTGCTGCGCGGCAACCAGATGCCTGGCGTGGCCAGTCTTCGCCGAGCGGCGCCGGCGATCCCGCCACCGCCGCCGAACTATCCGCCGTCGAACGCGAGGCCGCCGTCGGTGCCGCCGCCGAATACGCCAGCACCGGTCGGCGTCGTCGCGCCAACCTGAGCCGACGGCATTCTCAGCCGTGCAGCCGGCTGCTGCGCGGCACGCTGGCCAGCAGGAAATCCATCTGGTCGGCCAGGATGCGCCGGCCGCGCAGGATCATGTCCTCGTGCAGGTTGGGCACATAGGGCAGGTACAGCAGGCTCATGCGCGCCTCCTCGGGCAGGCGGTTGCCCTTGCGGCCGTTGCAGGCGCGACAGGCCGTGATGCAGTTCATCCAACTGTCCAGCCCGCCCCGCGATACCGGCGTGATGTGCTCGCGGGTCAGTTCGTCGAAGTGGAAGCGCCCTCCGCAGTAGGCGCAGACCTGACGGTCGCGGTTGAACAGCTTGGGGTTGCTCAGGGCGGGCGCCTGGCGCCAGGCGCGCGAAGGGATCGCGCCGCGTACCGCAATGATCGGTTGCACTTCGATGCGCGACTGCAGACCGCTGCAGCGCTGGATGCCACCGCGCAGGACCTGAAAGGTATCGCCGAGCGTCCATGCCACCGCATCGCTGGCATAAAGCACCGCGGCGTCGCGCGGCGAGATCCAGGCTTGCGGACGACCCGACACGTCGAGTTGAAGAACGTCCATGGACGCAAGATTAATCGATTCAGTCGAAGCGGCTCAAGCGCTTGGCGAATTGAGGTGGATCCGGCCCGATCGGCGCTCCTGAATGTGCCGGCGCAGGCAAGACGCGGTCATTGCGTCCGGGTAAACCCTGAAATCGTCGCGGCCTGCTGCCACTTCTAGAACCCGACACCTAGAAATTCACGCCAGCGCTCACCCCATGTCCTCGCCGAAGTCTGCAAAATAGAACGATCGTTCGTTTCTATTCCCTGCCTGCTGAGTCCACCGTGTCCGCCGTCCCATCACCACGCACGCCGCACGACAGCCCCGTTGCCAAGCCCATGCAGAAGGGCCAGCAAACGCGCGCGGCCATCCTCGATTCGGCCTTGAGCCTGGCCTCGCAGATGGGCTTGGAGGGCCTGTCGATAGGTGCCCTGGCCGAGGTGGCACACATGAGCAAGTCGGGTGTGTTTGCCCACTTCGGCTCGCGCGAGGAACTGCAGATTGCCGTCATCCGCGAGTACCACCGCCGTTTCGAGGAAGAGGTGTTCTTCCCGGCAATGCGCGAGCCGCGCGGCGTGCCGCGTCTGCGCACGCTGTTCGAGCGCTGGCTGCGACGCGTCTCGGTCGAAGTCGATTCGGGCTGCATCTACATCAGCGGCGCGGTCGAGTTCGACGACCGGCCCGGCCCGGTGCGCGACGCGCTGGTGAGCATGGTGCGCGCCTGGCACGACGCACTGGAACGCGCGATCCGCATTGCGATCGAAGACGGCCAACTCAAAGCCGATACCGACGCGCAACAGATGCTGTTCGAGATGCACGGCCTGATCCTCGCCCTGCACCACGACGCGCGCCTTATGCGCACACCCGGTGCGCCTGAGCGTGCCCGATTGGCGTTCGAGCGTGTCGTCAAGCAATACCTCGTCGACGGCGCCAGCGTGCGCAAGTCGCGTCACTGAACCTTTTCTTCCTCAGGAGCCTCGACATGCCCCAGTACACCCCCCCGGTTCGCGACATGCAGTTCGTCTTCCATGAGTTGCTGAACGCGGTCGATGAACTGAACACGATGCCGCGCTACAAGGACGTCGACGTCGACACCGTCAATTCGGTGCTCGAAGAGGGGGGCAAGTTCGCTGCCGAAGTGGCATTCCCGCTCAACATCAGCGGCGACCAGCAGGGCTGCAAGCTCGACCCGAAGACGCACGAGGTCCGCACGCCCGATGGCTTCAAGGATGCCTATGCGCAGTACGTCGAAGGCGGCTGGCCGTCGATGGTCTGCGACCCGGCCTACGGTGGCCAGGGTCTGCCGGTGCTGCTGAACCAGTGCTTCTTCGAGATGCTGAATTCGGCCAACCAGGCCTGGACCATGTACCCGGGCCTGTCGCACGGTGCCTATGCCTGCCTGCACGAGCATGGCACCCCGGAACAGAAGGCCACCTACCTGCCGCGCCTGGCCAAGGGCGAGTGGACCGGCACCATGTGCCTGACCGAGCCGCAATGCGGCACCGATCTCGGCCTGTTGCGCACCAAGGCCGAGCCGCAGCCCGATGGCAGCTACAAGCTCACCGGCCAGAAGATCTTCATCTCCGCCGGCGAACACGACCTGGCCGACAACATCATCCATCTGGTGCTGGCGCGCCTGCCGGAGGCTCCTTCGGGCAGCAAAGGCATCTCGCTGTTCGTGGTGCCGAAGTTCAAGCTCAAGGCCGACGGCTCGCTGGGCGAGCGCAACCCGATCTTCTGTGGCGCGCTGGAGCACAAGATGGGCATTCACGGCAGCGCCACCTGCCAGATGAACCTGGACGGCGCCACGGGCACGCTGGTCGGCGCGCCCAACAAGGGCCTGAACGCGATGTTCGTGATGATGAATGCCGCGCGCCTGGGCGTGGGCAACCAGTCGCTGGGGCTGACCGAAGTGGCCTACCAGAACGCCGTGGCCTATGCCAAGGACCGCATCCAGATGCGCGCGCTGTCCGGCCCGAAGGCGGCCGACAAGCCGGCCGACCCGATCATCGTGCATCCCGACGTGCGCAAGATGCTGCTCACCGCGCGTGCCTACGCCGAGGGCGGCCGCGCGCTGGCGATGTACTGCGCGCTGCTGCTCGACAAGGAGCATGCCTCGGAAGACGAGGACGAGCGCAAGGACGCTGCCGACCTGGTGGCACTGCTCACGCCGATCGTCAAGGCCTTCCTCACCGACAACGGCTGGCTCGCCACCTCGGGCTGCCTGCAGGTCTTCGGCGGGCACGGCTACATCAAGGAATGGGGCATGGAGCAGTTCGTGCGCGATGCCCGCATCAACATGATTTACGAGGGTACCAACACCATCCAGTCGCTGGATTTCCTGGGCCGCAAGGTGCTGGGCGACAACGGCGCGAAGATGCGCAAGTTCGGCAAGCTGGTGACCGAGTTCGTCGAGGAAGAAGGCACGAACGAGGCGATGCAGGAGTTCGTCAACCCGCTGGCCGACCTGGGCGACAAGGTCACCAAGCTGAGCATGGAACTCGGCATGAAGGCCATGGCCAATGCCGACGAGGTGGGTGCAGCCGCGACCGACTACCTGCGGGTGTGTGGTCACCTGGTGTTCGCCTACTTCTGGGCGCGCATGGCCAAGATCGCCCTGGCCAAGAAGGACTCGGGCGACCCGTTCTATGCTGCCAAGCTGCATACGGCGCGCTTCTATTTCGCCAAGCTGCTGCCCGAGACCTCGGGCCTGATCCGCAGCGCCCGCGCCGGCATGGCGCCGCTGATGGACATGGAAGAGGCGCTGTTCTGAGGCGCCACACTACGCAACCCACCCCCAGAGGAGACATCGGATGAAGACATGCATTGCTGCCCTCGTGCTGGTCGCCGCCACCGGCACTGCCCTGGCGCAGGCCACGCCGACCGGGCTGTGGAAGACCATCGACGACGAGACCAAGGCCGAGAAGTCGCTGGTCCGCATCAGCGACAACGGCGGCGTCTACACCGGCAAGATCGAGAAGATCCTGTCCGACAAGCCCGATGCCAAGTGCACCGAATGCACCGACGAGCGCAAGGGCCAACCGGTGCAGGGCATGACCATCATCCGCAACGTCAAGGCCAGTGCCGACGACAAGGCATTGTGGGACAGCGGCGACATCCTCGACCCGAACAACGGCAAGATCTACAAGGTGCGCCTGAAGCCGGTCGATGGCGGCAAGAAGCTCGAGGTGCGCGGGTATGTCGGCGCGCCGCTGCTTGGCCGCACGCAGACGTGGATCCGTGCCGAATGATTCCCTGGCCCAAAGCGGCCGCAACTTGATCTCAGGAGAAACACAGTGAGTCGATTCCAGGTCCGCAAGGTCGCCGTGCTCGGCGCCGGGGTGATGGGCGCGCAGATCGCCGCCCATCTGGTCAACTGCCGCGTGCCGGTCGTGCTCTTCGACTTGCCCGCCAAGGAGGGCCCGAAGTCCGGCATCGCGCTGAAGGCGATCGACAACCTGAAGAAGCTCAAGCCCGCGCCGCTGGGCGTGCCCGAAGGCGCGGCGCTGATCCAGCCTGCCAACTACGAGGAGCACCTCGAGCTGCTGGCCGGCTGCGACCTGGTGATCGAGGCCATTGCCGAGCGCATGGACTGGAAGCTCGACCTGTACCGGAAGATCGCACCGCAGGTCGCGCCGCATGCCATCCTGGCCAGCAACACCTCGGGCCTGTCGATCACCAAGTTGAGCGAGGCTATTCCCCAGGAGATGCGCGCGCGCTTCTGCGGTATCCACTTCTTCAACCCGCCGCGCTACATGGCGCTGGTCGAGCTGATCGCCACGCCGAGCACGAAGCCCGAGGTGCTGGACCAGCTGGAGGCCTTCGTCACCAGCGGCCTGGGCAAGAACGTGGTGCGTGCCAAGGACACGCCGAACTTCATCGCCAACCGCGTCGGCATCGCCGGCATGCTGGCGACCATGCTCGAGGCCAACAAGGCCGGCCTGAGCTACGACGTGGTGGACGACCTCACCGGCAAGAAGCTGGGCCGCGCCAGCAGCGGCACCTTCCGCACCGCCGACGTCGTCGGTCTGGACACGATGGCGCATGTCATCAAGACGCTGCAGGACACGTTGTCGGCCGACGCCGACCCGTTCTATGGCAGCTTCGCCACGCCGGCCGACCTGGGCCAGTTGCTCGCCGCCGGCGCGCTGGGCCAAAAGACCGGCGCCGGCTTCTACAAGAAGGTGGGCAAGGACATCCAGCGCTTCGACGCCGCCAGCAGCGGTTACGTGGCCGCGGGCGGCAAGGCCGACGCCATCGTCGAGCGCATGCTGAAGAAGCCCGCCGCCGAGCGGCTGAAGCTGCTGCGCGAGAGCAGCAATCCGCAGGCCCAGTTCCTGTGGGCGCTGCACCGCAACAGCTTCCACTATGCGGCCGTGCACCTGAGCACGATTGCCGACAGCGCGCGCGACGTCGACTTCGCGATGCGCTGGGGCTTCGGCGTCAAGCAGGGCCCGTTCGAGCTTTGGCAGGAAGCCGGCTGGAAGCAGGTGGCGCAGTGGATCCAGGAAGACATCGAGTCCGGCAAGGCGCTGTGCAAGGCGCCGCTGCCGGCCTGGGTGTTCGATGGGCGCGAGGGTGTGCACACCGCCGAAGGCTCATGGAGCCCGGCGAAGAAGGCCTATGTGGCGCTGTCGGCGCTGCCGGTGTACCAGCGCCAGCACTTCCGCGAGAACGTGCTCGGTGCCGCGCGTCT
>Ga0209668_10001144_pt1 | contig 11261 bp, 11 predicted proteins | sample FrelakmetPLP11PL_FD_187150 | JGI IMG/M metagenome (GOLD analysis project Ga0209668, IMG submission 187150) | Freshwater lake sediment microbial communities from the University of Notre Dame, USA, for methane emissions studies - PLP11 PL (SPAdes)... | ecosystem: Environmental > Aquatic >... | reverse complement strand
AGTGTCTCCGCTTTAAAATATCTAGAAAAAGATAGTCATAAAAACGTTGCTGAAGCAGCCAGGATTTCTCTACAAAGACTTGAGGAAACCAACAACCTGAGTTAACTGAGTTCGGTGTTAGGAGTTCGGAGTTTCTCCTTCGGAGACGCTACGCGAACGGAGTTTGGAGTTATGATTTTTTCAAAGAGATCGTAAGGGTTTGAGAATCATACTTGGGGCGAGTTTTCCAACAATTCTCTTATGTCGAACTCAGGTTGAGTTGAACTTAAAGTCGCTTCCTAGTTTTTAATAATAGAAGGCATTGTTAAAATTGTGATGCAGGACAACTTTATTTATGAACATTGAAGAATTTTTTGAATTAAGTGCTGGAAAATGGTTTTCCCATCGCACCAGTCACCACTTAGCGTTTAAACAGTCAGAAGACGGCAAATCAGACATTGTAATTGAAATGTTAGCCGCTGATCATCCAGAAGTAATTAAACTGTGTGAACAGTATGAAATTGCGCCAAATAAAGCTTCCTGTGGGGCGCGAGTTACCTGGAATGGCACAATGGAATGGGACGAAGAAAAACATCAGGGTTCGACTGTTTTAGCCACAGTCCCCAATACAGATAACCCAGATGAAGGTAAATTACTTCGGGAAATGGGTTATGCCGAAAAAGCCCCCGTTGCTGGTAGCTATAAAATCGGTGATGATGGGGCTTTAACTCTAATTACTGAGTATGAAACCATGTGGTCTGAAGAAAGGCTATGGTTTGCCAGTCCTAATTTACGGATGCGGGTAAGTGTGCTAAAGCGGTTTGGTGGCTTTAGCATGGCTTCCTTCACTTCTGAAATCCGTATGGGTAGCACAGATGCTTCTAAAAAGGCTACTGAAGCCGCTAATTCAGTTAATACACCCGCAGTCTAAAACATTCGACTACAATATTGAGGCTGGTAATTGGTAATGGGTCGTTGATAATGGGTAATGGGTCATTGGTCATTGGTCATTGGTAATTACCTCTTGCCTCTTGATCACATTTACAGCAAATTGTAGATTAATTAGGTACAGGATATAAATTCCAAGCCAGACAGCAAGCTAGTACCGCAGGGCGGAAGTCAAAAGTCAAAAGTCAAAACAAAGACAGTATAGGCTTTTTAACGATTTAGAATGGTTGGTTGATTTACGTCGTTGTGTACTAGTTTTTACTTCTTCCTCCTGACTCCTGACTCCTGACTCCTAACTCCTTCTTCTTAAATTTGCAACAAATTAGCTAGAAATTTGGGTAATGGTAAAACAATCAACAATAGCAAAGCCATTGACATTAATCCCATAAAATCCCGTTGATTATCTAATTCTGTGACATCATTTAAAGCAGGTTCATCAACTAAGGGAACAAATAATAAAATAATTGCCCAAAATAAAAATTCTTCTCGGATAAACGAAAGCATTAGTAATAATAATCTGGCAACTTGACCAATAATCACAGCAGTTCTTTGTCCAAACATAGCATGAACAATGTGACCACCATCTAATTGTCCCACAGGCATTAAATTTAATGCGGTGACAATTAATCCTAAAAAACCTGCAACTGCAACTGGATGTAAATCAATGGCAGATTTTGCAGTTAATTCGCTTCCTAAAGCCAATTTTGAAAGTAAAGCTAATAGAATCGAATATTTAGGATTGAGTGCATTGGGGTTTAAAAGTCCGGCTTTTTCGGGTAAAGCTACTATTTCTGAATGAGCTAAACCCCAAACTAATAAAGGTATAGTCATAATAAATCCTGCCAGGGGTCCTGCAATACTCACATCAAATAATGCTTTGCGGTGAGGTATGGGACTCTGCATTTTAATAAAAGCACCAAATGTGCCTAAGAAAAAAGGTATAGGAATAAAATAGGGTAATGTGGTGCGAATTTTGTAGAATTTCGCTGTTAAATAATGACCTAGTTCGTGAGTTCCTAAGATAGTTATTAGTCCCAAAGCATAAGGTAAACCCTGAAGAAATAATGTGAAATCAGATTCTAGTTGGGTGATATTAAAACCCGCGATTTTTGAGCCGATAAAAGTGGTGCTGAATAAAGTTGCTACTAACAATAGTAATGCTAAGACTGGTTCGGAAATTTTTCCTGAGTCTTGTTCTTGTTGGTGATTTTGTTTAACTGTTTGGGGGTTGGGAACTAATACAAAGAAGGGTTTATCATTCATTCCTTCTTGAAATATGACTAAAAAGCGATCGCCAAATTGTCCTTCAATATTAGTTTTAATCTGCTCATAAGCCGCACTAGCCATAGTTCGCAACTGTCCCCGACAAATTACTGCTTGGGGACGATACTCAATATTTTGCACATAATAAACAGACCAGGGAAAACAATTTCGCAATTGGCTTTCTTCTGCTAAGTCTATGGGACGGACAGGTGCTGTTTCTCCGGGAGGATGATTATCTGATGGTGATAGATTTTCTGGAGATTGATTTTGGGGATTTACGGGTAATTGCCGACCCCGATTAAACAATACCCAATATAATAATAAACAACCTCCCGATACCCAAAGAATGAGTGCTGATGGGGGAGCTTGTTTAGGACCATATATCAGCGTCCAACCAGTCAATACAAATGCAGGTGTCATTAAAACCAACCACAATAACCATACAGGGGTTCTTGTAGCCCGTGCAACGCTTTGTTGCATCATTAAATAAGTCAATGACCCCAGAAGGAGGAGAAACCAAAATGCCATATTATTTTCACTATATTTGATAGAATGCCTTACAAAAAAGGGAACAGGAAGGAACAGGGAACAGATAAGAGTTTGATGGCCTATTTTCTAACTTCACTAAATCAAATTTAGATGAGTCTTAGGTTAGAATGCTTTACTTATGATTTTTGTTACAGATTTCAAGTATAGCAACGGTCAAGGTAGTTAAGACATGAATTGATTATAAAACTCCGTCAACAACAGGTTTTTACTCCTGACTCCTGCTATATAAGCAAGACTGCACGCCTTAATTTTTCAATCACAGTTCACAGTCATGGTGAATACACTGTAACCTGATTGTTCACCACTCCTTGAGTTTGAGTTTTTTCATTTATGTCTTCTTTTCCCCAGCAGTCGAGTTACAAGACTAAACCACCACGTTCTATCTTGACAAAAAGCCCGTCAACGCCAGAAAATCCTCTGATTTTTACGAATAACAGTATTTTTGCCTTTCCACCTAATCGGGACACTTTAGGAGGAACATCTTACTTCATTATCAGCAATGAAGGAAATATTCTCATAGATTGCCCAGCTTTAGAACAAATAAACCAGGATTTTTTGTCCTTACATGGGGGAGTCAGGTGGTTTTTTATCAGTCATCGTGGTGCTATTGGCAAAGCCGCAGAATATCAGCAAATCTTAAATTGCGAAATTCTCATCCAAGAACAAGAAGCCTATTTATTGCCCGGTGCAACTGTCACCACTTTTACTGATGAGTTCACTCTCAATGCCACAACACAAATAATTTGGACACCAGGCCATTCTCCAGGCTCTTCTTGTTTATATTATCGTGAATTTGACGGCGTGTTATTTTCAGGACGGCATTTACTTCCTAACCAGCATGGCGAACCTATGCCACTACGCACTTCTAAAACTTTTCATTGGCTACGACAACTCAAAAGCGTTAAGTTATTGAGCGATCACTTCACACCACAAACTTTAACCTATTTATGCCCTGGCGCTAATACAGGCTACCTCAGAGGTAAACCCTGTATAGACCAAGCTTACCAAAAAATCACCAACTTGAATTTAGGGGAATAGGTGACAGGTGACAGGTAACAGGTGACAGGTGACAGGTGACAGGTAACAGGTGACAGGTAACAGGTGACAGGTGACAGTTAAGAGGGAATAGGGAATAGGGAATAGGGAAAGAAATTCCTACCAATTACCAATTACCCATTACCCATTACCAATTACCAATTACCCATTACCCATTACCCATTACCAATTTTTTATTCAAAAGTTCTACAGCCGCTTGATATTGAGCATCTGCATTTGTGCCGACTTGTTCCCGGTTAAGTGATAGTTGGGGAATAATTTGATCAGGTTTAATTCCCAACTTATTAATATCTCGATGGTTAGGAGTTTCATATTTAGCAATTGTCACCGCCAAACCAGAACCGTCCGATAATTCAAACAAAGATTGAATTAAACCCTTACCAAAAGTCGTTTCCCCAATTAATTGGGCGCGATGATTATCTTGTAATGCACCCGCGAGGATTTCGCTGGCGCTGGCTGTTCCTTTATTAACGAGAATTACTAAAGGATCTGTTGTTAAAGCCGGGCCAAAGGCTTCATAGCTGCCTTGAATGCCTTGACGGTTGGCTGTGTAAACGATTGTTCCAGAGTCCAACCATAAACGAGCAGTTTCAATTCCCGCTTGTAAGAGTCCACCGGGATTATTTCTTAAATCAAGAATATAGGCATCCGCGCCTTTTTTTTCTAAAATAGAAATAGCGTGTGCCAACTCAGTAACAGCATTGGCACTAAATTGACTCAGGGATAGATAACCAATCTTAGTTCCTTGGGGGGATAATCGTAAATCAGCAACAACAGGATTCAGCGAAATGCGATCGCGCACCAAGATGACTTCCTTGTCCGGTTCTCCTTCCCTGGCAATTAACAAAGTAACCACACTGCCCATTGGTCCTCGCATTCGCGCCGCCGCCTCATCAAGAGTCAGATTCTCTGTAGATAAACCCTCAATCTGCAAAATGCGATCGCCTGGTTTTAAACCCGCCTGATCCGCCGGAGAATTATTAATAGGTGTAATTACCTCCAACACACCAGTTTGGGGATTGAGCGTAATTTGTAAACCCACACCAGTTAACTCTCCAGAAGTGCTAACCTGCAAACTCCGATATTTCTCAGGATCAAGAAACCGGGTAAAAGGATCATCCAAACTCTTCAGCATCCCCTGAATAGTAGTATAGGCTGCTTCATGATTAGCAAAATGCCCTTTTAACGCCTTTTGTCGTACAGCAAGCCAGCTTTGATGGTTAAAAGTGCCATCTAAATAAGAGCGATTAACAATTCGCCATACTTCATAAACTAACTTCTGTTCTGGAGTCAAAGCCGAAGCAGGCGGAACATATCCTCCCAAAACCAAACTGAAAAGCAATAGTAGCAACCATCCTAGCCGCCAAACCCGTTTGTGAATGAACCCTAATTTCAGTGCCATCTCAGACTCAAATTCCCTAAAAATTTCTGTAATGCTCAGTTGCTGATGAAATCTATCTCTCGACTATGTTACTTTTTTTATAGAAGAAGTGCATTCTTCTCATAAAGTTGCTAGTCCAAATTTATGAGCTGCCCATTCTTCCTGATCAACGATAAAATCATCTTTGGAGTCAACATAGTTAGCGTTGGCTCGTAAAGACAAGGAGACAGGAATATCTATCAAAGATAGGGTGAGTTACACCCAAATTTACGCTCGTGGACAAATAGAAGCCCATTCTCTTGGATGAAGCGAGAAGCGAACCCTCTAACTGAGGTTAGTTGAATAGTCATGGCCGACTAAGCTTCGCATAACAAAACTTATCAACCGCAATCTATTTTTAGGACCTTAAGATTGTATGGCTAACGTCTATGACTGGTTTGAGGAACGCTTGGATCTCCAAGAAATTGCTGATGATATCACCACCAAATACGTTCCTCCCCACGTTAACATCTTCTACTGCTTAGGTGGAATTACCCTAGTCTGCTTCCTGATCCAGTTCGCCACCGGATTTGCGATGACATTCTACTACAAACCCACCGTTGCCGAAGCTTTCTCCTCCGTAGAGTACATCATGAATGAAGTCAACTTCGGTTGGTTAATTCGCTCCATTCACCGCTGGTCAGCCAGCATGATGGTATTGATGATGATTCTCCACACATTCCGCGTTTACCTCACAGGTGGCTTCAAAAAGCCCCGCGAATTGACCTGGATCAGTGGTGTTATCCTCGCAGTTATCACCGTTTCCTTCGGTGTAACAGGCTACTCTCTCCCTTGGGACCAAATTGGTTACTGGGCTGTAAAAATTGTTAGTGGTGTACCAGAAGCCATTCCCGTAGTCGGCGTTCTCATCTCCGATTTACTTCGTGGTGGTTCTAGTGTTGGTCAGGCCACCCTTACCCGCTACTACAGCGCCCACACCTTCGTTCTCCCTTGGTTAATTGCCGTCTTCATGTTGTTCCACTTCTTGATGATTCGCAAACAAGGTATTTCTGGACCTTTGTAATTAAAGTTATTAGCAAATAGGCGAAACTTGTGTTTCCAGATCATCGTAGTTTGTTTTAAACTAAAGAGAAAATACAGCAGAATTGAGGAGTCAGGAGTCAAGAGTCAGGAGTAAAACTGGCTTTGTGTATAAGTTTCAATTTAGATTTTGTACCTCCTAACTATGCCACCTGCTGTAACTTGTCAGTTGTAGACATAAACTACTATCGGAAACTCAAGCTAGGTGTATTGTTGATAGCTTTCATCAATACTTTAAATTCACTTCAGCCGGAGAGCGCATTTAGAAATGTCAACCCAAAAAAAACCGGATCTGAGCGATCCCAAATTAAGAGCTAAACTTGCCCAAGGTATGGGTCACAATTACTATGGTGAACCAGCTTGGCCTAACGATTTGCTCTATATATTCCCAGTCGTAATTATGGGTTCTTTCGCCTGTATTGTGGCTCTAGCAGTCCTAGAACCCGCTGTCATCGGTGAACCAGCCAATCCTTTCGCTACCCCTTTGGAAATTTTGCCAGAGTGGTACTTATATCCTGTATTCCAAATTCTCCGCTCACTACCTAGTAAACTATTAGGTGTGTTAGCAATGGCTGCTGTACCCCTGGGCTTAATTCTCGTTCCCTTTTTGGAAAACGTGAATAAGTTCCAAAATCCTTTCCGTCGTCCCGTAGCAACAACAGTATTTCTTTTTGGTACTCTTGTTACCATCTGGTTAGGTATTGGTGCTGCAATGCCATTAGACAAATCCTTAACTTTAGGATTATTCTAAGGTAGTTGTAGTTACAGTTAAAACTAAATCTAGTAGCGTCTGTGATTTTCAAGAGTATATACAGAATCATATCTGACAAATAGCCGTAATTATTTGATGGTCTACTTGTGACTGGTATTTTTCAAGAGATATACTTTTGAAGATCAACAGCCGCTAACTGAACTAAAACTGCGGGAAGAGTATATGAGTGATGAGGATAGAGTTGCAGGAGTCGGGAGTCAGGCGTGAAAGCCTGTTGTGGATGGAGTTTCATGAATACCTACGGTACCTTGACACGAACAATTCATGTCCTAACCACCTTGACCGTTGCTATAAAACCAAAATATCTCTAATCTAATCATCACCATTCCTAAATGTGAACTTCTCAAATCACAAAAACACAACTACTGTTCAATTACTTTCTATTCAAGTCACGGTCAATGCTTAGCATAGTGCAGCAAGACCATCGAACGGTAAGGAGCGATCTTAAGCTCTTAAATCCAGTGCAACAATGGTTTGAAGAATTCTGTCACCAATATTTACCTAAATATGGCTGGTCAGATAGCCAACTTTATCGTCTCAACCTAGCTTTAGCAGAAGGTTTTACCAACGCAGTTCGTCATGCTCATCATGCTTTACCACCGGAAACAACTATAGAAATTCAAGTCAGTTTATGGACTGATAGGCTGGAAGTGAGAATTTGGGATTATGGAAAACCATTTAATCCTGATGTGATTACCGAGCCAGAACCGGGAACTCTACAAGTAGGTGGATATGGATGGTTTTTACTCCGCCGTTTGGCGGATAAAGTTGTGTACGAACGTGATTCAGATGGTAGGAATTGCCTGTTAATTGTTAAATATTGTTTAGAAGAACAGCAAAATTAGAAGTTAGTCAGCTATCCGATATTTGAAAGTCAAAATTCAAAATTCAAAATAATTACATTTGTAGTTACAGCAAATTGCACATTAATCAGGTACAGGATGTAAATTCAAAACCAGGCAGCAAGCCAGTTGTAATCCTGACTCCTGACTCCTGCTGTATTTTGTGGTGTTTGTTATAATCAGACCGAAATAAAAAACTTTTTTCTCCACGAAAAGATAATTTTTAAAGAAGAGTTAATATTTTATTAGCACAAAGCAAGAGACATGACCTTGAAAAAATTGCAATTTAATTTTGAGAAAATCCGTCCCTGGCTAACCCTGTTAGCGATCGCCTGGTTATTAGCATCATTGGGATTGGGCTGGTTAGTTAATTCCTTAGTAATTATTTTGGGGTTATTGTTTTTGTTGCCTGTGATAGCATTCTTGGGGTTTCGCTGGTGGTTACAAAAGAATTTAGTTACTAGCCAGTGTCCTGTCTGTGGGTATGAATTAACAGGGATAAATAACAGCCAAGTACAATGTGCTAACTGTGGTGAACAACTATTGGTTAAAAACTTTCAATTCCAACGCTTCACACCAGAGGGAACAATTGATGTAAAAGCGGTTGAAGTGCAAGCCCAATCACTGGAAGATTAGGAAGTTGTCAGTTGTCGGTTGGAATCTAGAAGGGTGAATTTAGGAAAGTTGCCCATTGATCTAGATGTTTGAGAAAATGTGGTTGTTGTAGTTCAGACAGCCAGAGAATCAAGGCATCCTCATTGTTATCTTTGTAATAACCCCGTCGTTTTCCCGCAGTTTTGAAACCAAATTTTTGATACAAAGAAATAGCAACGTGGTTAGAATCGCGGACTTCGAGGGTAGCCCTCTCCAAACCAATATCCACCGCAGTTTGCAGCAGGGAATATAATAGAGCTTTTCCCAGTCCTTGACCATGATATTGGGGATGAACTGCCAAAATTGTAATGTGTGCTTCCTCTAAAATTGACCAGAAGCACCCCATTCCTAGCAATTCGCAGTGATTAAAAGGTGAAAATAAACCCAAAAAATGACTATTAGGACTTTCTAACTCTCGTAGGTAGCCTTCCATAGTCCATAAACCATCAAAACAGGCCTTATCTAGTTCTAATAGTTCAGTTAGATTATCTTTGGTTAAAGATTGAATTTTTAATTCGGATGAAATCACAATTTTTGAGGATTGAGGAAGGTTAATTACCAATTACCAATTATCCATTACCAATGAGAGGGTAAACTGGAAATTAGGACATATACTCATGGCCTAATTTTTCACAAAGACAACTCTTATTAGTTATGGTATCGACTTACCCTGTCGAAGTTCAACTTTCTGGCCGTCAATATTTACAGTCAACAACTGGTGACAGTGCGGATATTTCTCCTAATCAACAACTCTTACCTTTGACAGCGAGAGTTAATGATCATGATCATCTGGAAATCGGTGGGTGTGATGTTACAACCCTAGTTGAACAGTTTGCTTCACCTTTATATATTTTAGATGAGGAAACCCTGCGGACAGCTTGTAGACAATATCGAGATACCTTCAAGGAATATTACAAGGGAGAATCTCAGGTACTTTATGCTTCTAAGGCCTGGAATTGTTTAGCTGTTTGTGCGATTGTGGCCTCAGAAGGTTTAGGAATTGATGTAGTCTCCGGTGGCGAACTTTATACTGCGCTGAATGCGGGTATGAGTCCTGATAAAATTTACTTACATGGAAATAATAAATCTCATGACGAGTTAGTTTTAGCGATTCAGTCTGGATGTACTATTGTAGCGGATAACTGGCATGAATTAGATATGCTGGTGAAGATAGCAGGGGAGAACATGGAAAATTCTTCTCTTTCGCCCATTCGGATCATGCTACGCTTAACTCCTGGGATAGAATGCCATACTCACGAATATATTCGCACTGGACACTTAGATAGTAAATTTGGTTTTGATCCCCATGATTTACAAGAGGTGTTTGCTTTTGTGAGTCAACAGCCTAGTTTAAACTGTGTGGGGTTACACGCTCATATTGGTTCACAAATTTTTGAACGTCAACCACATAGAGATTTAGCGGCTGTGATGGTGCAGTGGTTAAGAGATGCGGCCAAACATGGTTTGCAGGTGACAGAATTAAATATTGGTGGTGGTCTAGGGATTAAATATACAGAATCTGATGATCCACCAAGCATTGCCGAATGGTCTAAGGCAATTTGTGAAGTTGTACAAGCCGCTTGTACATCGGAAAACTTGCCTTTACCAAAGTTACTCTGTGAGCCAGGGCGATCGCTTATTGCCACATCTTGTGTCACTGCTTATACAGTTGGTGCTACCAAAGTGGTTCCTGAAATTCGCACCTACGTGGCGATTGATGGCGGAATGTCAGATAATCCCCGTCCTATCACCTATCAATCAGTTTATCGGGTGGTGGTTGCGAATAAAATATCTGCTCCTTGCACCGAAATCGTGACATTGGCGGGTAAACATTGCGAATCAGGAGATATTCTGATTAAAAATGCCCAACTGCCAAAAACTGAAGCAAATGATATTCTCGTAGTTATGGGAACTGGTGCATACAATTACAGTATGGCATCTAACTACAATCGCCTCCCTCGACCGGCAGCAGTTGTAGTGGCAAATAGCGAAGCAAATTTAATTTTGCAGCGCGAAACTTATCAAGACTTGATTCGACAGGATTGCCTACCGGAAAGACTTAAATAGTCCGTAGTCAGTGGTCAGTGGTCAGTGGTTAAAAAATCACAAATGACAAATGACAACTGACGACTGACAACTGACAAATGACTATAAGAATCCAGATGTCATGAGAGATTGGTGGAAGCAATGGCTGATAAACCTGGGAGATTGGTCGCAGTCCTTGCTCCTTGGGACTCTGGATATGATGTTGGTGCTGGCACTGACATACATGATCCTGGTGATTATTAGTGAACGGCGCACATTATGGATGGTGCGAGGGTTTATAGTCTTAATGCTTTGCTCGGCGCTCAGTGGCAAGTTAGGATTACCTTTGCTAAATTTTGTTCTGGAAAAATTGGTGATTGGCTGTGCTGTGGCTATGGCTGTGGCGCTGCAATCAGAATTTCGCCGTTTTTTGGAACAATTGGGACGTGGGGAATTTTGGCAGTTATTTCAAAATAATGCTAGAGCAATTCCTAAGTCGGATAGTGTAATTGATGAAATTGTTGATGCAATTAAAGAGTTATCAAAAAATCGGATTGGCGCTCTACTAATTTTAGAAACCACAGGACCTATTGAAGAACAAGATTTTTCAGTGCCGGGGGTGAAGCTAAATGCTGAAGTTTCTAAAGAACTGATCCAAACTATTTTTCAACCAAAAACCTTGCTACATGATGGAGCAACGTTAATTCGTGGT
>Ga0209668_10001143_pt1 | contig 11262 bp, 6 predicted proteins | sample FrelakmetPLP11PL_FD_187150 | JGI IMG/M metagenome (GOLD analysis project Ga0209668, IMG submission 187150) | Freshwater lake sediment microbial communities from the University of Notre Dame, USA, for methane emissions studies - PLP11 PL (SPAdes)... | ecosystem: Environmental > Aquatic >... | reverse complement strand
AATCTGCGTCATTCTGCGAATATCCAGCCGCACAGATGCATAGAACTTAAGCGCATTACCGCCGGTGGTGGTTTCCGGGTTGCCAAACATTACACCAATTTTTTCGCGCAGCTGATTAATGAAAATACAAACCGTGTTTGTTTTATTAATCGTTGCCGTTAATTTACGAAGTGCCTGACTCATTAACCGGGCGTGTAATCCCATTTTGCTATCTCCCATCTCTCCCTCTAATTCGCTCTTCGGAACCAGCGCCGCCACAGAGTCTATCACCACCACATCCAACGCTCCTGATAAAATCAGCCTGTCCGCAATTTCCAATGCCTGCTCACCATAATCAGGTTGAGATATTAATAAATTATCTACATCTACCCCCAGCTTTTGCGCATAGGAGCTATCAAATGCATGCTCTGCATCTATAATTGCACACATACCCCCCTTTTTCTGCGCTTCCGCTATTACATGAATTGCAATGGTTGTTTTTCCCGAAGATTCCGGTCCGTATATTTCTATAATTCTTCCCTTTGGTAATCCCCCAACCCCCAACGCGGCATCTAAGCCAATCGATCCGGTTGAAATTACTTCCATGGGGTCCTGACTTTTCTCATTCATCATCATCACGCTGCCCTTCCCATAATCTTTGTCAATTTTGTCGATTGTTAGCTTCAGCGCCTTCAGCTTGTCTGCATTACTCATATTGTATTTTTTAGTGTGGTTAGTAGTTCAGTCCCACAAAGATATCCCTTTTGTGTGATTAAACTAATTTTTTTAGTATTTTTTTACTAACGCAATTAGTTTTTGCTTTATTGCGCAAAAATAAGGGGTTGGTTTTTCCAACCCCTCCGTGTTTTCACTTGATTTATACCCGTTTTTTCCCCGATTACCATCCAATTCCATAATCTTCGCCATTATTAGACGATCCTCCCCATAGGGTTCCGTGTTTTTTATCTAGAAATATTGCATTGATGGGCCCACTGGTTCTGTCGCCAACGGTGATGGTATAGCCCATTATTTTGAGCGCATCCCGGGTTGCCTGGGGTGTTTTATTGCTCAACAACAACTCGCCCGCCCTTGGTCTACGGTCGCTTAAACGAGTTCCCCCCAATGAAAGCCAAAGCTGATTGGTATTAATATTGGCCGCCTCGGTCGCCTGCTGCACCGTCATGCCAAAATCGATCATATTTACAAAAAATTGTAGCAAATTTTGGTCTTGCGTATCTCCGCCCTGCACAGCAAAAGAAATAATTGGCTCCCCGTTTTTCAATGCCATAGAAGGAGTTAGCGTTACCCTGGGGCGCTTTCCGGGCGCTATCACATTAAATGGATTTATCGCCGAGTCTAAAACAAAACTCTGCAATCGCTGACTCATTCCAACACCCGTATTGCCTGCAATCGTAGCAGGAACCCATCCGCCGCTGGGAGTAATTGAAACCACCCAGCCGTCTTTATCCGCCGCCTCAACACTGGTTGTTCCTAACCAAAGTCGTTCCATATATTTTTCCCTATCTACTTGCATGGCTGTTCCGCCACTATCATGAGCCGGTAAAAAATTTCGCTTATTTGCACTATCGGTTAATTGCTTTCTCGATTGTAATAATTGAGTATATGGATTTTGTTTTCCCTCAAAAGGATAGGGGTCTCCCGGCATCACTTCGCTATCATTGGCATCTTTCCGCATCTGTGCCAGGCGCGACTTTGCATATGCTTTACTTAGCAAACCCTGCATGGGCTGATCTTTATTAAATGCCGGATCTCCATAATAAAAATCGCGATCGGCAAAACTCATATTCATCACCTGATAGAGGGTGTGAATATATTCGGGTGAGTTGTAGCCCATTGCTTTTAAATCGAGCGGCTCCAGGAGGTTGAGCGACTGCAACAACATGGGGCCCTGCGTCCACTGCGATAATTTATATACTTCTACTCCACGATAATTTACATGGAGCGGCTCTTCTTCTTTTACTTTCCAGTTGGCAAGATCTTGCATCGTAATCAACCCTCCCTGTTCTTTGCTACCTCTAACAAACTCTTCAGCAATATCGCCTTTGTAAAATCGGTCGCACGCAGCCTGAATCGCTTCTTTACGGGACTTCCCCTTTTTCAGCGCCTGTTGTTCTGCTTCCACCAGTTTACTAAGCGTGTTGAGCAAATCTTGTTGTACAAAAATTTCTCCTGCCTCGGGCGCTTCGCGTTTTTCTCCGAGATGCGGCAAAAAAACTTTTTTGCTATATGGCCATTGTTTAATCCGATCTTTTGCGCGCTCAATACTATTCGCCGTTTGCGCTTCTATTGGATATCCGGAAGCCAGTTGCATTGCAGGGGCTAACACTTTTTGCATACTCATGGTTCCATATTCCTGCAACATGTGGCAGAGGCCGCCCACTGTTCCTGGAGTTACTGCAGCGAGCGGACCATATTCCGGAGGAAATTGATAGCCTTTTTCTTTAAAAAATGCCGGTGTGGCTCCGGTGGGGGCCACCCCTAATGCATTAATGCCAATTACTTTTTTTGTTTTGGGATTGTATATCAGTGCCTGCGTTTCTCCTCCCCAGCTTAACACATCCCACATAGTACAGGTTGCCGCCAACATTGCGCAGGCGGCATCAACGGCATTTCCTCCCTGCTGAAAAATCATCGATCCAGCTGTTGCTGCCAACGGCTTTCCGGTGATCGCCATCCAGTTTTTTCCATGAAGCGGTGGCTTTTGGGTTGGCTGTGCCTGAAGGGAGTTGGCAATCAACGATATAACAGCAATTATGGAAACAATCCTTTTCATATAAATGGTTTGCAGCAAATTACTGTATTTGAAGAATTAAAAAGAAAATATTGGACAAACAGCGGATAGGTTCGGCGGAGACTGAATTTTTAGTGCAAATATTCACTAACCCTTTCTGATATTGCTCGCTGAATGCCCGTCCAGGTTTGGTTTTTTAAACTAACCGGATCTTCACTTTCATCTGCATCCTTGGTTGGCTTAGTAAGGAAAATGCTCGGGGTTCGACTGTCTCAACGTGTAGCATCTAAAATCTTTTAGGGGCCTGTTAATTACGGCGCTAGCTAGATACATTCTTGTTTCTGATAGAAATTTTGCGTTTATTAGAACCGCTTCTACTTTTTCGTCGCCATAGTATCGAAGGCAATTTCTAATATCCGGCACATCGCCCCGCTCGAAAACGCGCTCAATTACAAAATTTGCCCTTGCATCATAGTCGAGGTTTTCAAAATCCACATCCCAGAAAATTCGCTTATGAAAAACCGGCTTGTTTTTTTCATCGACGTATTAAAATTACGAAAATATCAACTGGCGATTTAACAAATTCAGGCCTGGTCTTGTTCTGTTAAATATATATTATCCAATGTTCTATTGCTTTTGTATTTTCATGTAAGCTAATTTTTCTCTATGCCTCAATATCAATTAACCATTAACGGAAAGTCGCAAACCGTAGAAGCCCCCGCAGATATGCCGCTGCTCTGGGTTTTGCGGGATTTGCTGGACCTAACCGGTACCAAATACGGATGTGGAGTGGGTTCCTGTGGAGCCTGCACTGTTTTGATAAACGGAAAACCCATTCGCGCTTGTCAATACACCGCTGCAGCCTGTGTTGGTAAAAATGTTACTACCATTGAAGGTCTTAGCGAAGAAGGCACCCATGTGGTGCAACAGGCCTGGATGGAAATCAATGTGCCACAATGCGGGTATTGTCAGGCTGGGCAAATCATGACTTCAGTTGCCCTCTTACAAACCTTCCCTCAACCAACCGATGAACAAATTGATGAGGCCTTACAGGGACTGGTTTGCAGATGCGGAACCTATGCACGAATTAAAAAAGCAATTCACAAAGCCGCCGAACTCGGCAAAAAATAATGCAGTATGCAAAGAAGAGACTTCATTCAACTTAGCTCCTTTCTCTCCGGCGGATGGATGATGGCACAGCTGATACCCTTGCGCGCTTTCGCTTCGGAAGACCCGGTTTGTTTTCAGCCAAGCCCCCTTATTAAGCTATGCTCCGATGGAAAAATCATCGTGTATGTTTATAAACAGGAAATGGGTCAGGGTGTACAAACTTCACTGCCATTAATTGTGGCGGAAGAATTAGAAGCCGATCCGAAACAGGTAATTGCAGAAGCCCTTCCATATACAACCGGCAACGGATACAATTATTCTACCGGAGGAAGCACCAGCGTGCTGAGAGAATTTACCCCTTTACGAAAAGCCGGTGCAGCAGCCAGAGAAATGCTAATCAAAGCTGCTGCCAACGAATGGGGTATTGCTGTAGAAAATTGCAGAGCCCAAAAGAGCCGGGTAATGAATACAACAACAAACCAGTCGATTGCTTTCAAAGATTTAATTGGTAAGGCTGCTGCACTTCCGATTCCGAAAGATCCGGTTTTAAAAAATTATAAAGACTTTACAATTATTGGTAAAGCCGGAGTTAAGAAAAATAATATTCGGGATATTGTTACCGGTAGCCTTAAATACGGACTGGATTATAAAGTTCCCGGCATGTTATATGCCGTTATTGTTCGATGCCCGGTTGTTGGAGGAAAAGTTGCGACCTGGGAAAAAGAGTCCGTTGCTGGGATTGAGGGAATCGTAGATTTATTTGAGATGAAAGAAATGGGCGAACAATTGGAAACACGCAGCGGTGTTGCTATTGTAGCAAACAACCGATGGGCAGCCCTTAAGGCGCAACAGGCATTACGGGTAAAGTGGACTTTTCCTCCAGGAGCAAATGAAAAAACAAGTGCGGGATATTTTGCCGATCAGGCTTCCCGACTTCAACAAAATCCTGATGTGATTTTTAATGAATCCGGAACTACCGTTAAAGATATTCCCAGTCCAGATAAAAACTGGATTTCCGCATCCTATCAAATTCCTTTCGTTGCCCATGCTGCTATGGAACCCCTGAATTGTATTGCCAGTTTTTCGGATGGGAAATTTACGCTCTGGGGTGGATTTCAAAATCCGGCAAAAACAGCTACTATAGCTACGAAGTTTTTTGGACTTAGCTCTAAAGACATATTCATTAATCTCATGCCGATTGGTGGTGGCTTTGGTAGAAGACTAAGCGCCGATTACAGTGCGGAAGCAATGCAAGTCGCATATCACATTAAAAAGCCCGTTCAACTGATGTATACGCGGGAAGATGATATGAAGTTTGATAATTATCGTCCGGCATCCACCCATATACTTAGTGCGAAATTGGGAGTCGATAAAAAGCCTGCCGATTGGGTGCATAAGATTGCCATTGCGCCGGTTGCTGATTATTTAATGGGGATGAAGGGGAATACCAATTGGCTGGGTATGGAAGCAGAGGGGGGTGCCAATGGAGATATGTACTATGCAATTCCTTCCCTTCGTTCGGCCGTGAGCAGAACGCAATCACCGTTGGTTGAAGGTTGGTGGAGAGCCGTAAACTTCACTTATAATAATGTAGTGATTGAGTGTTTTATTGATGAATTAGCTAAAAATGCAGGTATCGATCCGCTGGAATATCGTTTGTCGCTATTAAAAAATTTGCCGGCAAGAAAAATAAAAGGAGGAACTCCATTCGATCCGGCACGATTGGCTGCTGCACTTGAATTGGCTGCCGAAAAAATTGAATGGTCAAAAAAACGTGCACCGGGTAGAGGATTGGGAATCGCGTGTTGTTTTTACAATCATGCCAAAGCATATACTGCACATGCTTTTGAAGTGAGTGTTAGTAAAACCAAGAAAATAAAAATTCATCGTGCTGTTGTTGCCACCGATGTAGGATTGGTAATTGATCCCGATGGTTTTGCAAATCAGGTTGAAGGCGGATTTGTTTGGGGCTTAAGTGCTGTGTTAAAAAGCGAAATTACGGTTGCTGCGGGTGCTGTTCAGCAAAGTAGCTTTTTCGATTTTCAGGTTTCGCGTATGCCCGATGTTCCTCCGTTGGAAATTCATGTAATTCCCAGCAATGCTGAACCGGGAGGAGCGGGAGAAACCAGCGTTCCTTCTGTAATTCCGGCACTCATGAATGCAATCGCTGCTGCAACGGGAGTTCGGGTAAGAGAGCTGCCACTAAAAAATAAAGGATATACGATTTAGTATATTACTATTTGCGCGTAAAATGAAGATCGTGAAAATCGTAACTAAAATCAGTTAGCGGAGATATTGCCCGCATGGTAATGGTTTTTCCCTTTCCCTCTTCGTCTAAACCAACACTTACAAAAGCATCTGCATCCATGCTTCTGTCGTTCCAGTGAACTACCATTGTGTTTCCTTTGTAAGGATACAATTGTCCCGTTAGTTTTGGGGATCGTTTCATCGATAACCAGGGTTGTCCATCTTTGGTATATATCAACATGTCTCCCATCCAATTATCGCGATATACCCCGAGATAATTTTTCCAGTTTTGGGTATTGCCGCTGCTGGCTTTTGTTATTTCTACATTTATTGAATCGGTTATTTTTTTTGCAGCGGCTAGCTGACTATTCCTGTTTGTCAACATCATTTTATGCCAATCGATGCCGGTGGCGCCAAGATATCCGTCTTTTATTTGATTCGTTATTGAAACAAACGCACCTCCTTCTTGTTGATTGGTTAATACGATAATCCCTAATTTGATTTCAGGTATCAGTGTGATTTGAGTTACCATTCCCTCCAGCCCACCGGTATGTGTTGCTTGTAATTTTCCTTTTACATCAGATAAAAAGAAACCTAACCCATACGATGAAAAATGTACCTGATAGGGTCCGGGGCTATTTACCGGAATGATGGTTTGAGGTGTCCATAATTCTTTAGCTACTTCAGCTGAATAAATTCGCTGGTTATCTCCATATACACCACCATTTAATAAACAGGTAACCCATTTAGATAAATCAACAATGTTTGCATTAACGCCGCCGGCTGCATGTCCCGAACGCAGCGTGCTTCTGGCAATTACTTGTACTTTCCCGTTTACAGGAGCATGGGCATCAATTACATTTTGTGCAGTAGGTAATCGATCGAATGATCCCGCAGATTCCTTCATTCCTAAAGGGCGCATAATATTTTGCTCAACAAAATCATCCCAACTCATGCCGGCAACTCGGGCAATAACTTCACCTGCCACAATATATAAGTTATTATCATAATCATATTGTGTTCTGAATTCAGAAACAGGTTGTAAGAAACGTAAATTGTAAATAATATCTTTTAAGGTAAAGTCGCTGGAATCTGGAAAAAACATCAAATCACCCGCTCCCAATCCTAAACCGCTTCTGTGTGTTAATAAATCTTTGATAGTAAAGTGTTCGGTTACATAAGGATCATATAATTTAAATTCAGGAATATAATCCCGCACTTTATCATTCCAGGAAATTTTGCCTCTATCAACTAATATACCTAATGCCGCAGCAGTAAAGGCTTTACTGTTAGATGCTATACCAAACAATGTATGCTCAGTGGTTGGTAACTTAGTTTGCAGGGAACGAACGCCATATCCTTTTGCATGAATCAGTTTTCCATCTTTTACTACACCCACTGCAATACCTGGCACATCAAAAGACTTCATTACCTTTTCTACTAATGAATCAATTGCTTTCTCACTCATCGGTTGCGCAGCAGCAAAAAAAGTAAGTATGCAGAGCGGAAAAAATAATATCTTTTTCATATCAGCGCTTTTATTTTATTCTTGCTTTTTATCCAACCAAACCAGCCTGTTTACTAATCTCCATCATGCGATCCATCGGAACTTTTGCTGCCAGGCGTAAAGATTCATCCATCTGAATTTCAGGAATTTCTTTCAAAAGAGCAATGTATAATTTTTCAAGTGTGTTTAATTTCATGTGCGGACAATCATTACAGGCACATAAATTATTTGGGGGGGCGGGGATAAAAGTTTTTTCGGGAGATAATTTTTGCATTTGATGCAATATGCCCGATTCGGTTGCCACAATAAAACTGGTAGCTGCAGCCGTTTGAGCAAAATGTAATAATTGTGTGGTGCTGCCAATATAATCTGCAAGTGCTAAAACTGCTTCCTCACATTCAGGGTGAGCAATTAGAAGCGCTTCTGGATGCCGGTGTTGTAAACGAATGATTTTTTCGCGACTAAATATCTCATGAACCATACAGGCACCATCCCATAAAAGCATATTGCGACCTGTTTTTTTATTTAAATAGGCTCCTAAGTTCTTATCGGGGGCAAATAAAATCGGTTGTTCCTTTGGAACACTTTCAATAACCGCTAATGCATTACTGCTGGTGCAAATAATATCACTCTGCGCTTTTATCTCGGCTGTACAATTGATATAAGAAATCACTAAATGATCTGGATGCTTTTCCCGAAACTTTTTAAAAAGATCGGGTGGTGCACTATCAGCCAAAGAACAACCTGCCTTCCAATCGGGAACAATTACTTTTTTAGAAGGATTGAGAATTTTGGCTGTTTCTGCCATAAAATGAACACCGGCAAATAAAATAATATCGGCATCCGTTTGGGAAGCTTTTTTTGCTAATCCTAAACTATCCCCAATATAATCGGCAACATCCTGTATATCCGGCTCCTGATAATAGTGAGCCAGGAGGATGGCGTTTTTCTGCTTTTTCAGCTTGGCTATCTCTGCAAATAAATCCAGGGAAGGATCTACTGAAATGTCTAAAAATCCGCCGGCCGGTAATAATTCATTTTGTTGCTCCATATCCCGTTTCTTTGTTTTGTAAAACTAATGGCTTTCTGTTAGATGCCGGATTTAATAAAGTGGATAACAACGATAGTATTCTTTAATAATTATTATTTGTATTAAAACCTATTACTATTATGGTTGTGGATTAGTGGAAAACTAAGATATTCACCTTTTTATATGTTGAATATTAACAAGAATCCACAAAGATATTCACTTCTTAAATCCTTTATAATTAAGCATTTGATTCGCTTTTCCACGTATTGTTAATTACAAGATTCACATATCTAAATAAATAATGCACATACATTTCACTGTTAATTAAGGAGGATAAAAAATAATATCTCATTAGAAATATTGCCTTTTTTTCTTTTACAACTATAATTTTCCCTTTTTATTCCCCAAAAAAAATTACGGTTTTTTCATTTTTCCACCGTTTTTTTGAGTTATCCACTGATTATTGTGGAATAATTTTTTTTCTGTTTATGCTCTAGCTGCCCGAATTTGAAAAACTGCCATTTTTTCGGGTTTTCATCTTCCCTTTGTACTAATGCCCGAATACACTATTTTTGCCCTCCTGATTGAACAGGAATAAGTTAAATTACAATATTTTATTATGTCTATTATTCAAAGAATTCGTGACAAAGGTGCCTGGATTATGTTTGCTATTATTGCCCTGGCTTTGATTGCATTTATTTTACAGGATGGCGTTCGTCAGGGAGGCGGCTTATTTACCAATACAACTGTTTTAGGTGAGGTTAATGGAACGAAAATCGAAAGAGCAGATTTTGACCAAAAACTTAACGATCTTGAAAAATTAGCTGCCGGTCAGGAAGGACCCCGCGAAGAACTGATGGGACAGCTTTGGAATCAGGAGGTTGAACAACTTTTGTTAAAAGAACAATACGACAAGTTGGGTTTGATGGTTTCTCCCAAGGAACTTGCAGACATCTTATTTGGAAATAACTCTCCCCTAAAACAAGAATTTACAGATCCTACTACAGGTCTGTTCCGGGAAAATGATGCCCGACAAGCGATTGCTCAAATGAAGAAGAGTAAAAATTCTGAGAACACCCGCATGGTTAATACAGTATATATCAATCCAACCATTGAAAAAGCCTTGCGAATCAAATATCAGTCTCTTTTATTACAGTCTTCCTATATTCCTAAATGGTTATTGGAAAAACAGCAGGCTGATAATAATAGCATCGCCAATATTTCTTACGTGTATTATCCTTATGTTGCTCAGGCCGATTCTTCTGTAAAAGTAACCGATGATGATATTGCTGCGTATGTTAAAAAGCACGAGAACGAATATCAGAAGCAGGAAGAAACCCGCAACATTACTTATGTTTCTTTTAGTGCTGCCCCCTCTTCAACAGATTCAGCAAATGTGTATAATGAATTAATGTCACTGAAAGATACTTTTGCCAACGCTAAGGATATCACAGCATTCTTTGCAAAAAATTCCACTTCACTACCTTTCTATAATAGCTATTTCAGCAAAAACAGAATTCAACAACCTAACAAGGATACGCTGGTTCGTATTCCGGTGGGTAATATCTATGGTCCTTATCTGGATGGAAATAACTACGTATTGGCTAAAATGATCAGTACAAAAGTTTGGCCAGATAGCGCAAAAGTGCGTCACATCCTGATTGCATTTAATGATAGCAAAACCGGACAACCCATTCGTAACGACAGTATGGCGATGAAATTAGCCGATAGCATACAAAACGCGGTAATTACCGGAGCTGATTTTAATGCACTTTGTGCCAGATATTCTGATGATCCGGGAAGTAAAGATAAGGGCGGTGTGTATGATTATTTTCCTCAAGGACAAATGGTTGCCGAATTCAATGATTTTGCTTTTGATAAACCTGTAGGCACCAGAGGAGTTGTAAAGACTGAATTTGGATACCATTTTATGGAGGTATTGGGGCAAAAAAATCCTAATCCAGCATATAAAATTGCATATCTCGCTAAACCTATTTTGGCTGGTTCCGAAACAGAAGCTGCAGCAGCTACTGCCGCCGCACAATTTATTGCAGGTGCCAAAAATGCAAAACAATTTTCTGAGCAGGCAACCAAAAGCAATAAGCAATTGCTGGGAGTAAGTGAAATCAAACAAAACGATTATAATGTAGGCAACCTCGGTCAATCCAGAACGTTGGTTCGCTGGATTTATCAAAATAGCACAGGCGATATTTCTGAACCTACCGTAATTGGCGACCAGGTAATTGTTGCGATGATTAATGGAATCTTTAAAAAAGGAACCATGTCGGTTGCGGAAGCTCGCCCGCTGGTTGAGAATATCGTTCGTAACGAAAAGAAAGCCGCTACTATTGTAAGTACGAAATTTAAAGGATCAACCCTTGCTGAATTTTCTACCAGCACAGGCTCACCTGTACTAAAAGCAGATAGCCTTTCTTTTACTGCTCCATTTATTTCTGGAATTGGAAGCGAGCCAAAAGTTGTTGGTGCTGCATTTAATAAATCTTTGGTTGGAAAAACCAGTTCGCCTATTAAAGGTCTTACCGGCGTATTTGCCATTCAGGCTGATGCAGTTGGAGCGAAAGCCTCTATGCAAGACGAGGCTGCATTTAAGCAAAATCTTATGCAAATGCTCCGCTC
>Ga0209668_10001141_pt1 | contig 11270 bp, 10 predicted proteins | sample FrelakmetPLP11PL_FD_187150 | JGI IMG/M metagenome (GOLD analysis project Ga0209668, IMG submission 187150) | Freshwater lake sediment microbial communities from the University of Notre Dame, USA, for methane emissions studies - PLP11 PL (SPAdes)... | ecosystem: Environmental > Aquatic >... | reverse complement strand
CAAATAATATCCGGTATTTTTCCTCGCTGTCATCAGATGACTGACCTCCTGAACTATCCTTTGTATTATGCGGCTTATCCATGTCTTGTGCAGGGCGGGTCTTGTCAGAAGATGGCTTTTCTTTTTTTTGTGACTGCTTGCTGCCGTTTTTCATACCTTGTGTCCCGTCCTGGCCCGGTCCCGCACGTGGTCCCGGAACAACAATAACCCCGGGCCCTGGGGCAGGTGTCCATGTGTGTAGTATTGTATAGCGGTGATAGAGCGCCTGACCCGATAAATCGCTCGATCGAGCAATTGCCAGGATGGGATCACGGGGTAACAATACATACAATATCCCGGATATTTTGGCAATTTTGTTGTTTCCGGAAGTAATGGAATAGCATTCCGGGCCCGGCGCCGTTTCCTGCGGGACATATAGACCATTATTACCCATGGAACAGAAAAGAGGGGGAATTAATTCCAGCGGGTAGTGCTTTTTAAAAAGGGTGGGCTGATGTAACCCCGGCAGGGCTGGCTCTGCAGTACCGGGGGAATTCCCGTTTTATTATGCCCGGGAGTGCCTAAAGCAAACCGCATTTATGAAAACTCCTCTTGTAGTGTACGAAGGGCACTATTAAACAGTCAGGAAAGAGAGTACCACCAGCTCCCCTCGTGGTCGAAGGTTTCTGTTGCAGGTTACATGAACCCGGGTGGGGCGAATACATACCGGGTACAAAGCGTTAGGCATTCCGCTTAATATCTCGCCTTTTTTCATACAATTTCTGATATCATAATTGAATCATAGCGATCATGTCATCCGTGTGATGCTACGGACGGGAGCCCGGAAGCAGGGTACAATGCTATATAAAATTCTAAACGATTTTAAAAGAGATAATTTCCCTAAATTCTCATTAGTTCTCCAGCTTAAAGTAACCGATCATATTGAACCCGCGCGGGAAAAATATCAGTATTTTTGTCCCTACATCCCAGATGTTGATCATGCGCATTGATAGACGAAACCCACCAGTGTATATTTTCCACTCGGCAGCATGCATTTTACACCGTATGTCTGACCATTCGTAAGTGTATATCCGGGCACATTTCCATTCCATGAATAATCCCAGGCACCACCAGTTCGTGTTTTCATAGTACCAATGAGAATGCCATCAGCAGGGAGATCCTGAATACCAGAGCCGGGTTTATTGAATACAATAAATTGTATGACCGTCCCGGGGGACACTGACGATCCAGTTGAACCGGAGAATTTGAGGGCATTGTTGGGTGCGGAACATGAGAGCACATCATTGGATGCCCCTCCGGAAATGGTGTATCCAGGATCATTTACCGCGTAATTTTGTACAGCGGTTCCCACAGAATTCTGCACTGTGCACTGATAGACGAAACCCACCAGGGTATACTTCCCACTCGGAAGCATGCATTTTACACCATATGTCTGACCATTCGTAAGGGTATATCCAGGCACATTTCCATTCCACAAATAATCCCAAGAACCGTCATTTCGTGTATTCGTAGAACCGATGAGAATTCCGTCTGCGGGAAGATCCTGAATGCCGGAGCCTGGTTTATTGAATACTATAAATTGTATGACAGTCCCGGGTGATACCGCTGATCCGGTTGAACCGGAGAATTTGAGGGTATTGTTTGGTGCTGAACAGGAAAGCACATCATTGGACCCACCCCCCATAATCGAGTAACTCGGATCTTCTGAATCAGGGCTCTGTATAGTATTATCCACTTTTTTGCACTCGTAGATGAAGGGATCCTCATAAGACTTCCCATTGGGGAGCACGTATTTTAAGATATATTTCTGACCATCCAGCAGCGTATACCCTGGCACAGTTGTATCCCATAAATATTCCCATCCCCCTTTCACTGTTTTGGTTGAATCAATAACAACACCCCCTGCAGGGAGGTCCTGAATGAGGGAGTCGGGTTTATTTTGTAGTATAATCTGTACCTTTGTTCCCGGTGTCACTGATGTCCCTGTAGCACCATTTAAAAGAAAAGGATAGTCCGGGTAGTCTGTACAGGAAACCCAGAAATAATCGAGGGGTCGGTATCCCGGTTCCCTCCAAATCCAGTAATTGTCATCAACAATCACAGTCGGATTTGGAATTGTCTCCGGGCGGGAAAAGTCGAAGGGGGTCCTTTCAGTTGGCCCGTTTATTACTTCGAATTTCACCTGAGTACTATTTTGTTTACCCTCAATTCTAATGGTGTGAGTTCCCGTCGGCCAACCTGTATTGGGTCGGACAAACTGACTAAAGGCAAGACCTGTTTGTCTATCAGTCTTTTTAGTGATCGTGGTCACAACTTTGTCCTGGTATATCCACGAGAGGTTGAGATCTTCACCCTCGGGAAAATTCTGGTAGACTACCCAGAAGTAGATATTATCGGTGTCGGTAGAGAATTTGGTCACTTTATCGCTTGGGATATTATCCTTTATTCCCGTGGAGGAGACCGGTGCAACGAATCTTGGCGGCCCATTATAAGTCGTAGGATCACCATAGGTCAGGCAGAAACTTGTTTGTAGTTGTTGAGCTTCAGCTGAGTTTCCAAAATCCAGCTTGTTCGATCCAAAGTTCATAGCACATCCACTTACCAGTATAACAGTAATAAGCAGACTAATTGTTAGAATCCTGGTTCCCCATCCCATCGTATTTCTCAAATGGGAATATTCATGGTTGAAACAATATACTTATCCATATTAATCCGGCGTTATTTAGTGAGATAATTCTCTTTTTGCACCATATTTTTACTTTTTTGGATTTTAGGGAGAATACTATTGAGAAAGCTCCGTCGAAATATTAAATCAAGCGACTCATTCAATTATTAATCAAGTATTAAGGATAATGTCATGAATCTGCCTGGAATTGTTATCATGGGTTGTGGCGATGTGGGTAGTAATATTGTGAGTTGTATTACCCGCATCGGTGTAACCGGTGCTGATACAATTGCGGTAAATACCGACCTCGGACATCTACAAGCCACCCAGGCAGATAAACGCATTCTTATTGGAAAAGCCCTGAAAGGTGGACTTGGTGCGGGCGGATGTCCTACTATGGGTAGACATGCGGCTGAACGTGGAATCCCTACAATTAATGCAGTCATTGAGTCGGCTGATTGGGTTTTCATTACCGCCGGGTTGGGCGGTGGAACAGGGACCGGATCAATACCCCTGATTGCAAAGGTAGCAAAGGAGAATGGATCTCTTGTGATCTGTTTTGTCACATTGCCCTCTGATAACAACAGATACCCATTATTATTCGCAAAGAAATGTCTGAAAGAGACTCTTGACTATGCAGATTCGGTGATTGTACTGGACTATCAGAAAATTGACAAGCTCTTTCCAAATCTTTCATCGGTGCAGATATACCAGAAAATGGACCAGATAGTATCCGAAACCATCCAGGGAATTACAGAACTTGTAACAGTCCCTTCGCTAATCAATTTTGACTTCGCAGATATCCGGTGTATTTTTGATAAGAAGGGCCTTTCACTTCTCCTTGTCGGAGAGAGTGAAGATGGTGCCCTCAATAAAAATGAGAGTGTAACGCGCAGCAGTCAGGCGCATCCAACTGCAGATATCGATTACAATGGGGCGTTGGGTAGTCTGGTCTGCATATCCGGTGGATGCAATGTCAACCTGTTTGACGCAGAAGAGATTGCCACCTCGATTACTTACACGCTCGATCCCCATGCAGATGTTGTGTGGGGATTGAGTGTGAAGAATGAATTGGAGGGAAAAGTCCGGGTTTTAGCTGTTATGACCGGGTTAAAGGGTGATGCCGCTTAAAAGTCCAGCTGGAAGGACTTACATTAATGACGGCAAACAGGTGCATGGTTTTTTAAAGATACTTAAAGATCCAACAATCTTAATGCCCATTACCCTCAATTCTTTGCTTGGAGTATACGAATGCCTTCAATGGTTAGTAGTATTGCAAATCCCACATATAGGGATGCATTTGTGGGATTAATTGTTTTGCTGGTAATTGGATTGATCATTTATTTTTTTATTTTACGAAAGGAGGCGAAAAAGACTCAGTATTCATACCTAGAAACAGTCAGAATACGGTTGGATCGTACTCAATATCCTTATAGTGAAAGAATCACTGATGCAATAATTTCATTTATTGTTTTATTGGTAGGGTTTTCAATTTTCGCGGTGTTGAGCAATTTACTAACTGTTAGTTTTTTAGGTATAATATTCGGGATTATTGGTCTTTGCTTTTTTGGGGCAATGTTCATTCAACCAATTGCGAATCTCTTCGGATATCAGCCATTTTGGAAAAGGATAGAAAGATCAAGTAATCCAGTTTCACAAGATGACGAAATATCAAATTCAACTGTTCAAGAAGATCTGGAAACCAATCCATCAACTCAAGAAAAAAACCAATCACTATCCAATCCCTGCCCCTATTGTGGTAAACAAATGAAAAAGAACGCAACTCGTTGCATTCATTGTAAAAGGCTAATTGAATGAGGCATCTTTTTTTTATTATTGAAAATCGGATGGGGAACATTTTTTATATTAATTTTATATGGGTTAAAAAGTCGTGGATTTACCAACTGCTTCTTTTGAGTGGTGTGTTTAGTCGCAGAATATTCCCCCGGCAACCGGACCATCCCGTCCCCCTCCTTACCAGGCCGGACCTGTCTGGACATTAATGTGATTTCATAAATTTTTTAAACCCTCTTTTCCTTTATCTCGAATATGAAAAATAAGATTCTTGTTTTCTTGGGAGTCTTGGTGCTTGCTTTTATTATTAGCGCTGGATGCGTGTCATCAATGAATTCAGGGACTCCTCAAACCATGGATACCCCTGTTACCATTTCATTTAGCCAGACGCCCCAACCGCAGCCATCAGATGTGATTCCAACGCCCACCCCAAGAAATCCACCTGTGACACAGATGGTTTACAATATTGGGCCTCCATCAAGTCCATTCAATCCTGAATTTGTTTGGGGGGATGTTATTGAAGACCAATCAGGTAACCGGTACGCGATCTATAATGAAAATATGAAAGATAGTGGAAATTACCTGGTTTATGACGTTAGTAGTTGTCCTACCGAGAAAAAACTTATTTTCAGAGTCCAGGATGTCGATGGTATTTTCAAGGAAGTGGATCATATAAACCCAAGTCTGGCTTGTACTTTTCTTGCAAAACCCTCTTTATCATGCGGTATTACTGGCAGATGGGAACCAGATACATCCGGTAGTTCATCTGTATATGTTCAATTCTATCCAGACAATCGGGTTGAAGTATACCGGGGTTTTCCAGATCAGCTGTACGTTTTGAATACGTTTGGAACGTATGAAATCAGTGCTCCTAATAAAATTGTTGTGGAATGGGACGGGGGTTACTCTGAAACCATTCAGATAACATCAGACTGTAAAATGTCTTCAACAGCATTCAGGTCAAGTTCGAATTTTGTTCGTGTGGACAAAATAAGTAATAAATAGTACCATATTTTTTTAGATAATCGTAAATTGGATAGATATTTCACTTTTAGGCTATGTTGAATTCCTCAATCTGAATGAAAACAAAAAGTGATTGAGAAATTTTATATTGACTCGGATGATATGATGATTTGAAGCCGATGGTTGTGGATCAGATTGGATAACCTGGCAACACCAATAAACCTAATTTATCGATTAATCTTTTTTAACGCCTCGGTAGCCCACCATCGTACATCCGCATCCAGAAGCGCAGTGTTCAGCGGTTCCACTGCGCGGGCGTCCCCGATCTGCCCCAACGCCTCGGCAGCTCTCTTTCGGACATCTATAACATTAGAATAATCATTGAGAACAGCGATTAACGGAACAACGGCCGGAGTTCCGATTTTTACTAACGCAGAAAAGGCCGATTCGCGAACGGTTCTATAGTTTTGCTCCCCGTATGTCTTTGTTGAAAGTTCTCGTCGCCCCTCATTATAATCATGAATGACGGCGATCAGCGGTTCCACTGCGCGGGCGTCCCTGCTCTCTCCTAACCCCTCGGCAGCTCTCCTTCGGACATCTTCAGCAGAATCATTGAGCCTAGCGATCAACGGTTCCACGGTGCGTGGGCCCCCGATATGGCATAAACAATTAACTGCTGTCCTTCGGACATTTTCATCAGAATCTGTAAGTACAATGCTCAGCTGTTCCACCATGCGGGGATCCCCGATATGGCATAATGCCTCAATAGCAGAAAGTCGGACTCCTGCAGCGGGATCCCGAAGCACTTTGCTTAATGGTACTACAGCCCGAGTATCGCCAATCCGTGATAACGCTGTGGCAGCTCTCTCTCGTACGGTGCTGTCGTGATCCTCCAAGGCGGCGCTCAATGGTTCCACGGCACGAGCGTCCCCAAACTTCCGAAGCGAATCAGCAGCCAGATATCGGACATGTTCATTAGAATCTTTGAGGGCGGCGCACATCGGTTCCACGGCATTAGCATTCCCAACATCCCTAAGTGCATCAGCGGCAGCCCATCGAATTGTATCATCGGGATCCACAAGTGCACTGCATAAAGGTTCTACTACACGGGCTTCGCCTTTCTTAGCAAGCGCCCATAGAGCCCAGATGGCATTGAGACGAACATCTTTATCAGAATCCTTAATTGCAATGATTAACACATTCAGGGCACGGGCGTCGCCGATAGCGGCAAGTGCCTTAAAAGCTTTCAGACGAACCCCTCTATCAGTATCTTTTGTTGCCTCGATTAATGGTTCTACAGCCCTAACATCGCATTTAAATGACAGAACCCTGGCGGCATCTCTACGTATATGTGAATCTTGCTTATATTGTAAAGCTTTTATTAATCCTTTAATATCACCTTTTCTCGCCAAATCATCAACATTTGGCTTTCCAAAACCGAATATTGCCATAATGTTTAACTTTCACCTCATAGATGAAAAGAATTTAGGCTTTTTTGAAACAGATAAGAACGGGAGGTTCATACCAAAAATCTACTCATAATAAAGTCCGATTAAGCATTTTTGTGGGAAGAATCCACATTGAATTTTTTAGTGGCGGAGGGCAGGATGACCATCATTCATCTGTTACTACGAGATCTGCCAGTCCACTATCAAGATTCCCTCGTCTTATCTCTGATCTATTAACTTGATCCAGCCGGGCCTGCCTGGACCCTCTACAGGGTAACCCGGGTGGGGCGAATACATACCGGGTACAAAGCGTTAGGCATTCCGCTTAATATCTCGCCTTTTTTCATACAATATTTTAGCCACTACGACCGAAGCCTCCTCCCTCCCCCCTTGCCAAACCAGAAGGGCGTGGCCAATTTGACTAAGGCTGCAAGTTTACCAAAGAGAGGCTCGAAAAAGAAAGATTCAGCACGGAGCTGCCATTCCCGGCATATATTTCCTGATATCAACCTGCGAACCATTCTTTGCCATTCGCTCAGCTAATTCAAGTAACTCTCTGACGATGATAGCATCGATGTAATCCTCACCGCAGTTTGTGCAGATCTGGGCCGGGACCTCCTTTACAACAAGGGTGAAATCGTCCCGGTTAAGGGTGACGGTAGTATTTCCCTTTTCTGTCTCACCAATCTTTCAGATAGTGCACTTCATTTTTTCCTCTTCATAAAACCCGGATCCCATTTTGATGCATCAGGTTCGTACGCTGTGATAACAATTATCTCATTATCTACATTATTGTATGCCATAACAACGTGGAACGGCCGGTCATTACCTTCACCAAGAAGGAGATAACTTGGTTATGGAGAATCCCCGGGGTAATCTTCGATGACTTTTCCACGAGTTACGATTTCTGTAACTTCACGCTCCGATATCTTCCGGTCAAACATCTGCTTCGCGGCATGGACCCGGTAAAGAATTCTCGCTGACCCAATATTGTTTTGGAATTCCCGACGTCCATGTTTCATGATATCAGCTCACAATTATTCGTTCCTAATGTGACACCTTCAAATATCTATATTTACGTCCCAACAGGCAAAGACGGGCATCATGTTCCCTCTGTAGTTTCCTCACTCTACTTCTCTCCACCTCCCGAGCTCCACTTCGTTCCGTTCCGGGTCTCCTCCGCTCCCTTCATCACCCCGGCTAATGGGCAAATGACATGTTGACCTGAACGAGCTGAAAGGATAAAGTCCGGTCACCCCGGCAAAATAATGGCCTTGCTGAACAAACGAACACCTCCGTATCCTCCTAGTCATTGCAAACATCCCGCCTGCCCTTGCTTCTTCATGTAATTTGGGTCTATTCTAAAAAGGGAGAACTGATACCGGGAATATCCCCAGAATTATTTGTTATCCGGGAACCGGAACGCCCCTTTTGGCACAGTCATTTCAAACCGTGCACCTTTTTCCGGTACTCCGGTTTCCTGTATGGTAATTCCGGTAATGCTCAGGATCTCCCGCACCAGGAACAACTCCATACCTTTCTGATTCCCAAACCCCCGGTCAAAGATCTTTTCTTTGATGGCGTCCGGTACGCCTTCCCCGTTGTCCTCTAAGAAAAGGATGAGGTTATCTCCGGTGAGTTGATACCCGATCGTCACCTCGGTTGCGGTATTTGCATGGCGCAGTACATTACCTGTCATCGTGAAAAAAACCCGCTCAAGGAGCGAATCCGCATAGATCTCCAGGTCATCCAGGTGGATTGTCCGGTGTAACGATGAATAGTCCAGGTGTGAAATGCCCAGGAGGAACGACTGTTCGACATTCTGCCACTGCGGGGGATGAACGCCCAGGTCCTGGTAATTTTTTGCAAAGTTGAGCGTTTCATTTATTTTCCTGACCAGTTCCTCTTCCAGTTCCAGGTAATTTCCCACTCCCTCGTTGTCTTTTGAGACCCCTTCCAGGGCCAGGTACCCGTTGAGGGCGAAGACAAAACTCTGGATTTCGTTGAAGGCGACACTGTTCAGCAGCGTGAGTTTTTTGGACACCTGCTGTAATGCCTGTTCTGCTTTCTTCCGGTCAGTTGCGTCCCGGTCTATCGTGAGGATGTATTTTTTTGTACCGAAATCGATAAGTCCGGCATTTATCTCGACCGGGAAAATAGTTCCATCTTTCCGTATATGCATTGCTTCGTTTATGAGATGCTTCCCGCTCAGGATATACCGAAAGCGTTCGGGCACTGCCTTCGCAGATTCCGGGGTATCCAGGTCGGCAATGTTCTTTGTGAGCATTTCGTCGACCGTATACCCGTGCATCGTTGCTGCTGCGGTATTTGCAGCAATTATTTTGCCCTGGTTCTCTCCGTCTGCCTCAAGTAAGAGGATACAATCACGGGCCAGTTCAAACAGGAGCCGGTATTTTCTCTCATTCTCCTCAAGTTTTTGTTCATCAATTGTGCGACGCCGCTCAACCATGATTATGCCAATGGCAACACAGATCATCGCAATAATGCCAATAGCATAGAGGATCAGGTTGATATGGTCCAGTTCTGCCATTACGTCGGAGCTGTCCATATCAACGCCGACAATTCCTACGACCCTGCCCGTGCTATCTTGGATAGGCGAATAGCCGGAAAGCACCGTTCCCCACTGGTCGGTAGTAAATTCATTGTCAGCGGATGGTCCGTAAAAACCGGCGAGAAGCCGGGATTCGACCTGGGTGTACTTGTCACCGATAGCCGCCGCATCACTGAGGTACCCATAGTCCCCATCGACGACAAATTCAACCGAGTCTCCGCTTTTTCTCATCGTGTAGATGAAGCGGATATTTTTACCTGCCTCTTTTATGCGACGGATCTGGTCCCGTATCCGGGTAAATGCTGCCGTATTTTCATCGCCCGATTTAAGGTTTGCGAACGAATCCCCGTCGATTCCAGACGCTGCAATACTGGCGGTGGACATCAGTCTTTCCTGCAGGGATCCTTTCAGGGCTGAACGGGTCTCATAGGACAGGGAATACACGGTGATAATTGCAACTAGGAGAATGATGATGATCAGGAGTATTGAATAGATGCGGGAAGTCCTGGTGGTCATGAGGTGGTTCAATCATCCTGGAAAGAGATCATACCGGATAGATGATCCCTGTTCTGATGGTCTGCATTTGCTCTCTATTGTGTTAAAAGCTATTGATGGAAACATTGTGATAAAAAGTGTATATGACAACTAAGGGCCGGTGAGACGATTCTTTATCCTGCCATCTTATTCCGGTCATCTCCCGAAAGAATACTTCCACCCGGAACACCAATCAGCAATTTAATCAGTCTCAAACCCCAAATTCTTCAAATAGGTTTAAATCCTCGTCCTTCCTAAATAGGCTATTACAATGGCGAAATATTCACGGCACGACGCATCCGTCCTTCATCCCGCCACCTCAAAGAGTAATTCGCTCAGAACAACCGTCCCTGCATATATCGTGAACCAGTTTGATCTCAAGAAGGGAGACAAATTAAACTGGGCTATTGAAAACGGGTCAGTTGTCATACAGGTGGCCAAACAGGAAAACAGAGTCATTCGATCGTAATCCCCGGTCTGATTGTTCGCTCTTTTTATCATCGGTGCCCCGGAAAAGTTCATAGGGTGAAACAAACGACCCCCCACCTCATCGACCCATCCATCGCAAACACTCAGCCAGCCCTTGTTTCTTCATGTACGGAAATGTTCATACCCGGGGCGACGACGTATTCCCGATGCCAACGAATGACATGGCTGTTCTAAAGGAATACGGCAGGTTGAACTGGAGCATACCGGCGGACTGGAACATAACCGTTCGTTCCACAGATGTTTTGATACCCTGATCCTCACCAGTCAGTTGACTTTAACCACGAGGAGGGTAATATCATCTGACTGGGGAGCTTCACCGGTAAACTCCTGTACATCATGGAGGATCTTTTTTGTGATCTCACCGGAGGAGAGCCCGGCATTTGCGAGAATAATTACCTGCAACCGTTCTTCACCATAGAGTTCCTCTTTCATGTTTGTGGCTTCGGTCACACCATCCGTAAAGAGCACGATGATATCCCCGGATGTAAGGGAGATGTTCGCTTTTTTGTACAGGGAATCTTCCATGAGGCCGAGAGCAATACCTGTCGGCTCAAGTTCAATGACGTGGTCATCGTTCGCATGAAGGACCATGGGTGAGTTGTGCCCGGCGTTGACATACGTGAAGGTCCGGAGTGCCGGGTCAAGAACGCCAAAAAAAGCCGTAACGAACATGTTCGCCTTCTGTTCAGCCGTAATGATCGTATTTGCGTCCCGGAAAACATCCTCGGGCATCCTGTGCCAGGCAGCATTCACCCTGATGACAACGATCGAGAGCGCCATGAATATTGCAGCAGACAGTCCTTTA
>Ga0209668_10001140_pt1 | contig 11272 bp, 10 predicted proteins | sample FrelakmetPLP11PL_FD_187150 | JGI IMG/M metagenome (GOLD analysis project Ga0209668, IMG submission 187150) | Freshwater lake sediment microbial communities from the University of Notre Dame, USA, for methane emissions studies - PLP11 PL (SPAdes)... | ecosystem: Environmental > Aquatic >... | reverse complement strand
CTCCTTCAGCAGGATGGGGAGATGTGGCTGTAATAGTCCCATGGACAATGTACCAGGTTTATGGGGATATAAAACTTCTCGAAGATCAATATCCGAGCATGAAAGCATGGGTTGAATATATCAGGAATAAAGCAGGCGATTCTTATATCTGGAAAGGAGGAAGCAAGTATGGAGACTGGTTATTCTATCATCCGCCGGTAAATAATCATACTGAAGCTGACGGACATACCGAGTATGATTTTATTTCGACAGCTTTCTATGCTTATTCGGCTAGCCTGCTTGCAAAATCGGCAAAAGAACTTGGAAAACCAGATGATGAAAGAATCTATTCCGATCTCTTCGGCAGGATAAAGCAGGTGTTCATAAAAGAATATGTCACTCCGGCAGGACGGGTAGGTACAAACTCGCAGACATCATATGTCCTGGCTTTGATGTTTAACCTTCTTCCCGATGAGCTTTGTCCCAAAGCAGCCGGGTTCCTGGTTGATGATATTAAAAGCAGGAGAAATCATCTTTCAACAGGTTTTCTGGGAACCCCATTTCTCTGCCATGTTCTTACACAATACGGATATGCTGATGTAGCTTATGACCTGCTTCTTCAGACAACATATCCTTCATGGCTCTATCCGGTAAAAATGGGCGCCACAACAATCTGGGAGAGATGGGACGGTCAGAAGACCGACAGTACATTTCAGGACGCAGGTATGAACTCCTTCAATCATTATGCCTATGGAGCCATAGGGGACTGGATGTACAGAAATTCTGCCGGTATCGATAATGCTTCACCCGGCTTTAGGGATATAGTTATTAATCCTTGTTTTACAGAAAAACTCGAATATTCAAAAGCCACTTTCGAAAGTCCTTATGGGTCAATTGCCTCAGGTTGGGAAAGAAAAGGAAATAAAATCATTGTCAATGTAAAGATTCCTGCAAACACTAATGCTAAGATCATTCTGCCAGCTAACAGCTCGTTGCAGACAATTTCTCCTCCTAAAGACATGCATGATAAAATAATTATTGAAGCAAACAAGGAACTGAACAAAGCCGTTTATATAACAGGATCAGGGGATTATGTATTTGAGGTAATTGAATGAAATAAAAATTAATCGGGCTGTTGCAGAGATGTTGTATGTAGATTGGTTTGTAGAGACGTTGCATGCAACGTCTCTACAAATATAGAATGCAACGTTTCTGTAGACTATTATTTGATTAATTCAGAAACAGGTGACACAAGAAGAATTACGGGAACGCATTCCTGAGAGTGAATTTAAACTACTTACATCCAGAAGCAGCGGTCCGGGGGGCCAGAATGTCAACAAGGTAAGCACAAAGGTTGAGGTAAGGTTTAATCTTCAACAGTCTGATTATCTGTCTGAAGCTGAGAAGGAACTCATCCTCAGTAAGCTTGAAAGGAGAATTAAAATGTCGGGAGAGCTGATAGTCAGGTCGCAGTCTGAACGATCGCAGTTCCGAAACAGGCAAAAGGCCATTGAAAAAATTTACATCCTGTTATCGGCTGCACTCACCCAAAAGCCTGAACGAAAAGCTACAGTACCCACAATAAAGTCGCGAATGGAGCGACTTGAAGAAAAACAAAAAAGAAGTTATATAAAGAATCTCAGAAAAGATATTGAAGAAGATTAGAAGGTTCAATATATTTTAGAGGTAAGCATCATACCTCTTTAAGTTTCCACCTGCCCCGGCGGAAAACAAGCCATGCTGTCAGGGTCATAATCGTTTCAGCTATAACTATAGCTGTAAAAACTCCCTGCTCATTCATACCCGATCTTATTGCCAGAAACCATGCCAGTGGAATCTCAATCAGCCAGAATGCAAAGATATTTATTTTCAAAGGGGTTGTGGTATCTCCTGCCCCATTGAATGAATTAACCAAAACCATTCCAAATCCGTAAGAGATGAATCCGATACTTACTATCCTGAGGCATTCTGCACCAGCTTCAAGAACATTTTTGTCGATGATAAAAAGGCTTATGAAGTACCTGGGGAACACAATCAGGATAAGACCCACCACCCCCAGGAGAATCATGTTTATATATCCTGTTACCATAACTGCTTTTTCTGCCCGTTCCGGCTTTTTAGCCCCAAGATTCTGACCTACAAGAGTGGACGCTGCATTACTGATTCCCCATGATGGCAGCAAAACAAAACTTATAATTCTTATGGCAATTGTGTATCCGGCCACAATTTCACTTCCAAATACTGAAATTATTCTCACAAGGGCAATCCAGCTGGTTGTGCTAATCAGATTCTGTCCTATGCTTCCAAGGGATAGCCTTATTAACCTTGTAATAATTTTAATGTCTATTGTAAGATTATTTAATGTCAACCTTATACGTTTACCTCCATAGAACAGCAGCCAAAGCTGATAAAGAACTGCAATACCTCTTCCGGTTGTTGTAGCAACTGCGGCACCTTTAATACCTAATTCCGGGAATGGACCCAGTCCAAAAATCAAACATGGATCGAGAAATATATTAATAATGTTTCCTACCCAGAGGACCCTCATTGCTACAGCTGCGTCGCCGGCGCTTCTGAATATGGCATTTATTATGAACAGTAGCATTATCACTACGTTGCCGCCAATCATGATCCTTGTGTAACCTGACAGCTCTCCCGAAATTTTGTCGGAGGCTCCCATCATTTCCAGAAGTTTTTCCGAATATATTGCCCCAGGGATTCCAATTATGAGCGATACTGTGATTCCTGTGATAATTGCCTGAAATGCTGTCCGGGAAGCTTTTTCAGGATTTTTCTCACCTATTCTCCTTGACACCATTGAGGTCGTTGCTGTAGCAAGTCCCAGTGACACAGCATATACTATAGTAATCATCGATTCCGTAAGGCCAACTGTTGCAACCGAGTCAGCTCCAAGTTTAGAAACAAAGAAGATATCCACGATTACAAATACCGATTCCATTATCATCTCCAGAACAGCCGGAATTGACAGAAAAAGAATAGCCCTGTTCAGTTTTACTTCAGTAAAATCCTGTTCGGTTCCGTAGACTGCTTCTTTTATATCGTTAAGGAATGATCTGATTCTATATTTCAAGGGATTGTGCAAGATATTAAGCGATTCTTTTTTATCGGGAAATAATTAAATAGATAATAATACGTTATAATCAATCTTTTTTAACTGATAAAAGTATTTCAAATGCTGATATTTTAAAATTTTTGTAAAAAAAAAGTTCTGGCATAATAATTGTAAATGAGCATTCTTGAAATTTTTAAAATGAATTGAAGAACCGGATGAAAAGTTCAATGGAGAATTTGAGAAAAATCAGAACAAAAACAGGGCAAAAAATTAGCAGTTTTCTGTCATGTTTTTTTAAGGATCCAGAGTTATGTAATGTATTGTTTAACAAATATATAAATGATTATTACATCTCGATTGGAATTTAGATTGTTAATAAATTACTATTCATGTTAATATTTATGAGGGTCAAACGATACAATGTATCTACGGAATATATATTTTCGTCCCAATTATTTTTTAATTAAATCACTTTAAAACAAGAAAAATTAAAACAAAAGGTGAATACTTTCATCGACTGTTATGAACGCTAACAATAATGAGGTTGCAGCCCTCCACGGAGAGGGCCGCCTCGTGGGTTGCTCTTCTGACGAAGAGCCTGGCGCGAAAACCACGATTTTTTCGCAAAACGTAATCCCAAACCAGTTAGTTAGCAACCGAAGTTCGGAGTTCATGCACCGCTACTTCCCCCTGGCAACTACAGAATCCTGGAATGATTGGAAATGGCAGCTCAGAAATGCTTTTACAAGCATTGATGATCTGAAGAAAATCATGAAACTTTCCGAAAAGGAAATAATGGCCATCAATAACCTGAAAGGCCGGTTACCTTTAAGGATCACTCCCTATTTTGCATCATTGATTTATAACACAAAACCTTCTCATCCCCTGCGGCGTAATGTTGTGCCCGTAGTGGAAGAGCTGCTTGAGACCAGAAGTGAACAATCTGATCCTTTGCATGAGAAATCATTCTCGCCCGTTAAAGGTATTGTTCACAGGTATCCCGACAGAGTATTGTTCACTGTCACCCAGGTATGCTCAAATTATTGCAGGTATTGTACACGTTCCCATTCCGTCGGAAAACTTGACAAACTGGGAAGACAGGATTTTGAGAAGGCATTCAGCTATATTGCAAACCATAAAGAAGTCAGAGACGTTCTTATCAGCGGTGGCGATCCGCTTACCTTAACTGATGAAACGCTCGATTATATACTCTCAAATATCAGAAGGATTCAACATGTTGAAATGATCCGGATCGGAACAAGAATTCCGGTCGTATTACCGCAACGTGTTACTGATGGATTGATTAACATGCTTCGCAAATATCACCCTCTGTACCTGAGTCTTCATTTTTCTCATCCGCTTGAGATCACTGATGAATGTGCAAAAGCATGCAATAAGCTTGCTGATGGTGGCTTCCCGCTTGGAAGTCAGACAGTTCTGCTGAAAGGCATAAATGACACTGTGCCTGTTATGAAAGAACTTATGCATAAACTTCTGAAAGTAAGAGTACGACCTTATTATTTATATCAGTGTGATCTGATTCCCGGTTCGGGCCATTTCAGAACAACTGTTGCAAAAGGACTTGAAATTATTAAGGGGCTCAGAGGATTCACGAGCGGATATGCTGTTCCTACATTCGTGATTGATGCTCCGGGCGGAGGAGGCAAAATACCACTTCTTCCCGATTATATTGTTGAGCATACTGATGAACATGTAATTCTGCGTAACTACAGAGGTGTTTTGTGTGAATATCCTGAAAAACAGGCCTGAATACAGATGAAAATAGGATTGACGTACGATTTGCGGTCATGGTACCTTGACCGTGGATATTCTATGGAAGATACCGCTGAATTCGACAAACAGGATACAGTGGATGCTATCGACGCAGCACTTACAACTATGGGTTTTGAAACTGAACCTGTTGGCAACTGCTTCCAGCTTATTGAAGCATTGGCTGCAGGTAAACGATGGGACCTGGTTTTCAATATTGCCGAAGGCCTCTACGGCGACGGCAGGGAATCTGTTGTCCCGGCCATACTCGACCAGTATAAAATACCTTATGTATTCAGCGGTCCTGTTATTCTTGGTATCTCGCTGAATAAACATCTCACCAGGTTGATTGTCTCCTCTGCAGGTGTTCCAGTCAGTCCGGGAATGCTTATTTCTGATATTAAAGATGTTGAAAAGTGCAAACTGGAATATCCTCTTTTTGTAAAACCTGTGTCGGAAGGAACCGGAAAAGGAATAACTGAAAAGAATCTGATATATTCAAAACCCGATTTAATAAAGGTGACCGAATATCTTCTTGACAGATTTAACCAGCCTGTATTGGTGGAGGAATATCTGCCTGGCAGAGAGTTTACTGTTGGAATAGTTGGCTCAGACGATGAAGCAATTGCCATCGGAGGTATGGAAATTGAATGCAGGGATAACCTGCCATATTCTGTTGAATTCAAGGAGAACTATCAGATATTCTGTAAATATTTTCCTATGGCCAGTGAAGTTGCAGAAGAATGTAAAAAAGTTGCCCTTGATGTATGGAAAGCTCTCGGGGGAGCTGATGGCGGAAGAGTGGATGTGAAAGCCGACAGGAACGGCCGCATGTGTTTCATGGAGGTCAATCCCCTTGCCGGACTACATCCAGTCCATTCTGACCTTCCCATTCTGTCGAATATGATCGGAATTAATTATCAAACGCTGATTGAGATGATAATGAAATCAGCAATAAAACGTCATCACCTTAATGTTTGATGAATAAAAGATGTTGCATTTTGTATAATCAGCCCCGCGAAGGGGCTCTGGCTGATGAACTGGATGTTATCGATCAGGTTGAATATATTGAACAGAATATCAGCAAAATAGACATTGAAACATACAGGAAGGGAATCACTTCTGACTTCATGAATGAAATTGCTGCGCTGAAAGTAGAAAAACCTGATTTTGTATTCAACCTTGTTGAATCTATAAACAATAAGGGTGAACTTTGCTATTTTATTCCGGCATTGCTGAATTTGTATTCCATTCCATATTCTGGCAATCCGCTTGAGGCGATGTTTATTACAACAAGTAAGGCTTTGACCGGTAAATTCCTGCAGGAGAAAAATATAGGTTCTCCGGCTTCATTTAAACCTTCTCAGTACATGTTGCTTAAACCCGGGAACCAGTATATTATTAAACCGGTATGGGAAGATGGATCGCTTGGAATAACAGGTGAGTCAGTATTTACTTTTGCTGAAGGCTATGAGGAAAGGCTTCTTAAATATGACGATGCCCACTGGATCATTCAGGATTATATTGACGGACGCGAATTCAATATAAGTGTCATTTATAGCGAAAATGGCCCTGAAGTCATGCCACCTGCTGAAATGGTCTTTCATAATTTTGCCGACGGCATGCCGAAGATAGTTGATTTCAGGGCCAAATGGGTTTCAGAAAGCTTTGAGTATGAGAATACTATAAGAGAATTCCCCCGCGAGAAACTTAGTGCTGCTTTATCAGAAAAAATCAGGGATATTGCACTTAGTTGCTGGGAGGTTTTTGGTCTGAAAGGGTATGCCAGAGTTGATATAAGAATTGACAGGGATGAAAATCCTTATGTTATCGAAGTAAATGCAAATCCCTGTCTCTCGCCCGACAGCGGTCTTGTTGCTGCAACCAATGAAGCCGGACTCTCTTTCACCGAGGTTCTCCAACGTATAATCGGCGATTTAAATTATTAAATGAATATGGCTATTGTTTCAGGAGGTATTGAACCATCCGACCGAAAAAGTATCGAAGAGATCCTGCGTTCAACAGGATACTTTTATGAGTTTGAGATCCAGACAGCTCTGGAGATTACTGATGAGACCCTGGAGAAGGGAACCGGAATCAGTGGGTATTACTGGGTAAAGATCGTTGATCAGGATGGTTTGATCGGATTTGCCAATTTTGGTAAAAATGCCTTCTCAACACACTCCTGGGATCTTTACTGGATAGCTGTCCACCAGAATTCAAGAAATAAAAAGCTTGGCTCCGTTCTTCTTAAAGCTGTTGAGGATGAAGTAAAAAGAATGGGAGGAAAAATTCTTTGGATTGAAACCTCGGGGAGACCTCTCTATGCTTCAACTGAAAGTTTCTACGTCAAAAACGGCTATATGTTACAGGCAAGCCTGAAGGAGTTTTATGGACCCGGCGACCCAAAACAGATTTATTCCAAAACACTCTGAGCCCAGTCCTATTTTATAAGATTCGAATTATTAAATTCAGGCCGCCCTGTTACCTCCTCTCCCAGCCAGCCAGGCTTGTCAAATAATTCGTCTTCATCAGCAAGCTCTATTTCAGCTATTATCAATCCGTCATTTTTGCCGTGAAACTCGTCAACTTCAAAATTATGATCCATGAAGGGAACAATATACCTGGTTTTATGTATTCTTCCGGGGAGACATATTCCGAGAATTTCCTGAGCGAGTGAGAAAGGTATTTCAATTTCCCATTCATTGCGTGCAAATTTTGCATTTTCTGCAGGAGATTTGATAGTAATCACCGATCTTATGCCAAAGGTCCTGATCCTTACTATTCTTTCAGGATCAACCGACAGATAGCCCTGGATTATTTCAGTTTTATTAATTGCCAGGTGCCTGAATTCACCACTTACCAGGAATTTCCGTTCTATTTCTTTCGCCATTGTTTTAACTTAGTAGCCTTACAAAAGTAAACTGGCAATATTATTGAAATATTTTAAGTATATTTAGATATGGATGTAAAAATTGAACCCGGATGGAAATCCAGGCTGTTGCCGGAATTTGAAAAGAACTATTTTATTAAACTGACTGATTTCATAAGGGATGAATACAGGAGGAATACCATTTATCCTCCCGGGGCTCTGATCTTCAATGCCTTTAACCTTTGTCCGTTTGAAAATGTTAAAGCGGTTATTCTTGGCCAGGACCCTTACCATGGAGAGGGGCAGGCCCATGGATTATGTTTTTCGGTCAGGGACGGAGTTGTCTTTCCTCCAAGCCTGATAAATATCTTCAAGGAAATTGGGTCTGATCTTGGGCTTTCAATGCCAGTGACGGGGGATCTTTCAAGATGGGCTGAACAGGGCGTGCTCCTATTGAACGCAACCCTTACAGTAAGAGCTCATCAGGCAGGTTCACATCAGAAAAAGGGCTGGGAGGAGTTTACTGATTATGTCATAAAGATTGTGAACTCTGAAAAGAACAACGTTGTATTTTTCCTTTGGGGGGCTTATGCACAGAAAAAAGGTGAATCCATTGACAAGTCGAGGCATCTGGTGCTGGAGTCGGTTCACCCCTCTCCTCTTTCAGCTTCAAGAGGTTTCTTTGGGAACAGGCACTTCAGCAGGTGTAACGAATACCTCGAAAGTAAAGGTATAGACCCTATAAACTGGAAATAGTAACGGGCAGAGCACTTATAAAGTAGTGTCCAGAGCTTCAATGATGGTCTTTTCAAGCAGTGAGAAGTTTTCAAAACCGACAGATAATCTTATCATTCCAGGCTCCGGATACTTTGCTCCCCATACTGATTCAACAGGCATTAGTATTGTTTTTGAATCGCCAAGGGAAGGAATCAGTTTAATTTTTTCAGAAGCGGCATTAATGAACCTGTCCCTTCTTTTTCTTTTTACCTCTTCCGGGTTTCCGTCGAAGTCGAAGGTAACCATCGCTCCAAAACCTCTGCCCCCAAAAAGTTTTTTTGCTTCTTTATGTGTAGCATGTTCTGTTAATCCCGGATACCAAACCTTTCGTACCGCACGATGATTTTTAAGGATTTCTGTTATACCTGATGCATTCAGACATTGCTGTCTGAACCTTAATTCAAATGTTTGTATCTGGGTATGGAGCCTGTAAGCATCATCAGGTGAAATCATATGACCAACGAATTTCCTGTATTCGATGGCAGCTTTCATCAGTTCCATATCATTCCCGCATAAAACACCGGCAGTAATATTTCCATGGCCCGAGAAGTATTTTGTTGCACTGTGCACAACAATGTCAGCTCCTGAGTCCAGCGGTTTGAAAAGAACCGGAGTGGCAAAAGTATTGTCAACAATCACTTTAGCGCCGTTCCTGTGAGCAATTTCTATAACTCGTTCTACATCGGTAACGATAAGCATAGGATTTGACACAGCTTCAACATATATGATCTCAGGATCAATATCGCTTATAATCTTTTCTAACTCATCAAGAGAGTATTTTTCTTTATCAGGATTAAAGGTATGTATCTTCAGGCCCCTTCTTCTTTTCAGTACTGATTCAATAAATGATATTGTTCCACCGTAAATCTCGCTGAAGAATAACCATGGACGTGTCAGGCTCCCATTCTGAAAAACAGAGACTGCAGTATCGATGGCTGACATACCTGACTGGGTAAGAAGAGCCCAGTTGCACGCTTCGAGTTTCATTATTTCCTCTTCAGCTGCCGCAACAGTAGGATTACGGTAACGGGAATAAATATATAAGTCAGGAATTCTTTGATTCTCAGTCTCCAGGGAGAATGCATTCTTTGTTGTTTCAGCATCATACAGCTCAAAGCCGGCATCCCTGTATACAGGAGTGCGGGAACTGTTTACCGGTTTATTTTTCATAGATGAATTATATTATTTCCAGACAACTGGAAGGGACCCATCCTTTGTTGCCATCAGAAAGCTTTATCTCGTACCATTCTCCAAGATTGTCTTCAATAGTGACCTTGGATCCTTCGTGAAGTACAAAAAGGTCATTTCCGCTGTTGTCGGGGGAGCTTTTCCCATTAACTGAAGGAGCAAAAATAACTGCTTCATGGCTGTCATAAACCAGCGATTTGTTGCGAACTGAAAACGCCAGGGATGATCCTGATATTATTATGAACAAAACTGCAGCCCAGAATCCGAGGACTTTAGTCCGGAATCCTGAAGAATAAATATAAACAGAGAGTAAGACAAGGCAAAGCACGAAAAACAGGATACTCATTATTGCCCAGACGTTTGAAGGAAACTGCAATGCGAGATAATCAAACCATTTTACAAAGAACAGTTTGGGTATCTCTTTAAATTTATCTTTTACCAGCGACCTTGCAATCTGCAGATTATAGTTGATGTTATTATCACCAGGCTCCATTAAAAGCGCGCGTTCGTAAAAAAGTATTGCTCCGGGGATTTCATTCAGCTTGAAATTTGCATTGCCAATGTTATAACATAATTCCGCCGAACGGTATCCTGTATTATAAATATCCAGCCATTCCTTAAGTGCATCCTTATAATTGGAAGCAGTATAATACTCAGCTCCTTTATTGAATTTTATAACCCTCTCCTCCTGTGAAAAAGCCTGACCTGTCAGTAATAAAAGCAGAAGTAACAAAAGGAGATATCTGTAATTGGATTTCATTTTTCAGCCGATTGAATTTTCAACTATTTTTATAAATCCGGAAGCCTCCTCATAAATCTTTTCAGCTTCGGCTGCAGATGAAGCAGGGGCAAATCGTGCAAATTCGCATGTATCAAGAATTGAAGTAAGTCTGCTTATCTCCGAATCCGGAATACCTTTTTCTGTTAAAGAATTAACAGCGTTGTTCCTGGTGAGTTCGGAAACAGGTATATTAAGCTTATCCCCAAGATATCCCCATATTGCCTTCAGAACTTCTTCATGGAATTTATCTGTCTGTTTCTCCAAAAGACACTTCTCTGCCTCTTTGAGCCTTTTACCTGCAATTTTTGCAGCCTTTCTGTTTCTCACCAGCGAGAGATCAGCATTTCTGCGTATATGTTCTCTTCTTATAAAGAGAATAACGAAGAATAAAATAAGTGCAAAAGCATATGCACTGTAGAATGATCGTTTTGACAGGAAGTTGTTGCCGGATTTTTTAAGTAACCCTGGCTTTGAATTAATAAATCTTATATCCTTTCCAAGATATTTAACATCTTCTTTTGAAACTCCACCGTAAACTGTTATTCCTGTGTTTTGCTCATTCCCTTTTCTGGCATAGAAATGAAGCTCCGGAGTTTTTAGCCTCTCATATTGTTTCGATGTAACATTAAAGAAGGATAAGGTTACGGGAGGGATTGTAAAGTCGCCAAAATGCCTGGGGATAAGAAGATATTCAAAAATCTTCTGGCCTGTTGTTCCGTTAAGATTATTTTTAAGGTCATCAGTTACTTTTGGATCATACACTTCAAGATCGGCAGGTAATTTAACTTCGGGAGCATTTGCCAGCTTCAGGTTCCCTGATCCTGAAATAACC
>Ga0209668_10001139_pt1 | contig 11278 bp, 9 predicted proteins | sample FrelakmetPLP11PL_FD_187150 | JGI IMG/M metagenome (GOLD analysis project Ga0209668, IMG submission 187150) | Freshwater lake sediment microbial communities from the University of Notre Dame, USA, for methane emissions studies - PLP11 PL (SPAdes)... | ecosystem: Environmental > Aquatic >... | reverse complement strand
AGCCGCGACGCGATGAAAGCGAGCGGAACCAAGCGCTCCGACAGCGAAATCGCCCAACTCGTCGACCGCGGCTACGGCGTGGCGATCGAGCTCATCGACAGCGCGGTCCGCCAACGCCCGCAGGCGTGGAACCTCGCCGTTCTTAACGCCGCGCTCACCTACGACCGCCTGCAATTCAAGCAGTCGCAGAAGACCGCGCAGGACCCCGTGCAGGCAAACGAGTACCGCAAGGCTGCGTTCGACGCATTCGCCGACGCAGCGTCGCGCTATGTCGGCGCGTTGACCCGCGGTGAAACCCGCGACGATCCCGGCGTCTACCGCCGCTGGTTCGGCGCGGCGATGGGCACCGCCGAGCTCAATTTCCTGCGCCCCGAAGACCTTCCCAAGGAAGGCACTCTGCAGGACGACCAAATCGACCTTGTTCGCAAGTCGATGCTGTCGATGGAGCCCGAGGCGTTCGATCGACATCTCGCCACCTTCGCCAACGACATCGAGGGCGCCGTGCAGCGCGCCGCGCCCGAGGTCAAGCCTCGGCTGGTGCGCCATGCGTTGCGCGTGATCGGCGACCACCCCGCCGGCGCTTCGCTGCGTGCGATGGAAGAACTCTATCGCGACCTCGTCAAAGATGAGATCAAGTTGCGCCTCGCTCTCGACGGCGCCGATCAGGTCGGCGTCGGCAAGCCGTTCGGCATGCTGCTCTCGCTGCGCTTCACCAATTCGGTTGACCGCGAAACGGGCGGCTTTGCGAAGTACCTGCAAAACGGCGTGTTTGGCCGGGTAGGCAACCAGTTTCGCCAACTCAATCACCGCGACGAATTGCAGAAAGCCATCAACGACGCGTTCGCCAAAGAGTTCAATGTCGACGCGATCGGCTTCTTCGACGCGTTCATGCCCCCGCGCGGCGTGGTCGAGGAAGGCAACGACGGTTGGCTTGAGAAGCCACTGGCGTACATCGTGCTCACGCGCAAGGATCCTTCGGTCGACATCGTTCCTGCGGTGGTGATGGACATGCAGTTCACCGACCAAACCGGGCCGGTCACGCTGGCGCTGCCGAGCAACACGCCGCTGCTTGGGTCGGGTGAAATGCGCGCGGCGCGCAAGTGCGAGGCGCTTGAGGTTTCGCAACTCGTCGATGTACGCGCCGTCACCGATGGCGCAGGAAAGAACACGGTCACGCTCGAAGTGCGCATGCGCGGCAAGGGCGTCGTGCCTGACCTGCGCGAGGCGCTCGCGGGCATCGACGCGCCGCTCGCGGGTTACGAGCTTGCCGACGACGGGATCGTTGCCGATCCGCCGACGGTGCTCGCGTCGGGCGATGCGACGTTCTCGCCGATGATGATGATGCGCGGCGGCCCGACTGAGCCGAAAGAAGGCTACCCCGAGCCTGACGCCGACGGCATGTACCGTCTGCCCGTCGAGCGCACCTTCAAGCTCACCTACACACCGACCGGCGGCGCGATCGGCGGCGAGTTCAAGCTGCCCGCGCTTGCGGCGGGCGTCGACGGAAAGCTCGAAAGCCGCTTCTACGACGAGCTTGACATCATGCCCGCAACGGGCGCGACGGTCGCGCTCAATCTGTCGTACTGGACGACCACGCGCATCGCAACAATGGCGGGCTTCAGCGTGCTCGGGCTCGGCGTGGGTTACGCCATCGCGCGCAGGCGCAAGCCCAAGATCGTCGCCAACACCTCGTCGTGGGAACCCTCGCGCATCACGCCGCTGGGCGTGGTCACTTCGCTACGCCGACTCGAGCAGCAGCTCGCGCCCGACAAGGCGCAGTCGCTGCGCGCGGAGATCACCGAGCTCGAGCTCAAGTACTTCGGCCCGAACGCCGCGCAAACCAGCGATTCCGAACTGCAGGGCGTGGTCGAGAAGTGGCAACGCGCCTAAGGCAAGCATGCCGCCGAGATTCGGTTCAACCGCCCGCGACATCGCGCGCGCTGACTCTTTCTCCGCTTACTCTTTCTCTCGGGACAGCACCCTGCCGTCTTCGGCCACGGTGATGTCCCAGGTCACGCCAGAAAGCTCGATATCGGCGCTGTAGACGGTCTTGCCGTCCTTGGTCTCGCGCTCGATCTCGGTGATCTTGCCACCGACGCTCTCATGCTCAAGCGACGCACGCACCACGGCGGGCACCTCGTTCATGGTGACGGTGACCTCGTTCTCGCCTTCTTCCTCGCGCATCGAGGCGCAGCCGACGAAGGTGGTGATCGAGGCGATGGCGGCGATGGTGGCGAAACGGTTCATGGGGGCGGAACGGGTCATGGGGGGCTCCTGAAATTTGTGGAGTCGCAGGGTACGCGCAAACGACAAGACCCCCGCTCGGCGGAGGTCTTGGTCGGTTCCAAAGGAAATCGGGGTGACAGGATTTGAACCTGCGGCCTCTTGCTCCCGAAGCAAGCGCTCTACCAAGCTGAGCTACACCCCGGATTTGCCCACCAACTACCCGTGCGGGGCCGATGAGAATACCTCACGCAGGAAGTCGGCACAAGGGTCGGCATGCGAGGGAGATGCGCCAGTCATGCGACCTCACATGCGACCTCACATGCGACCTCACACGCGACCGCACACGCGCCAGACACAGAATCAGCAACAGGTCATCAATCGAGCCCACTCGCAGCAAATCTGCTGAAGTCGCACCCTCTTGCCAAGGGAAGCGAGTATCGTTGCTGCCCTCATCGCAGCACAGGTTATCGCGCAAGGATCGGCCAGCGTCTCTCGCCGACACCTACCGCGCATGCCGTGCCTGCGTGAAACGGGTCTATTGGTTCGGACTCGCTTCCTCGTCAATTGTCGGTTGTCAGTTGTCGGTTGAGATCGGCATGGTGCAGATGTTCTGCACCGTGATGCATAACCGCGGGATTCCGGGCCCGCATCCTATGTAGATGGAGATTATTGAATGAGCAAGAGAAGCACTTTGAGCATTGTGGCTGCGTTCTGCCTGACCGCCATCATCGCTGACGCCACCCTCGGTGGCACCGCGCCGATGGCCGCCAGTGGTACCAAGCGTCGCGTGAGCGCGGTCGTCAACACCGTGACCGCGGTCGTCACTATTCCAGTCGTCGAGAAGAAGATCGAGACGACCCAAGTTTGGGTTCCTGAAGTCACCGAAACCGTCGTCACGGAAATCAGCAAGGTCGCTGAAGAGCCTTTCCGTCCGTACATCCCGTTGGCCACCGCGCTGATGAGCGTTGACTGCAACGCGAACTCCATTCCTGACAGCACCGAGATCTCCAGCGGCGCGCAGGACTCGGACAGCGACGGCGTCCTCGACAGCTGCGAGTTCGCCATCGGTGATCTCAACCTGAACGGCTTCATCGATAGCTACGACGTGAGCATCCTGCTCGGTTGGTGGGGAATCACCAATCCGCTCTACGGCGATCTCAATGGCGACCATGTCGTCAACGCCTACGACCTGGGAATGATCCTCGGCCGTTACGGCGTCGTCACCTTCTGATCGGCGCAACGAAAGCCTGCAATTCCTGCGAGGGCCGCATCCGCGGTCCTCGCTTTCTTTTTGCTTCCAATTCACGGACCTATCGAGACCGAGAATACCCGCGCGGCTCGCGGCGCTTGGTGCACATTCAAGCCACACTGCTAAAACTAATAGATTCGCTACATCGACTTCTTTACTTCGTTGAATCAACTTGCACCGTTCACTTGGTAGAGCGCCGTGCAGTTGCACGGTCAACGGAATAACTGTCCCCAAAAACCATTGATTTGGAGTTAGCACATGAAGGTGGATATGGCATTGAAAGTGGCCGCGCTTGTCGCGGCCGCCGCGGTTACCGCTGTAACCATCGGTGACACCCGAGCAGTTTCATCGAGCGGCTCGAAGAAAAAGGTCGATGCCGTCGTCGACAACGTTTCGAAGAAGGTCGTCTCCCACGCCGTGAAGAAGCGCGAGCGTGAAGAAGACGCCTGGCAGGACGACATCGAGAGTTCGTGCTCGAGCGACTTCCGAAAGTGCGTGGAGGAGCCCATCCGCCCGTACCTTCCGAGTTGCACCGTGTTCATGATGTTCGACTGCAATTCGAACGGCATCATGGACTACAACGAGATCGCGGCCGGCGCGCTCGATGTGGATAGCGACCATGTGCTCGACAGTTGCGAGCGCGCTGTCGGCGACTTCAATCTCGACAGTGTGATCAACGAGATCGACCAGGGCATGCTCCTGGCGCAGTGGGGCGCTGTGGCTCTGACTGGCTCTACCTACGGCGATCTCAACAATGACGGTTTCGTGGACGCTATGGATCTCGGCATCCTGCTCGGCCGCTTCGGCCTGGTGGTGTTCTTCGACCACGGCAACGGCGAGTGAGTCGATACATCTTGTAAACATCATGGAGCCGCCCTTCGGGGCGGCTCCATTCTTTTTCACACGCCATTGCTCATCCGCCCGGCGGCGTGGTGTGATCGCCGAAGTACTTCTCGCTGCGATAGCGCAGCCACACCCGCAGCTGCTCGGGCACCTGCTCGCGCTGCTCGTGCGTGAGCCGCTCGTACAGCTCCATCGCCTTCGCGCGCTCGGCGCGGCACGCCGCATTTTTGTGCGCGTCCCACAGGCTCCGCGCCAATCGAATGCGACGACAGGCCTCCTTCACCAGTTCTGTGCTGGTCGGCGGCTTGTTGCTCGGTTTCTTCTTTGCGGGCACGGAGGCATTAGACAGCCGATTGCGTTAGGGTGGCGCGGCCGCATGACCGACCAACCGCACAACCCGCTCCACGGCCTCACCCTCGAGGCGATACTCACCAAGCTCGTCGAGCGTCATGGTTGGGAAGCTCTCGGCGAACGCATTCGCATCCGCTGCTTCACCCACGATCCGACCATCAAGTCGAGCCTGGCGTTTCTCCGCAGGAACCCGTGGGCGCGGCAGAAGATCGAGTCGTGGTACCTCTACGACCTGCGCCGCGGCTACGGCGGCGCGTAGTGACTTAGCCAAGCTGGCGAATGCAGCGCTGCCACGCGGCGCAGCCGATGCGCGTCGAATAAGCGCGTTCGAGCGCCGCCAGCCCGCGCGCGCCCATCGCCTCGGCCGATCCCGGGATCGACTGCAGCTGACGAATCGCCGCCACCAAACTGGCGCAGTCACCGTTGGCAACGGCGAAACCACAACTTTCCTCGGCAATGACCCGCGCAACCTCGCTCGCGGCCGGGCCGATGTAAATCGTCGGACGCGCCGCCGCCATCACGCCGTAGAACTTGCTCGGAAGCAGAAGCCCTTCAAACCTATCCGCCACCAGCACGAGGTGCGCGTCGCCGAGTGAGAGCAGATCGCCCAGCCGCGCGCGCGGTTGGTAGGGCTTCATGATCACATTCTTGATCCCGTGCTTTTGCACGAATTCCTCGATGCGCGGGCGGGTTACGCCGCCACCCACAAACACCCAGCGGATCTGATCGTCGCCGCGCAATTCAAGCATGGCCTGACAGACCGAACTCACATCGTGCCCGATGCCGCAGTTGCCCGAGTATTCGATGACAAAGCGATCGCCGATTTCCCACTCCGCGCGATAGATGTTCGTTGCCCTGTCGCCGTCACCATGCACGCCACGCACCTCGTCGGCGTCGGCCCACGGCGTGATCGTCGTGACCTTGGCAGGATCGACGCCCTTGGCGAGCACCAACTCGCGCATGCATCGCCCGAGCACCACCACCGCGTCGGCCTGCGTGAGACAGAATCGATCAAGCCGATCGAAGATGCGGTGCGTGAGCGACCCGCGCTTGATGACACCCGCGGCCAACGGAACCTCTGGATAGAGATCCATCGTCCAGAAGACGAACTTGCTCCCCTTGATCCAGCGCAGAAACAGCCCAATCAGCGCGATAAATGGCGGAGTTGTGAGGCAGATCACCACATCATGCCGCGGCAAAGTGAGCGCCTTCAGAAAGCCTGCGAGATTGAACACGGTGAAATCAACTGAACGCGAGAGAAGGCTGCGCTTGCGAAAGACATTGCTACCGACGCGATGGATGCGAATTCCATGGACCGTCTCGTCAGCTTCGAGTCGCCCACCGCTCTGGCCGTAGGTGCTGCGCGACGCCAGCGCGGAAACCTGATCGCCGTTGTTCTGCAAGTAGCACGCGAGATCGAACGCGTGTTGCGCCGTCGCGGAAACATCGGGGTAGAAAAACTGGTTGAGGATGAGCACCGACTGGCTGCGCGGCGCCTCGATCGCGCGCACGATCTGCTCCACGGCGGCCTTGGTTGAGAAGAGCCGCATCCATAGCGCTCTGCCGCGTTCCTTGGCGCCGTCGAGCATGTCCTGCCCGTCGACCAGGCCGTCACCGAGGCCGTCGACGAGTTCCTCCACAAGCCGCTGCAGCGTCGCCGCATCGCCGCCAGTGCAAACCTTTCCAACCCGCTCGCTGTTGATCAGCGACTCAAGGTCGTTGTGCGGATTGATGCGCGCGAGCACGGGAATTCCCGCCTGCATGTAGGTCAGGAACTTGCCGGGGATGTTGTGCGACTTGTGACGCGGGTCGAGCGCAACGATGCCAACATCGCACTGCTCAAGCAATCCCGCGATCTCCGTCGGCTCGATTTCCTTGTGAAACAGCACATTGTCGAGACCTTCGCGCTCGACCGTCGCGGCAAACCGCGCGGTGTCGCTGCCGCCGCCAACAAACAAGAAGCCGATGTCCCGGCGGTCGCGCATGCGCACGACCAGATCGATGAAGACATCCATCCCCTGCGCTACGCCCATGTTTCCCGCGTATACGAAGATCTTGCGTCCAGCCAACCGCGTCTTTGAAACATCGATCGTGCAACCGACCGACGGCGCGGGACTCAGCCAGTTCTGCAGCACCTCGAGCGAACGCCCTGCTTTCGCCGCCCATTTTGACATGTACGGCCGATTCGCCTCGGTCTGCACGCCAATGGTGTCGGCAACCGCGTACTGCCCGCGCTCGATGAATTTGAAGAACCAGTACGCCGGACCGCGGCGCATCAGGCCCATGTCGACCGCCCACTCAGGGAAGATGTCGCGCAGGATCAGATAGCTTTTGCAGCCACTTTCGCGGCGCAAACGCTTGACGATCGGCCCGAGAAAAATCGTGGGCGAGTACCAAACGATTCCGTCGAAGCGCAACTTGCGTAGACCGCTCGCGCCCATCGCCCGCAACAACACATAGGGCAGCCGCAATTCATTGATGGTGCGACGCACATAGTTCACCCGCTTGGTCGGCGGCGTGCGCACGCGAAGTACGGTGATGTTGCCGGTGCGCTCGATCTTCCATGGCTCGACGAGATCGCTCGCGGGAACAATGACGAACGGCTCGTGCCCCTGCGCAGCGAACTCCTGCACGAGGTCGCGCATCTGCACCGCACCTGAAATCTTCAGGGGCGGGTAGGTGTCGGCGATGATCGCAATGCGCATGAAATGAAGCCTGGAGCAGTCGTGCGAATTCAGGTCGAGCGATGCCAGACCACGCGGTTCACATAGTCGGTGTAGCTCATGATGATGCGCAACACCTTCTCGGACACATTGTTGGTCGCGTAGTCATCGACCAGTCGCAGCGAACGCTCGGCGCCGCGCGGCTGATGGTCGAGGATCGCGAGCCCCTGCAGAATGCGCTCGACATTGAGGCCCGTCATCATCACCGCGCCCTCTTCCATGCCCTCGGGACGCTCGTGCGCCTCGCGGATGTTGAGCGCGGGAAAGTTCATGATCGACGATTCTTCGGTGATGGTGCCGCTGTCGCTCAGCACCGCTTTCGCCTTCATTTGCAGGTGAACATAGTCGCTGAACCCGAGCGGCTTGAGCAACTGCACGCGCGGATGGAACGATGCGCCCGTTGCTTCGATGCGCTTGCGCGTGCGCGGATGCGTCGAAACGATCACCGGCATGTCGTAGGTCGAGGCGACGGCGTTGAGCAGCGTCACCATGCGGGCGAAATTGGTGTCGGAGTCGATATTCTCTTCGCGATGAGTGCTGACGACGAAGAAGCGCCCCGCCTCGAGGCCCATGCGCGCGAGCGCGTCGGACGATTCGATCTTGTCGCGGTAGAACTCAAGAACCTCGCGCATCGGGCTGCCGGTCTTGATGACCATGTCGGGCGGAAGACCCTCGCGCAGCAGATACTCGCGCGCGATCTCGCTGTAGGTCAGGTTGATGTCGGCGGCATGATCGATGATGCGGCGATTGATCTCCTCAGGCACGCGCTGATCGAAGCAACGGTTTCCCGCCTCCATGTGGAAGGTCGGAATCTTGCGCCGCTTGGCGGAGAGAAGCGAGAGACAACTGTTGGTGTCGCCGAGGATGAGGACCGCATCGGGGCGCAGTTCGGCGAGCAACTTGTCGGCAGCGATGATGACCTTGCCGATCGTCTCGGCAGCGTTTCCGCCAGCGGCCTCGAGAAAGTAATCAGGCTTCCTGATGCCGAGATCCTCGAAGAAGATCTGGTTGAGCTCGTAGTCGTAGTTCTGGCCAGTGTGAACGATCGCGTGATCGCAGTGCTGGTCGAGGAGGGCCATGACGCGCGAGAGCCGAATGATCTCCGGTCGAGTGCCAACGATCGTGACGACCTTCAGCTTCTTCACCTCAAATTTTTTTACTTCGAGTTTGTTTACTTCGAGTTTCTTCATGGCAAAGCCTCGCTTGTTCACCTGCTGCGCTGCGCTCAGTCGACCAATTGCGGAACGCGTCCCTCGACGATGTCGCGCATGAAGTCGAGCTTCATCAGCAGTTTCTTCATGCCGTCGAGGTCGAGGCGATGGGTGTTGTGCGAGTTGTAGTCGGTTGACTGGGTGATCTTGATCTCGCCCTGCTCGAAGTAGCGGCCGTAGTTCAGGTCGCGCGTGTCGGCGGGAACGCGGTAGAAATCGCCGAGGTCATGCGCGCCGGCCATTTCCTCGCGGCTGCAAAGCGCTTCGTAGAGCTTCTCGCCGTGGCGGGTTCCGATGATGTCGATCGGGTGGTTGGGCCGACCCATCAGCTCGCACACAGCGCGCGCGAGAACCTCGATGGTTGCAGCGGGCGCCTTCTGCACAAAGATGTCGCCGTTGCTGCCGTTGGTGAAGGCGTAGAGCACGAGGTCGACGGCGTCGTCGAGCGTCATCATGAAGCGCGTCATGCTCGCATCGGTGATCGTGATCGGCTTGCCCTCGTTGATCTGGTTTACGAACAGCGGAATAACCGAGCCGCGCGAAGCCATCACATTTCCGTAGCGCGTGCCGCAGACAACGGTCTGGCCCGGGCTCAGGTTGCGGCTCTTGGCGACCATGACCTTCTCCATCAGCGCCTTCGACATGCCCATCGCGTTAATCGGATAAACGGCCTTGTCGGTGCTGAGGCAGACAACGCGCTTGGCGCCGCAGGCAATCGCAGCGTCGATCACATTGTCGGTGCCCATCACATTGGTGCGCACCGCCTCCATCGGAAAGAACTCGCAAGAGGGAACCTGCTTGAGCGCAGCGGCGTTGAACACGAAGTCCACGCCCGCCATCGCATTGCGCACGCTCGAAAAATCGCGCACATCGCCGAGGTAGAACTTCAGCTTCGGGCTGTTGTAGCGCTTGCGCATGTCGTCCTGCTTCTTCTCATCGCGACTCAGAACTCGGATCTCGCCGATGTCGGTGTGAAGAAATCGGCGCATCACCGCGTTGCCGAAAGATCCGGTGCCGCCAGAGATGAGAAGCGTCTTGTTCTTAAAATTCGAATCGAGCATGGGAATCCTGTGCGTCGTGCGCTAGTTGCCGAAAAGAGCTTGGTTTCGCTGCCTGTCCTCGTACATCTCCGCGACCAGCGCAGGCCAGTCGGGCGAGACGAAGCCCGTCGCCTCGCGGAAGCGACTTCCATCGAGCGAACGGTCGAGCTCGAAGGTGTCATCGGGACGAATCGTGATTTGCTTGCCGTAGGTCTTCGCGATCATCGAGAGCAGGTCGAACTTTCCGACCCGCGGCGCCGCAGCGTGCCAGAGGCCGTGCATCTCGGGATGCGGGATGACATGGTCGCGAATGATGCGCGCGAGCGTGACCGTGGGAAATCCAGAGAAGAACGCCTTGCGGAAGCCCTTGCACTCGGCGCCCTGCATCATGAACCACTCGACCAGGCTGCGACGGGTGTCGATCTCGTGACCGATGATCGAGGTGCGCACGGTGATCGAGTTTCGATAATGCACTTCGCCCGCGGCCTTCGACTGGCCGTACACATCGGTCGCGTCGGTCGGATCCGACTCGCGGTACATGCCCTTGTCGCCCTTGAAGACGCAGTCGGTGCTGATGTGAATCAGGCGGCACCCCGCATTGGCGGTCAGCGCGGCGAGCGAATGGGGAAGCACGGCGTTGGACATGTAGGCGATCGATGGATCGTTGCCCGCATCGATGTGCTTGGTCGCGCCGACGCAATTCACGAGCACGCTTGGACGCACCTCGTCCATGACCTTCTGCAGGTCGGAGAATCGGGTGGCATCGACGGGCAGGATGAGGGCCGCATCGGTCACGCTCTGCAGGCGAGCCTTCACCGCGTCGCTGCGCAGCGTGCCAACAACGCGCAGGGCCGGGCTCTGTGCGAGCACGCGTAACACCGCGTTGCCGAGCAGGCCGCTGGCACCGAGGACAAGGATGGTTTGCTTGGCGGAGTGGTTCATCTTGAATCGAGGCGCGGAGGATGCCATCCCCCCGTTGCACGGGAGGATGCGTTCGGACAATCGGCCAAAAAATGAACCGATCACGGCATTTCCCGATGGTTCGTCAGAACTCTCGCGAGCCGAAATGACGCTTTGGTGGCTCGGCCGGCGCGCCACTCGCGCGCTCGTGCTTGAATTCGCTTGGTTTGACCTCGGATGTCCGTTAGCCTCCTCCGATGGGTCAGGAACATCCATCCCGTCGAGAGGTGCTCCTTCAGGGGCTTGGCGCCCTCTCGGCGATGGTCGCCCTCGGCCGACGCGCCCACGCGGCTCCCAACCTTGCGATCCCTCCGTCGCCGCCACGCCTGCTCTCGGACCCCGTGATCCGGCTGGCGTCCTTGGGCGAGAGTGAGCTTGTCGGCGGAGTCCCCTTCGCCAAGCGATGGTTCGGCGACACCTTTGAAGGCAACGCCATCCCCTTCCACGGTTGCGAGAACTGCGACGACTTTCCACCACCGAGCGAGTCGGTCGATGTTGCGATCGTCGGCGGCGGGCTGTCGGGCCTGGCCACGGCGTACCAATTGCGCGACCGCAACACCGTGCTCTTCGAACTGCGCCCGCGCATGGGCGGCAACGCGATGGGCGAGGCGTACGGCGACCAGTCGTGGAGCCTCGCGAGCGCGTACTTCATTCAGGCCAAACGCGGCGGACCGC
>Ga0209668_10001138_pt1 | contig 11278 bp, 9 predicted proteins | sample FrelakmetPLP11PL_FD_187150 | JGI IMG/M metagenome (GOLD analysis project Ga0209668, IMG submission 187150) | Freshwater lake sediment microbial communities from the University of Notre Dame, USA, for methane emissions studies - PLP11 PL (SPAdes)... | ecosystem: Environmental > Aquatic >... | reverse complement strand
AAGGGGCCGGCAGAATGGACTTGAAGCGATGCACCCGAGGACGAATCGGGAGGTGGCGGGGCGCCCCCGCGGCGGACGGGGCGCTAGCGGTAGATCGACTTCACCTCGCCCCAGCTCGCGTGGCGCGCGGGAACGGGCGCGTCGCAGCGCAGGCACGTCACGATGGAGTACTCCTCGCCGATCAACACCGTGCCGAAGATCATCAGCACGCACGGTGCAGCCCGATTCGAGACGATCGTGAACCCGCTCACCGACTCACCGGTCCAATGGAAGTTGTCCGGCAGGAAGAACAGCGGCGCATGGTTCGGGTAGCGATCGCAGTGCCAACCGGGCCGCCTTTCGCAGTGGGCGCGAGCGCCCGAGTCACCGTCGGCTGCGGCCGCGGGGGCGGTCGGCGGCGTTCGCGAGCTCCAGCGGCCGCGCGTTCAGCTCCTGCACCACCGCGACGAGGTCTCCCTCGCGATAGAAGTCGACCGCGACCATGTTGGGCAGCTTGCCGCGCTCCTTCCGCAGCGCCTTGATGCGCGCGAGCAGGAAGTCGCGCGCGTTCACAGTGTCGGCGTTGCTGGGCTTGGGCATGGGCGTCGACTCGATCCAGTGGTTCATGAGCAGGAGCGAGCCCGACGTGCCGCCGCGATTCGGCTGGTTCGAGAACTGCGACCGGTGGTGGAACGTGTACGGCGTCTCCTGCAGCACCTGGAACGCGGGATGAATCCAGTCCACGCCCTCCGCCCGGTTCTCGGTCATCACCAGCACGCGCTGCTCGCCGTCCACCATCTCGCGCAGCGTCGGCCACGGCGGGCCCACGGGGCCGCGGTAGACGAAGTCGATCAGCCCGCTCTCGGTGAAGCAGCGCGCGAGCTCCTGCGTCGGGACGCCCTCGTCCTGGATCACGATGATGAGGACCTCGCCGGGGTTGGCAACCAGGAAGTCGCGTACGTCGGCGAGCACGGGCACCAGCCGCAGCGCGCCCAGCTCGCAGAACCCGTGACACATGTAGACGTCGCGCTTGCCGGTCTCCAGGCCCGCGAGGCGATCGCGGATCTTCAGCGCCGCGTCCATCCCCTCCGCGCCGACCGCCTTCTCGTACTTCGCCATCCCGCCCGCGGTCGAGTCGAGCTCGGTCTTGATGTAGTTGCCCGCCTTCATGCCGTAGGTGGCGTCGATCAGGAAGCCGCGGATCCCGTCCTCGAGCTGGCGCTCGATGTTCGCGCTCTGGTTCGGGAACATCCAGCCTTCGGTGTCCGGGCTGCCCATCGCGTTGTGCGTGGTCGCGAACACGACCTCGTCGAGGTGGCGGTCGCCCAGCTCCGGCAATCCGTTGTACGCGGTGACCTCGGTCGGAGCCGCCGGTTCGTCGCGCGAGCGCAGGAGTGCCCAGACCGTCGTCCCCACGATCGCCACCACGACGACCGCCACGACTGCGATGGCCGCGCCACTCACGGTCCCGCGGCGCGCGGTGCGCTCCTCGCGCGTCTTCGGCTCGAACTGCGGCAGGAGGTGCAGTCCTGCCGCGAACGCCTCGCGGATGCCGGCGAACGCGATGACGAGCCCGACCAGCCAACCCAGGACCGTGAGCGCGGGCAGCGTCCAGAAGAGGAGCAGCGCGCCGATCACGGTGCCCAGCAGGCCGCGCAGCAGTCGGATGCGCATGAGCGGCTGCGGACCGAACAGCCATGCTCGCACGCGCTCCGCGGAGGCCGCGAGCGGGACGCGCTCGAGCAGCGAGGCCGAGGAGGCCGCGAGCACGAGCCCGACGAAGCCCACCGTCATCGCCCATGCCATGAGCCCGCCGAGGAACGCGCCGGCGAGCCCGGCCAGGGCCGGAGCGCGCTCCTGGTGCCGGGCGAACAACGTGAGGAAGTCGCCACCGAAGCGAGCCACGATGGCGAGCAGGATCGCGACGATCATGAGCGAGACGCCGAGGCGCACGATCGCGCGCCGGCGATCGTTTGCCAGCCACGCGCTCGCGATGCACAGCGCCATGCCGAGCAGGAGGAACGCGATCGTGGCCGTGCGCATCCGGTTGGCGAAGCGCACCAGCCAGACCGCGCCTTCGCCGCCAGGCAACGTGTCGAGCTTGCCGATCGCGGCGGTGAGCCCCGCGGGCAGCTTGCCGGCGATCTTGGGCTGGTTCGCGACCGCGCTTTCGACGATGGCGCCCACGTCCTTCACGGTGAGGACGATGTCCGTCGCCGTCCCGGTCGTGATCGCGTGGTGAAGCGTGCGGGCGCTGCGCTTGACCGCGGCGCGAAAGGGAGCGGAGGCGACGACGGTCTTGCTCGCGGCGACGATGATGGGCCGCAGCCCGACGAGATCGGGCTTCGCGGCGATGACTCCGTCGGCGATCTCCTCGGCGGCAAGGCGGGCGACGCGTGGATCCTCGAGGCTCGCCGCGACGCGCGAGGCGAACGCGCGCTCGTCGAACAACGAGCGCCGCGCGTAACCGAGCAGCACGGCGAGGAGGATGAGCAGGATTCCGAGGGAGCCGCAGACGACGGCGGCGAAGCGGCGGGTGCGGCCTTGCCACATGGGCGGACTCCTGAGTGATTGGGAAGTCATCCGGGCGGCAGTCTATCACGCACGCCTGGCCGGACAACCGCGTGGCTCACCAGCCCCCAACCCGGCGCCATGTCACCCGGAGCGCCAGCCTGTCAGGCCAGGCGCATGGTCGGGCGCACGAATCCGCCGACCAGAGCGCACGCCGGCCGTGCAGGACGTGACGCAGACATCCCGGAGGGTCCCAATGGCTCGTGGCTCGGAATATGCAACCGTATTGACGAGGCGCCCTCGCAGGCGCCGCTCCCCCCCGACCCCGCATCAAACCTCCGAGGTACCCCATGTCCACCGCAACTGCACTTCTCCGTTTCCTTCCCCTCGTTGCGCTCTGTGTCGGCGCCCCGAGCCTGCTCATGGCGGCCGAACGGCCGAACGTGATGCCCGGGCAGTCGAACTACGCCTTCCGCCCGATGGTCGGCCCGATCCAGGTGCAGACCGCGACACTCGAACAACTCCTGCAGTGTCTGCTGGGGCCCGGCGTGCAGGTATCCAACGCGGTGCTGACCGCCGCGCCGGCAGCGGCCGGGCTCTTCACGGGCGGGAGCGCCGTGATCGGCATCGACCAGGGCCTGGTCCTCAGCAGCGGAAACATCGTCACCCTCGTCGGGCCCAACCTCCAGGACGACGCGACCACCGACAACGGTCTTCCCGGCGACGCCGACCTGGACGCGCAGGTTCCCGGATACACGACGTTCGACGCCACGATCCTGGAGTTCGACTTCACGTGCGAGAGCACGTCTGCCATCTCGTTCCAGTACGTCTTCGCGTCCGAGGAATACAACGAGTGGGTGGGTTCGCCGTTCAACGACGTCTTCGGTTTCTTCCTCAACGGCGTCAACATCGCGCTGGTCCCGGCCAACTGCAGCAGCCCCGGGATTCCGGTGGCCATCAACAACGTCGATTGCGGGAATCCCTACGCTCCCGCGGGGGGCCCCAACTGTGACTGCTACCGCAACAACGCGCTTCCGGACGGCGGCGGACTGATCAACACCGAGATGGACGGCCTGACCCAGGTCTTCTACGCCACGGCGCAGCTCCAGCCGGGGACCAACCACATGAAGCTCGCCATCGCGGATGCGGGAGACGGCATCCTCGACTCGAATGTCATGATCCACTGTCAGAGCTTCGTCTGCGGAACGCCGCCGGCCACGGGCGCCTGCTGCATCGAGGGGGACGACTGCTTCCTCCTGGGGCAGGAGCAATGCCTGAGCCAGGGCGGCATCTACAAGGGCGACGGAACGACGTGCAGCCCCAACCCCTGTGAGCCTCCGACACCGAGCAAGCCCGCCAGCTGGGGGAACGTGAAGAGCATCTATCGATGAGACCGCGGGTTTGAAGAGACGAAGCCAGCGGGCGGCCGGCCACGCATCTCGGCTAGCCGCCCGCGCGTCTCCGCCGCGCGAAGATCATGAGCCCGACGGCCGCCACCGTCGCGAAGGCCGCGCCGGCAAGGAACGTGGCCGCCGGCCCGCGCGTGCTCCACAGCGAGCCCGCGATCACGCTGGCCAGCAGCAACGCGCCGCCGCTCACGAGATTGAAGATCCCGAAGCCCGTGCCCAGCAGGTCTGCCGGCGCGGTATCCGCGATCAGCTTCGACAGCAGGCCCTGCGTCAGCGCCATGTGCAGGCCCCACAGCGCGGCTCCGGCGAACACGGCGATCGGCGATGCGGCGAAGGCCAGCACGAGATCCGCCCCGATGAGGAACGCCAGCCCGAGCAGCAGCAGCACGCGCGCGCTGACGCGGTCGGCCGCGGCTCCTGCCGGGTAGGCCGCCCCGGCGTAGAGCACGTTCATCACGATCATGATCAGCGGGACGTAGCTGAGCGCGAGCCCGACACTCTGGGCGCGCAGGACGAGGAACGCCTCGCTGAAGCGCGCGAGCGTGAACACCGCAGCGAGGAGGGTGACGAGCCAGTAGCGCAGCGGCAGGCGCCGTGCGTCGGCCAGCGTCAGCGGCGGCCGGACCGCGTACTCCGCCGACACGCCCTCGGGCTCGTGCACGTGGAAGATCAGCAGCGCCACCGCGATGAACGCCGGCACGACGGCGATCCACATGACCTTCCGGATGTCGCCCACGAACGCGATCATGAGCACCGTGGCCAGCAGCGGGCCGAGCAGCGCGCCGACCGAGTCGAGCGCCTGGCGGAGCCCGTAGGCCGCGCCGCGCATGGCAGGCGGCGTGATCTCGGCCACCAGCGCGTCGCGCGGCGCGCCCCGGATCCCCTTGCCCACGCGATCGACAAAGCGCGCCCCGAAGACCCAGCCGATCGACTGCGCCAGCGGGAAGATCGGCTTGGTGAAGGCCGCGAGCGCGTAGCCGAGGACGGCCATGAACTTGCGCTTCCCGAGGTAGTCGCTGAGCGTGCCCGAGAAGACCTTCGTGATCGCGGCGGTTGCTTCCGCCACGCCCTCGAGGAGGCCGACCGTGGCGACGGACGCTCCCAGCGTCGTCACCATGAACACCGGCAGCAGGCTGTGGATCAGCTCCGAAGACATGTCCATGAACAGCGACACGAACCCGAGCGCCCAGATGCCCGCGGGAAGCGCCCGCCAGCCGCCGGAAGCCGTGTGGGACGGGGGCCCCATCGATGAAGTCGACATGAACGCTCGCTGGTGGATGGGCGTGGCGCTGTTCGGTGGACTGCAGCTCCCCCGGCCTACCCGGCCAGCGTCACCATGAGCGCCTTCTGCGCGTGCAGGCGATTCTCCGCCTGGTCGAACAGCGCCGAGTTCGGCAGCCGCGACACCGCGTAGTCGATCTCCTCGCCGTAGTGCGCGGGCAGGCAGTGCATCACGATCGCGTCGGGCCGGGCGAGGCGCAGCAGGCGCTCGTTGATCTGGAAGCGCTCGAATGCCCGCGCGCGGTCCGCCTTCTCCGCCTCCTGCCCCATGCTCGCCCACACGTCGGTGTAGAGCACGTCGGCGCCTCTGCACGCGCCGTCGAGGTCCGACGTGACCCCGAGCGTGGCGCCGCTCGTCGCCGCCAGCAGGCGCGCCTGGGCCAGGATCTCGGCCGGTGGCTCGTAACCCTCGGGACACGCCACGGTGACGTCCATGCCGAGCAGGCCACCGATGAGCAGCAGCGAGTTCGCCACGTTGTTGCCGTCGCCCACGAACACCAGGCGCAGGCCCTTCACCCGCTCCTTGCGCTCGAGGATGGTGAGCACGTCGCCGAGCGCCTGGCACGGATGCTCGCGGTCGGACAGCCCGTTGATCACGGGCACCGTCGCGAAGCGCGCCAGGTCCGCGACGATGTCGTGCCCGAACACGCGCGCCATGATGAGGTCGGACATGCGCGCCAGGACGATCGCGATGTCCTCGGTGGTCTCCCGCTTGCCGAGCTGGATGTCGTCGGGCCCGAGGTAGATCGCGTGCCCGCCGAGTTGCGTCATCCCGGCCTCGAATGACACCCGGGTGCGCAGCGAGGGCTTCTGGAAGATCATCGCCAGCGTGCGGCCCGCGAGCCGCTGGTGGCCCTCCCGGCGCTGGTGCGCGGCCTTGAGCTCGCGCGCCAGCGCGAGCAGGTCGAGTGTCTCGGCGGCGCTCATGTCGGTCGCCGACAGGTAGTGTCGGAGGCGCGCGGTCTGTGGTGTCCGGGTCGGATGCGTCGTCGACATGATGGGCTCCCCCTCGTTCAGTGCAGGACGCGCGCGATGCGCTCGTACGCCCAGTCCAGTTCCGTCTGGTCGATGACGAGCGGCGGCGCGATGCGCAGCACGCTCTCGACCGTGTCCTTGCACAGCACGCCCTCGTGCATGAGCTGCTTCGCGAACGCCTTCGCCGGCCCCGCCGCGGGCTTGAGCGCGATGCCGATCAGGAGGCCGCGGCCGCGGATCTCCTGCACGTGCGGCGAGTCGAGCTGGCGCAGCCGGTCCATGAACTGCGCACCCAGCTCGTGGGCGCGGTCGGCCAGGCCATCGCGGGTCAGCACCCGCATCGCCGTGCGCGCCACCGCGCACGCCAGCGGATTGCCGCCGAACGTGCTGCCGTGGTCGCCCGGCTCGAACACGCCGAGCACCTCGCGCGAGGCCAGCACCGCCGACACGGGCATCAGGCCGCCGCCGAGCGCCTTGCCGAGGATGAGCATGTCGGGCTTCACGCCCTCGTGATCGCAGGCGAAGAGCTTCCCGGTGCGGCCGAGGCCGGTCTGGATCTCGTCGGCGATGAACAGCACGCGGTGCTGCCGGCACAGCTCGCGCGCCTTCGCCAGGAAGCCGGCGGGCGGCACGACGATGCCGCCTTCGCCCTGGATGGGCTCGACGAGGAAGCCGACCGTGTTCGGCGTGATCGCCTGCTCGAGCGCCGCGAGGTCGCCGTAGGGCACGAGCCTGAATCCCGGCGTGAACGGCCCGAACCCGTCGCGGTACTGCGCATCGTCGGAGAAGCTCACGATGGTGATCGTGCGGCCGTGGAAGTTCCCCGCGCAGACGATGATCTCGGCCTGCCCGTCGGGGACGCCCTTCACCTGGTAACCCCACTTGCGAGCGGTCTTGAGCGCGGTTTCCACGCCCTCGGCCCCGGTGTTCATCGGCAGCACCAGGTCCTGCCCGGTGAGACGGGTGATCTCCTCGCAGAACGGCCCGAACTGGTCGTGGTGGAACGCGCGCGACGTGAGCGCGAGGCGCCTCGCCTGGTCCACGAACGTCGAGACGATCTCGGGGTGGCCGTGGCCGAAGTTGAGCGCCGAGTAGGCGCTCAGCAGGTCGAGGTAGCGCTTGCCGTCGACGTCCTCGACCCACACGCCGCTCCCGCGCGCGATGACGACCGGCAGCGGGGCGTAGTTGCGGGCGCTGTGGGCCTCGACCTGGGCGATGTTGCGCGCGCTCTCCGGCGCCACGGAGACGGGATCAGTCCCTTCCATGGCCGACCTCCGAGTGATGGCCGGCCGCGGAGCGCCAGCGCTCGATCGCGGCGGCGATCTCGCGCGGCAGCACGCCCTTGTCCTCTTCGGCGAGCTCGTACACCGCGCGGGTGTTCGGCTTGTCGATCGTGAGCACGCGGCCGAGGTCGATCGGGGTGGCGATCAGCACCGTGTCGCACGGCACGGCCGCGATGGTCTCGGACAGCTCGGCGATCTGCCGGTCGCCGTAGCCCATGGCCGGCAGGATCTGCGTGAGGTGCGTGTACTTCTCGAACACGCCCTTGATCGATCCCTTCGCGTACGGGCGCGGATCCACGATCTCGGCGGCCCCGAGCCGCTTCGCGGCCACCCACCCGGCGCCGTACGGCATCTCGCCGTGGGTGAGCGTGGGACCATCCTCGATCACCAGCACGCGCTTGCCGCGCACCAGCTCCGGGTCCTTCACCGTCACCGGCGAGGCGGCGCGCAGGACCCGCGCGCGCGGGTTCGCCGCCTTCACGTTCGCCTCGACGAGCGCCACGTTCGCGGCCTCCGCGGTGTCGACCTTGTTCACGATCACCAGGTCGGCCATGCGCAGGTTCGTCTCGCCGGGGTAGTAGGCGAGTTCGTGGCCGGGGCGATGCGGGTCGACCACCACGATGTTGAGATCGGGGCGGAAGAACGGCAGGTCGTTGTTGCCGCCGTCCCACAGGACGACGTCCGCCTCGGCCTCGGCGCTGCGCAGGATCAGCTCGTAGTCGACGCCCGCGAACAGCAGGTTGCCCATCGCGATGTGCGGCTCGTACTCCTCGCGCTCCTCGATCGTGCACTTCTGCGTGACCATGTCGGCGACCGTCGCGAAGCGCTGGCAGATCTGCTTCGACAGGTCGCCGTAGGGCATCGGGTGGCGCACCACCGCGACGCGGAGGCCCATGCCCTTGAGGATTTCCGCCACGCGGCGCGAGGTCTGGCTCTTGCCGCAGCCGGTGCGCACGGCGCCGATCGCGATCACGGGCTTCGTGCTGGGCAGCATGGTCTGCTTGGCACCGAGCAGCACGAACTGCGCGCCCGCGGCGTTCACGCGCGCGGCCTGGCGCATCACGTACGCATAGGGCACGTCGGAGTACGAGAACGACACGAGGTCGACGTCGTACTCGCGGATCAGCTCCTCGAGCCGGTTCTCGGAGTGGATGGGGATGCCGTTCGGGTAGTCGGGGCCGGCGAGCACGGCCGGGTACACGCGGCCGTCGATGTCGGGAATCTGCGTCGCGGTGAAGCAGACGACTTCGATCTCGGGCTGGTGTCTCCACCACACGTTGAAGTTGTGAAAGTCGCGGCCGGCGGCGCCCATGATGAGCGCGCGGAGCTTGGTGTTCGGCATACGGGCAGCCCTCCATCGAGGCATGCCCATCGTGGGTGGGAGCGCTGTCGAGGCGCCCCACATACCGACCCGTGGGGGGAGGTTCCACCCCACCCATGACGACGCGATGCCGTTACCGGCGGGGTTTGCATCAAGTGAGCCAGCGCGAAGCAGTTACGGCCGGTTCGGATCCGCCCCCCGGGGAGTCGCTTGCGGCGGCAGGAGTTAACTGCGGGCGGGCCCGCCCGGGGGTAGGGCTGGTTGGGGGGCCCCGGGGCGGTTCAGGTGACAAATTGGCGGGGCATTGGCATCGCGGCAGACGTCGCTGATGTCGCCCGGAACAGCGTCTATTCGCGAGCTGGGCCTGGCCGAAGTGGCCCCGGCCGTTCGACACGCTCCAGGCCGAGCGCGACGCGCCTGAGCCCTGGAGCGGAGAACTGGAACCGTAACTTGTTGTTACGCAATAGCTCCTCTCTTATATGTCGTCAAAGTGGACAAATGGCGACACGTTCTGTTGACGTGTCGCTCTCGGCGACCTAACCTCAGAACATGTCGCAGAAACCGCACTTTGGAGACATGTCCATGCCCACCCGCTGGAAGCCCGACCGACCGTACGACGCCCTGCCGGCGCTGCCGCCCGCAGTCGATCTCGAGACCCGCGCCGTGATGCGGCAATGCGTCAAGGCCCGGGCCGCCCTGGCCGAGCTCAAGCAGGCGAGCGCGCTGATCCCGAATCCTGGGATGCTCATCAACACGCTGCCGCTCCTCGAGGCGCAGGCCAGCTCCCAGATCGAGAACATCGTCACCACGGCCGACCAGCTGTTCCAGCACCTCGAGACCGAGGCCGGCGCCGACCCGGCCACGCGGGAGGCGCTCCGCCACCGGCATGCGCTGCTCGAGGCGTACGGCACGCTGCCGAAGCGTCCGATCGCGACGCGGACCGCCGAGGCGGTCTGCACTCGCATCAAGGGCGTGGAGATGAAGGTGCGCCGCGTCCCCGGCACGGCGCTCGTCAACGCGGCGACGGGGGCGGTGATCTACACGCCGCCCGAAACCGAAGCCCGGATCCGCGAGTTGCTCGGCAACTGGGAGCAGTTCCTGCACTCCGCGGAGGACCTCGATCCGCTCCTCCGAATGTCCGCCGCGCATTATCAGTTCGAGGCGATCCACCCGTTCACCGACGGCAACGGTCGCACCGGGCGGGTTCTCAACAGCCTTTACCTCGTCGAGCAGGGGCTGTTGACGCTGCCGATCCTCTACCTCAGCCGGTACGTCATCGCGAACAAACCGGACTACTACCGCCTGCTCCTCGCGGTCACGAGCGATATGGCATGGGAGCCATGGCTCCTCTACATGATGCGCGGGGTCGAGGAAACTGCGCAGTGGACAACCATGAAGATCGGGGCGGTGCGGGAGCTGTCGAAAGCGACCACGGTGCACGTGCGCTCGAAGCTGCCGAAGATCTACAGCCACGAACTCGTGGACACGATCTTCGCACAGCCCTACTGCCGGATCGCGAATCTGGTGCAGGCGGGGATCGCCGAGCGACAGGCCGCGTCGCGCTACCTGAAAGCCCTGGTGTCGATCGGGGTACTCCGCGAGATCACGTCGGGGCGCGAGAAGCTGTTCCTCAACCCGAGGCTGCTCGCACTCCTGACGCGTGAAGGGAACAAGTTCGAGCCCTACCGGTAATCCTCCCGAGGCGGACAACACGGAGAACTCGTTGTGATTCAGCGTGCTGCACCTCTCCCCGCCACCCACCCGGTCGACCACGCCCACTGGAAGTTGTACGTGAGCTCGGGGGAGGGACAACCGAACGCCATCGAGCACGACGATCAACTGCCAGTTCTTCTTCACCGTGATGCCGGGCACCAGGCTCTTCAGCGACCGATTAACCAAGAACCGCGGGCCGCCAAACGTCCCTGCCCAGCTCCTGGTGGCCGAGAAACGGTTCCGCAAGATTGATGCGCCGCACCTGGCCGTCCAAGTCTATCGAGGGGTCGTGTTCGAGGACGGACTGAAGCTCACGAAGCAGAATCAGAGGGTCGCCCCCTGATGTCGTTTACACACCGCCTGACTCAAGCCCTTACAACATAATGAAAGGTCTATTAGTCTAGGAGCGAAACCGTCTCATCATGTCTGGTACATCACCATGAGCTGGCAGTCCGAGACAGGATCATCGCCAATCGCCAGAAGCCACGAATGCGCCCCAGTAGAACGGATGCGTGCTCTCTCCTTTCGCCCGGCTCGCCCTCAGCAACTCCAGGCTCGCAGTACGTGCCGCCTCTGCGGTCTTCTGGCCCCGCACGTATCGCGCCGTGTACAGCGCCCGCATCCACTGTCGGGTCGACATATCGTCAATCGACCACAAGCTCATAATGAGTGTCCTCGCCCCGGCAACCGCGAACGCCCGGCGAAGCCCGAATACTCCCTCGCCGACCCGAACCTCACCCACGCCGGTGTCGCAGGCCGAGAGCACCGCCCAATCGCAACCGGATAGATCCAGCGCCGCAATCTCC
>Ga0209668_10001137_pt1 | contig 11289 bp, 6 predicted proteins | sample FrelakmetPLP11PL_FD_187150 | JGI IMG/M metagenome (GOLD analysis project Ga0209668, IMG submission 187150) | Freshwater lake sediment microbial communities from the University of Notre Dame, USA, for methane emissions studies - PLP11 PL (SPAdes)... | ecosystem: Environmental > Aquatic >... | reverse complement strand
TGCCATGGTGCCCAGCAGCGACTTGACCATCGATAGCGGGCCGACGCTCGTACTCAGCTCCAGAGGAACCCAAACCGCAGCACGTCGGATCATCGGTGATGGCGCGTCCGCGTTTACAGCTCCACTTGAGCGGCTTTCCAACTCGGTCACCTTGCCTCGCACCGCGGCGCGGAATGATTCGCCATCCGGGCGACGCGAACGAAACAGCCGGCGCAGTTCTGTTTCATCCACTAAATCGGTTTGGGTATTGCTCATGAGCGTGCTCCTGTCTCTTGCCGGCGTTGCACGAGCTCGCGCAGCGCCTTGCGAGCCTGATACAGACGGTCTTCGACCGCCTTGGGCGTCGTGCCCAGCAGCGACGCGACCTCGCGCGCGCTGGTTTCTTCGAGGTAGTGCATCCGCAGGATCAGCTGATGGGATTCCGAAAGTCGGGCGAAGGCTGCCCGCAATTCCTCATGTGCATCCCCAGGCGACTCTGGATTCGGCTGTTCGAGCTGTTCCGGGAGCGATACTGCGCGCGCCCGCTCTCCTTTGCGCTGCCGCTCTCGGCAGAGGTGGAAGGCGATGCCGCGCACCCACGCTCCGGCAGCCTGCATGTCTGCGGGATCCCCGGCGTATCGCGACCGCGAAACCCAGGCCTCGGCCAGAGCATCTTGGGCCGTTTCTTCGGCCGCGGTCCAGTTCAGACCCCAGGAAGCCAGCAATCCCACCAGCGGGCCGCGAAACGTGCTGATCCACAGGTCCAGCTGGTCCGGGGAGGGTTCGGTCATGACACGGGGGCATTGTCATCCGCCGTTGGAAGCACTCAAGAATTCTCGAAATTCTCTGTGAGGTGAGCCTGTGGCACCCGGATGGGAGTGCTTCGAAAAATCCCATGCCGGGCAGGAAATCCGTGTGAGATCGCGCGGCCAAGTGAATTTGAGAAGGCGTGCGGGCACTGCTCCCGCAGTCCACCCTCCACGCTTTTCTTCACTACGAGAGATACGCCATGAAGCCCTCCCTGATCGCTTGCCTTGCTTTGCTCATCCCCTGCATCCTCCCCTCCTGCCAATCCACTTCCTCGGCCACGCAGGAGACCTCCGCGGAAGTCACCCTCCCGCCCTACAACGGTCCCAAGGCCCGCATCCTGATCGACGACTTCATCTGGGGTGTCGGCGGCGATGGCAGCTATGCCGCCGAGTGGGAATATGAAGGTCCCGATGGCGAGACGCACCGCGGCCGCTGGAGCGCGCAGTCGAACAAGGTGACGAATGGCCTGCAGGCATCGCTGAGCCAGTCGTTGATGTCGACGGATCGCTTCATCGTCCAGGACCGCGCCATGCTCAAGCAGTACAAGCAGGAGCAGAAGCTCAAGGACGAAGGCATCGTCAAGGCGGACACCGCTCCGAAGATGGGGCGCGTGAACAGCGCCGAACTGCTGATTCGCGGCACGGTCCTCGAATGGGAGGAAGATGCCAGCGGCTCGGGCGGCATGGGCGGTGGTTTCTTCGGTTCGATCGCCGGCGGCATCGGCTTGAGCTCCCAGAAGGGCAAGGTCGTGGTTCAGGTCGAAATCATCGATCTCGAAACCGGTGACAAGCTCGTCTCGCGCCAGGTCCGCGGCGAAGCCAGCTCGTCCGGACTCACCTTCGGCGGATTCGGCTGGGGCGGCGGCGCGATCCTCGGCGGCGTCTTCTCGGAGTACGAGAAGAAGCCGATGGGTGATGCGATCCGCAAGGCCATCGCCGAGTCGGTGAAGCTCGTCGCGACGAACGTGCCGCAGGAGTACTACCGTCACACCCGCGGTGGTGCGGTCGCGGCGCGCTGAAACGCTGAAGGCCCGACATGTCCGGCTCCGGCCTCAGGCCGGGGCCGGCTGTGTTCACGGACAGAACTGAACACGCAGGGTGTTGCTGAGGTTGGTTCCCGAGCCCCCTCCCGGGATATCGCGAAACCAGAACTGAAAGAAGCGCGTGTCTCCCGGCTGGATGATGGCACCACCCGGAAGCGATTGGAGATTGACCGTCTGTGTGGCGTCACCGAAGAGGTTGGTCTGGGTGATCGGGAAGCGGAAGATCGAGCCACCCGCACAGCGCACCCCGTTGCCCAGCGGAGTCTGCGTCTGCGTGGTCCCGAAGAAGAAGATCCCGTTGACCTGCGGCGGACAGTTGATCGCCAGCAGTTGGAGGCTGTTGGCGGCAAGACTGTTGCTACCAAGGCCCTGAATGCTCGCTCCCGGACCGGCGGAGTTGGGCGAGAGCGGGCAGAGAGTCGTGAACGCGCTCGAAGGCAGGATGCTCCAGGACCTCGACTCGGTCATGAACTGCGCGCGCTTGGTTTCATCCTTCACCATCGTCGTGTTGTCCACGACGGTGACTGAAACGATCGCTGCGCAGGCGCCAAGGGAGAGGCTGGGCAGGCTGAGCGTCGTGCCTGTGGCTCCCACGATCGGATTGCCGTTCAGGTACCACTGGATCGCCAACGGGTTGCCCGTGGGAGCAACCGGCGTGACAAACAGGGTCTCGCTTCCGTTGAGGGTCACCCCCGTCGGCGTGGAATCGTCGATCGGATCCACGAGCTTGTAGATCTCGATGATGATCGACTCGGCACTCGGCAGGTTGAAGGGCCGATCGAGGCTGCGCATCAACGAGTTGTTGGTCGGTCGGTATACGCCGAACTGGCTGTAGCTGGAGCCCTCGAACGTTGAAACAAGACCATCAAAGGCCGCATTGTTGACACCCAGCCAGCGATACCACTTGGCCAGCCCTGCCAGCATGGCGGATGAGTTGAGTTTGGAGGAATTGGGTGCGCCGGGTTCACCCCCCGTGTAGGTCGCCGGGCCGCCGTAGTCGTATTCATCAGCCAGATTGCCCAAAGCATGACCGAACTCATGTCGGACGATCTCCAGAGCGGCTCCATTGCCGGCCGCTGACGTCGCGAGGTCATTCGAGGGATAACCAGCGCCTCCATAGGTGCTTGAATTGGCGAGCGCCAGCACCAGATCGACATCCGGAGCGTTGTTGGCGAACTGATAGGCCTTGGTCACATCCACGCACAGCAGACGATCGATGCCGTTGCACCAGTAGCCCATGTCCAGAGCCGTATTGCGCTGGATGCCCTGAGTCGGATCGTTGTCGACGCCGGCGTCCACTGAAACCACGTCTACGCGATGGACGAGGAACAGCGGCTTGTAGGTGAGATACGGTTCCTTGTTGAAGAAGTTGGTCGCGATGCCGGCGGCTTGAGTGGCGTACGTTCCGAGCTGGGAACTCTGGTAACCATCGCCAACGATCACCAGATCCACCCTGTTGGCGGGATTGGGAGCGACAAGGAAAGGCGTGAGGGTGGTGACCAGCGCCGGCTGCACGGAGGTTACGGAGCCCTTGACGGGGGTCAGCATTTCCAGTTTGCCGCCGGTGAGCCGGCCCTCAGCATCAAGCGTGTCCCAGTACACACCCTCTGGTTCAAGGATCTGGGCAGTCGCGTTTCCGGCGAAAAGCACCAACATCGGGAAAAGTAGCCTGCTCATCCACGGAAAGAATACCCGGCTTTCGTGCAGGGCGGGATCGGGAAGTGAAGGTCAGCGAACTTTCCCTTGAGCCTCCACTCGGATGTCAGCGATACTACAGGTGTGTTCATGTGGTGCGAGACAGGAGAGCGAGAACCCGGACTCGCGCGCTTGAGCCGGCCGCTGCTTGTCGCAGTGTTGGGCCTGTTGCTTCTGCTGGCGGGCAGCACGCTGCTGGTTCACGCTCACGATGAACAGGGCCTGCATCTGCACCTGTTGAGGCACGGAGACCTCGAATCCCCCGCGGCAGCGCATGGACGCGCCCACGCGGAGGAACACTCGCACGAGAACGAAGACTCAGGCCACGTGTTCTCCACCTTCGCCGAGCAGGATCAAGGGCTCCTGCTTGCGTTGCCGGTCTGGGAGGTCGTTCGCGATCGCGACGCGGAATCCTGGCGTGGGCCTGCGTGTGCACCCCTGGCAGCTCCTCTGCACTGTGCGCGGGCTGAACTGCCGGCGCCCGCAGCTCCAACCCGCGGCCCTCCCTTCTGCTGCTGGCGGGTTGGCTCCGGTGCTCAGCGCGTTCTTCGATCCAGTCACGCGCTGTTGATCTGAACACGGTCAGGCGTTCACGCGCAGTCTGGTGAACGTTGTCATTGTCCGGTCTTGCCACCCGTCTTGTGTGAGGTTCCTTCGTGAAGCTTTATTCGTTTCTGAGCATCTGGATCGCGTTACCTATCCTAGTCGCGCTGTCGGCCTGTTCGCACGACCACGAGGATCATGAGCCTCAGACACAGGCTCTGGAGCCGGAGCCCCTGCGCCATCTCCACTTCGGCAAGCAAGTGATGCTCTTTTTGGAGCACCCTCCGCTCGTCAAGTCGCAGAGTGCGCGCTTTCTGGCCCATTTCAGCATGGTGGAAACCGGTGATCCGGTTCGCGCAGGTCGCGTTCAGGTTTTGCTGGGCGAAAAACAGATGGAGGTCGTGAAGCCGGCAAGAGACGGCTTGTTCATTCCCGAAGGTGCCGGCGAAGCCAGCGGGAAACAGCAGCTACGTGTGGTGCTGGAAAATGCAACCCTGCGCGAGGAATTCGATCTTGGGTTCGTTGACGTCTACGACAGTGCCAGCCTTGTGCCTGCATCCGCTGCAGAAGCTCAAAGCGGGGCCGTCACTTTCCTGCTCGAGCAGCAGTGGAGCGTCGGTCTGCTTGTCCGGCCCGCGAGCACGGGCCTTGTACGCAACCAGCGCACGTTCCCTGGCGTACTGGAGTTTGACGACCACGCAAGGGCCAACATTGCCGCAGGTGTCACCGGCCTGTTTGTCGGCATGGACGCTGGCACTCTGCCGCGCGTGGGCGATCGCATCGAGCAGGGCGCGCAAATCGGTTGGATCGAGCCACTGACGAGCGCGAGCGAAGCGGCTCAGCTGCGGATTTGGGAATTGGAAGCCCGTTTCATGGAACAGAATGCCGCACATGAGCTCGAGTTGGCGCGGCTGCAGCTTGAGCTTGCCGAGCGCGAGCACTCCCGGATTGTCGCTGCACGTGAGCGCGGCTTGGCAACACTGTCGCAGGAGGATCAGGCTAGGTCATCCGTCAGCGAGGCTCAGCTGAGAGTGCAGGCCGCCACGACTCGTCAGACATCCTTGGCAGGACGGGACCCCCTGCGAACACCGCTTCGTTTTGCAGTGAAGGCGCCGATTTCCGGGACGCTGAACGAGTGGGCCGCCGTGCCGGGAGAGCAAGTTCAGGCCGGCGACATCCTCGCGCAACTCGTCGATCCTCAACGATTGCGGGTGCGCGTCCATATTCCGGAAGAGTCCTTGGGCGATATTGAGCGCTGGCAGTCTCTGGATGTCTCCGCCCTTCTTCTGGAGTCAGCCTCCGTGACCGCTAGCCGTACGGATCTGACTCTCGCCCCAGAAATGGAAGGCTCCCGTCGCAGCCTGGCTGCACTGCTGCGACCCCGCGATCTCCCGGCTACTTGGAAACCGGGCCTGCTACTGAGGGTCCTTGCCACTGAAACGCTAAAACCGGCACCCGTTACCGTGCCGCCGGAGGCCGTCATCATGGATCAGGGGATGGCTACCGTGTATGTCATGCTCGGGGGCGAGCAGTTCCAGCGTCGCGTGGTGAAACTTGGCTCGGGCGATGCTGAACTCGTCGAAGTACTGGCAGGGCTTGAGGCCGGTGAGCGCGTGGTTACCCGTGGCGCGCATTTCGTACGACTGGCATCCATGGCCCCCGAGGGGTTCGGCCATGGCCACGCGCACTGATTTCCAGGGATCAAGACATGGTTGAACTGTTGGTTCGCTGGTCCCTGAGAAACCGGACGCTTGTTGTACTTGTTGCACTCGCCATCTCGCTGGCCGGTGCCTGGCTCAGCCTGAAGATGCCGATCGATGTACTTCCGGATCTGACCGCGCCGACTGTCACCGTTGTGACGGAAAGCGTCAGCCTGAGCCCGGAGGAGATGGAGGCTCAGGTCACGATTCCGATCGAAGGGGCGTTGAATGGCGCAAGCGGCGTGCGACGCGTGCGCTCTGGCACCGCACTGGGCCTGAGCGTTGTCTGGATCGAGTTCGACTGGGACGCAAACATCGCACAGGCACGGCAGGTTGTCAGCGAGCGGCTGGCGCTGGTTTCCGGACGATTGCCGGCTGAGGCTGGTGTCCCCAAGCTGTCACCAGCCTCATCGATCATGGGTGAGGTGCTGTTTGTCTCACTCGTTTCCACGACTCAGGACGACCTTGCACTGCGAACTGCTGCCCACACGCTGGTTCGTCGGAGGTTGCTCACCGTCAGTGGGGTTTCACAGGTGTCGCTGCTGGGCGGCAGCGTCCAGCAGTTCCAGATTGTGCTCGCACCAGAGCGTCTTGCCGCCTTTGGTGTGAACGCTTCAGATGTCGTTGAGGCAATAGAACAGACCAATGGCAACGTGTCTGGGGGCGTGCTGCTGGAGGGGGCACGCGAGATCGTAGTCGAAGGCATCGGCAGAGCGCGCTCCATCGAGGATCTGGCAGCCACCACAGTCGCATTCCGTGAAAGCAGACCCGTCCTCGTTTCCGATCTTGGTCTCGTTCGGATCGCAAGCGCCGCAAGGCGGGGAAGCGGGACTTCCGCAGTCCGAGAACCCGATGGCGCCGTACGGATCGAAGACGCTGTCATCGTGGCGATTCAGAAGCAGCCCGGTGTCGGTACGCTTGAGTTGACACAAGAGCTGGATCGAACACTCGATGAGATTGAAGAGCAACTGCCCCGTGGGATGAGCCTGCGCCGCAACCTCTTCCGGCAGGCCTCGTTCATCGAGAGAGCGGTTCAGAACACGAGCCACGCCCTCATCGAAGGGGCTGCGATGGTGATCCTCGTTGTACTGCTATTCCTTGCAAGCCTGCGCACCAGCCTTGTGACCCTGGTGGTTCTTCCGGTATCCGTGCTGACGACCAGTGTAGTGCTCTACTTCACGGGGGGCATCAACACGATGACCTTGGGAGGCTTGGCGATCGCCATCGGTGCGTTGGTTGACGATGCGATCATCGATGTCGAGAACATCGTTCGTCGACTTCGTGAGAACCGGGCCCTTCCCGAATCCGAACGGAAAAACTCATTCGAAGTCGTCTGCTCCGCAAGCATTGAGGTTCGAGCATCCATTGTTCTCGCGACAGCGATCATTCTGCTTGCATTTTCCCCACTTTTCTTTCTGTCTGGCATCGAAGGCAGACTCCTGATGCCTCTGGGCGTCGCTTTCAGCGTCGCTTTGGCAGTTTCGCTCCTCGTGGCTCTTACGTTGACCCCTGCGCTATGTGCCTGGTCTCTGCCCGAGAGCCGATCGATTCGCCACTCCGGAGAGTCGGCCTTGGTGCGGGGCCTTAAGCGTGTCTACCTCCCTTTGCTGAATTGGTCGCTCCATCGACCGATACTGCTCGCAGCGGTCGCGATCGCCAGCATGTTTGCCGCAGGCATGGGCTTGATGCGTACAGGCACCGGGTTTCTCCCGGAGTTCAACGAGGGTGCGATGACCATCGGGCTTGTCACCGAGCCGGGCACATCCCTCGAGCAAAGCGCAGCCATCGCCCGCAAGGTGGACGTGGCCCTGATGCGACACCCGGAAATTGTGGGGCTTGGGCGCCGTACCGGACGCGCCGAGGAAGACGAGCACGTGCAAGGTGTCGAGGCGAGCGAGATCGATCTCACTCTGGACATGCAGCGCCCGTCGGCTGAAGGCAAGTCCCCGCGCTCCCGCGAGGAACTGCTGGCTGCGCTCCGCTCGGATCTGAGTGCGATACCCGGTGTGCAGGCGAGCTTCGGGCAGCCGATCAGCCACCGCATCGACCACATGCTGTCCGGAACTCGAGCGGGAATCGCCATCAAGATTTACGGGAGTGATCTGATCGCATTGCGTGAGACCGGAGCGCTGGTGCAGTCCGTGATTCAGGCCATCCCCGGCGTGGTCGATGTTTCCGCTGAGCAGCAAAGCATGGTGCCGTCGCTTCGGGTTGTCATGGATCGCGAACGATTGAGCCGGCACGGTTTGCGTGTCGAGGACGCCAATCGGGCTCTTCTGTTGGGGACAACAGGCTTGGGCGCCGGGCAGATTCTTGAGGGTCTTGACGCCTGGGACATCGTCGTCCGCACCACACAGACTGGCCGTGCCACGGCCGAATCCGTGGCCCAACTGCGCGTACCGACTCCGGATGGCGCCTGGGTCCCGCTCCGGGCTGTTGCGGACATTCGAGAGGATCGTGTACCGAACTTCATTTCGCGCGAGGCGCTCGGCCGCAAGTTCGTCGTCTCCTGCAATGTTCAGGGACGGGACATGGGTGCCGTCGTTGCAGATATCCGCAGTACTATCGAGGCTGAGGTGCCCCGTCGTGATGGCATTCGCATTGAGTATGGCGGTCAGTTCGAGAGTGCCCGTTCGACTCGGCTGCGCCTGCTGCTCGTCGGGGGTGCGATTACGCTGATCGTCTTGCTGCTGCTGTTTTGGATCTTTCAGTCGCTTCGTGACACACTGCTCGTGCTTGTGAACATGCCGCTGGCCCTGATTGGGGCTGTTGCCGGTGTTCATGCTTCCGGAGGTGTCATGACGGTGGCATCCATGATCGGGTTTGTCACTGTGTTCGGCATTGCCGTGAGAAACGGTATCATGCTGATTTCGCATATCCGCCATCTTCAGCATCATGAGGGCGTCACCCTCCTGCGTGATGCCGTGCAGCGAGCCGCTCTCGAGCGCTTGTCCCCTATATTGATGACTGCTCTGGCGGCTGGCCTGGCTTTAATCCCCCTTGCGTTGAGGCATGATGAGCCGGGAAACGAGATTCTCTCCCCGATGGCCGTCGTTATTCTGTTTGGCCTGCTCAGTTCCACGGTGCTCAACATGCTGCTTGTTCCTACCTTCTACCTGCGCTGGGGTCGCGCTCGGGCGGCGGGAGGAAGCTCCTGTCCCTCCCCCGCGACGCTAACGGCCGTCGCGCTTGGAATGGGCATGCTGGGTTCCTGTCAGCAGACAGCTCCGCTTGCCGATCGTATGGCCGCACACGCAGAGCTTGAGCGTTCCGTTGGTATCCCGCCTCCTTCCGCGGAGGAACATCTGCGCGTCGGTGATGACGATCTGCCGGCGTTGCTGAAAGATGGACTTTGTCTAGGGGAAGCGATGCGGCTCGCTTTGCTTCGCAGCCCGCGTTTGCGGGCCGCCTACCACGCAGTGGGTGCATCACAAGCCGAGTATCAACAAGCCATCGCGATTCAGAATCCTCACCTCGCGCTGGGCTGGTTGTTTCCCGAGGGTGGTGGCCGCTCGCAGTGGACGCTGGATCTCTTGCAACCGCTTGCGGACGCGTGGCTGAGGGAGCCGCGCATGAAGCGTGCCCGTGTGGTTCAAGACCAGGCGCTGGTTGAGCTGTCTCTTGCTGCCCGTGAGATCCTATTTGAGACGCGTACCGCGTGGCTCGACACCGCAAAGGCGCGTGCAGATCTCGAGACTGTTTCCCTTGAGGCTCAGCTTGCCAGAGACCGCTGGACGTCTGCTCGTGAACAATTCGACTTGGGCCTGATCCCCGCTCTGTCTGTCGCGCAGCTTGAGTTGGTGCACGCCGCAGAGGTCCTCGAGGTCGAGAGGGCTCTGGCAGGGGTCCGTGACCGCGAACGGCATCTGGTCGCTTGCCTCGTTTGGACGGGCAGTCTGGAGCAGGTCGCGCTGACCCTTGAACACGCCGACGATGCGCTCGTTCCCGATGCGAACGCGCTATTGGCGCGTTCCACGACCTCAAGGCTGGATCTGCGCGAAGCCAGGCTGAGCGTGGAACGGGCAACGGCCGATCTCGAACTTGCGCGACAAGGACGCTGGACTGGACTGGAAATCGGCTTCACGGCGGAGCGACCTGCAACGGAGGGTTCGTCACTGATTGGGCCTGCTGCTTCCCTGGAGATTCCGCTGAACGGGCGTCGGACAGCTGCCATCGCGGCTGCGGAGCAGCGGGTGTTGGAACAATCGGCAATGCTCGAGGACCGCATGGCGAAAGCGCGGCATGAGATTCTCGCTCTTGTTCAACGCCTGCAGGCGACGGAGCTGGAACGGCAGCGCGTGCACGAAGAGCTTGCTCCCCGGCTCAACAGGCAGCGAGCGGCGCTTCGGGCCGCTTTTGATGCAGGCGAAGCCACGCGTCAGGATCTTTTCGAAAGCGACGCCGCGCAACTGAAGCTCCGCCGGGAGATGGAGTCCGTGCGCTGGCTGGCCATCGAGCTTCGAATGAGGCTAGAGGAGGCCACCGGAGAAGCTCTCCTCTCGGAGAAGCCCTCTACAACACCTGCGCCCGCACCGCGCGGCCCTTGACCCCTCCGCGCAGCATGTGCAGCGCCAGCCGAGCCTGCTCCCGCTCGACCGCAACATAGCTCGCCATGTCGAGGATCTCGATCTTGCCCACCTGTGTGCCGCGTAGCCCGCCTTCGGCCGTCAGCGCACCGAGAATGTCACCGGGACGCTGCTTCTGCTTGCGTCCGCCGAGAATCTGGATCGTCGCCATTTTTGGAGCCACCGGTTTCGCCTGCGCGCGCGGAACGGAAGCCCAATCGGTCCACTCGCAGGCTCGAGCGCGCATCTCCTCGATGCGTTCGGCGCGGTGGCGCTCGCCCGGGCTCACGAGACTCAACGCCAGTCCCTCCCGATCGACGCGAGCCGTGCGCCCAACGCGGTGCGTGTGGGTGTCGGCATCGGGTGATACCTCGGCATTGATGACGAGCTCCAGATCCGGGATATCGATGCCGCGCGCGGCCACATCCGTGGCAACGAGTACCGTGGCGCTGCGGTTCTCAAAGCGGATCAGCACCTGATCCCGCTCGCGCTGCTCCAGATCGCCATGGAGCGCGAGTACGGCATGGCCTGCGGCGTTGAGATGCTCGCACAGCCGCTTGCAGGCTTCCTTGGTATTGCAGAAGACCAGCGCGCGCTCACTGCGGTGGTGTTCCAAAAGCCTGCGCACAGCCTCGGGGCGCTGTTCCTCTTCGATGCGGAACCACTGCTGGCGCAGCTGCTCGTGTGTACGGGTCTCTTCGATGCGGATGCGCACCGGATCGCGCAGCAGACGCAGGCCCACGGCCTCCAGCTCCGGGGGAAATGTGGCCGAGAACAGCAGCGTCTGGCGATCCTCCGGACAGCGCTCCAGCACGCGCTGGATGTCGGGCAGGAATCCCATATCGAGCATGCGATCGGCCTCGTCGAGCACCAGCGTGCGCAGCTGTCGCAGTTCGAGAGAGCCGCGACCGAGGTGATCGAGGACGCGGCCGGGCGTTCCCACCACGACGTGCGC
>Ga0209668_10001136_pt1 | contig 11289 bp, 10 predicted proteins | sample FrelakmetPLP11PL_FD_187150 | JGI IMG/M metagenome (GOLD analysis project Ga0209668, IMG submission 187150) | Freshwater lake sediment microbial communities from the University of Notre Dame, USA, for methane emissions studies - PLP11 PL (SPAdes)... | ecosystem: Environmental > Aquatic >... | reverse complement strand
GAAAATAATGGCATAAAAAGCACAGAGGAATCTGCTACCTCAGCGCTTACCTATCAAGCTTTTTTCCAAGCGGTGTTGAAACTGTGTAAAAATCCACAAATGTGGTTGGTAGGGGTTATAGGAAGTCTTTTATATTTATCTCTGTCTGCATTTGCAGAAGTGTGGGGAATTCCTTACTTGATCCGAACTTATGGTCTGTCTAATTCAACAGCAGCGCTCAACATTTCGTTTATTTTTTTAGGATGGGCTATCGGAAGTCCTTTAGTTGGATGGATTTCTGACAAAATAGGAAATCGACGTCACCCAATTATTATCGGTGCTTTATTAGGGGCTACTTTGTTTACTTTATTAATTTACTTTCCTTTTATTTCGCAGCATTTTCTTGGTGTTCTATTATTCAGTTTTGGGCTTTGTAGCTCTGCACAGATTATTGTTTTTCCGATTGCTAGAGAGCTGAATGTTCAGGGTCTCGCGGGCACCGCTATTGCCGTCACTAATTTGTTAGTTATGTTGGGCGGTGCTTTATCTGAGCCTTTAATCGGTAAAGCCTTAGATGTATTAACGGGTACACATGTTAGAGGAAATTTAATGGCGTTTTCTTTAGAAAGTTTTCAGCATGCTTTAACTATTATTCCTGTTGCATTTGTTTTCGCTGCAGTGCTAGCCGTTTTTGTCAAAGAAACACGCGGTGTTGTTGCCGATGCGCCTTTAGATGCCGCAACAAATAGAAGACCTTTAAGTCAAACCAGCTAACGCGGCTTTTAATTGCGCTAATGCTTTTTCTAGGTTGGCATTATCCAGCGCATAGGAAAGGCGTAAATATCCGGGTGTGCCAAAAGCAGAACCAGGAACGGTAGCAACGTTAGCTTTATTGAGTAAGTAATCCGCTAATTCATAGTCTGAACCGAATTTTTTATTGACACCAATGAAGGCATGAAATGAAGGAAAGCTATAAAAGGCTCCTTGAGCGGATAAGCAATGTATGCCGGGGATTTGGTTTAATCCTTCTATAAAAAAGGTATGACGTTGGTGATAAATCTTATTCATAGCCTGCACGCAATCTTGATTACCGGTTAAAGCTGCGATAGCGGCAAATTGAGCAATCGAGTTAGGGTTGGATGTGCTTTGTGATTGTATGTTTGTCATTGCGCGTATAACTTCTCCAGGTCCAGCCGCATAACCAATTCGCCAGCCAGTCATCGCATAGGCTTTCGAACAGCCATTTAACACCAAAGCTCTATCATATAACTCAGGGCACACATTGAGAATATTTTTGAAGGGGTGATTTCCCCAATAGATATGCTCGTAAATATCATCAGTTAGAATAAAGACGGATGGATGACGCAATAAAATTTTAGCCAATTCCTTGAGTTCAGTCTCTGTATAAACCATACCTGTGGGATTAGAGGGACTATTTAGGATAAAAAGACGCGTTTTTTCATTGATTGCTGCTTCTAATTGTTGCGGTGTAATTTTTAAACAGGACTCAATAGAACTTGAGATAAAAACCGGTTTTGCTTCCGCTAGTAAAGCCATATCTGGATAAGAAACCCAATAGGGTGCGGGGATAATGACTTCGTCACCTGGATTTAATAATGATTGCATAAGATTATAAATGGACTGTTTCGCACCACTAGAAACAATGACCTGGTCCAATGAATAATCCAGCTTGTTTTCATGTTTAAATTTAGCAACAACAGCTTGTTTTAAACGCAACATGCCATCGATTGCTGTGTATTTGGTTAACCCCTCATCTAAAGCTTGACGGGCTGCTTGTTTAATGAATTCTGGCGTATCAAAATCAGGTTCGCCTACCGTCAGATTAATAATAGGCTTACCGCTGGCTTTTAATCGATTAGCGGCTGCAGACAAGCTTAATGTGGGTGATGGTTTTATTTGAGAAACCCGGTGCGAGAGATTTATTTTCATAAATTAGGTCTGTTAAGTTAAGCTGGATGTTAGAGGTATTATCGGCGAGAGCTTAATAATAAAGCAAGTCTGCTTTTCTATGCAGGTAAATTATGAGTTTTTTCTATTTTTTTCGCTATATTTGATTAGATACTCATTTTGAGTACTCTGCATTTTTTATCAAGTATTTAACTGACCAAGAGATTCATATTATTTCATGTCTAAAACTTTAGTATTAACTTCAAATTTTAAACCCGCAGGCGATCAGCCAGCAGCGATCAAAGAAATGATTAGGGGTTTGGAAGCAGGTTTAGCGCACCAAACCTTGTTAGGCGTAACGGGTTCGGGTAAGACGTTTAGTATTGCGCATGTGATACAAAAAATTCAGCGACCGGTTCTTATTTTGGCTCCCAATAAAACTTTAGCAGCGCAGTTGTATGGTGAGATGCGGAGTTTTTTTCCTTATAATGCGGTGGAATATTTTGTTTCTTATTATGATTATTATCAACCTGAAGCCTATGTGCCAACCACAGATACCTATATTGAAAAAGATGCGGCAGTCAATGAGCACATCGAGCAAATGCGTTTATCGGCTACTAAGTCTTTATTAGAACGACGTGATGTCATTATTGTTGCAACGGTATCCGCTATTTATGGTTTAGGGGATCCTAATACGTATGTCGATATGATGCTACATGTGCGTCGCGGCGATCAAATTGATCAGCGTTTTATTTTAAGACGTTTGACTGAATTACAATATAGCCGTAATGATACAGATTTTCGCCGTGCAACTTATCGAGTGCGTGGCGATGTCATTGATGTTTATCCTGCAGAGTCTGCAGAAGAAGCGGTACGTATTGAATTATTAGACGACACAATAGAGCATCTTAGTTATTTTGATCCATTAACGGGCGAGTTACTTAGACGGGTACCACGTCTTACTATTTATCCAAAAACTCATTATGTAACGCCACGAGATAAAATTTTAAATGCCGTTGAATCGATTAAAATTGAACTAAAAGAACGTTTGGCACAACTGCAAACAGCTAATAAGTTAATAGAGTTTCAACGTTTAGAGCAGCGCACTCGATTTGATATCGAAATGCTTTTAGAGTTAGGATATTGTAATGGCATTGAAAATTATTCACGTTATTTATCCGGTCGCGATGTTGGTCAGCCACCTCCTACTTTATTAGATTATTTACCAAAAGATGCGTTGTTGGTAATTGATGAATCCCATGTTACCGTTCCTCAATTGGGAGCTATGTATAAAGGCGATCGTTCACGAAAAGAAACTTTAGTTGAGTATGGTTTTCGTTTACCTTCTGCTTTAGATAACAGACCTTTACAATTCCAGGAATTTTCTGATTTTGTATTGCAGACTATTTATGTTTCTGCAACGCCAAGTACTTATGAGCTTGAACACTCGGGTGCAGTGGTAGAGCAAGTCATTAGACCAACAGGTTTAGTCGATCCTTTGATTGAAGTAAGACCGGTTTCGACACAAGTAGATGATTTACTTTCTGAGATTAATCGTTGTGTGGCAAAAAACGAGCGAGTTTTAGTCACAACACTTACTAAACGCTTATCTGAAGACTTAACAGAATACCTTGCCGAACATGGTGTGAAAGTACGTTATCTGCATTCTGATATTGATACCGTGGAACGAGTCGAAATTATTCGTGATTTGCGCTTAGGTAAATTTGATGTATTGGTTGGAATTAATTTACTGCGTGAAGGGCTGGATATGCCAGAGGTTGCGTTGGTTGCGATTTTGGATGCCGACAAGGAAGGATTTTTACGTTCCGAGCGTTCGTTAATCCAAACGATAGGTCGAGCAGCACGCCATATTCATGGTCGAGCTATTCTGTATGCCGATAAAATAACTGGCTCGATGCAAAAAGCGATTGCAGAAACCGAAAGACGTCGGTCTAAGCAGCTCGCTTTTAATAAAAAACATCATATTACGCCTAAAGGAATCGCAAAAGCCGTGCATGATATTCTTGAAGGAGCGCGATCCGATGTTTCTACGAATAAACAGCATCTGCTTAAGGTGGCGGAAGAACAAGCTTACTATGCAGCGTTATCTCCAGAAGAACTTGCCAAAAAAATCAAACAGTTGGAACGCGAAATGTTTAATTATGCGAAAAACTTGCAGTTTGAAGAGGCTGCAGAAACTCGTGATAAATTAAAAAATCTTAAAGAAAAAATAATGGGAATTGATTAAGCAGTTGCGTCTGTAAATCAAGAATGTTATTTTCTTCCTCCATTAATTTTTGTTTATCCTATGCTTGCAAGTTGCATAGCAACAGACAAAAATTCAAATGCAAAGAGTTGATGAGTTTTTGCAATTGTTGCAATCTCAGATTTCGTAACCTGTAGGCACGTAGCTCAGTGGTAGAGCACCACCTTGACATGGTGGTGGTCGGTGGTTCGATCCCACTCGTGCCTACCAACATATTTTTATAGATAGTTATGCCTGTCATTACTTTACCGGATGCAACCCAGCGTACCGTTGCTAGCGACACCACCGCTTATCAAGTGGCAGAGCAAGTCGGTGCTGGCTTGGCAAAAGCGGCGATTGCGGCTGAAGTGGATGGTCAACTCGTCGATTTAGCGTATTGTATTACGAAAGATAGTCATGTGCGGATACTGACAACGCGTGATCCCGAAGCTTTAGAGATTATTCGCCACTCGACTGCTCATTTGCTTGCACATGCGGTCAAGCAATTATTTCCAACGGCACAAGTCACTATTGGACCTGTTATCGAAAATGGATTTTATTATGATTTTGCTTTATCGCATACCTTTACCCCTGATGATTTATTAAAAATTGAAAAGCGTATGCACGAACTCGTGAAGCAGAATTTACCTGTTCAACGTTCGACGATGTCTAGAGAAGAGGCCATTAAATTTTTCCGGGATTTGGGAGAAGAGTACAAGGCAGAGATTATTACGGCCATCCCACAGGGAGAGGTGTTGTCACTCTACCGAGAAGGAGATTTTATTGATCTTTGTCGCGGGCCTCATGTACCCAGTACCGGTAAGCTTAAGGTTTTTAAATTAACGCATGTTGCGGGAGCTTATTGGCGCGGGGATGCAAAAAATGAAATGTTACAACGTATTTATGGGACCGCTTGGTTAACGGAGAATGATTTAAAAGATTATTTATACCGTTTACAAGAAGCTGAAAAACGTGATCATCGCAAATTAGCCAAGCAATTAGATTTATTCCATATTCAAGAAGAAGCGCCAGGTATGGTGTTCTGGCATCCTTATGGATGGACACTATACCAAATTATTGAGCAATACATTCGCGCACGTTTACAAGAAGCGGACTATCAAGAAATACGTACGCCGCAATTACTGGCGCGCCAACTTTGGGAAAAATCGGGTCATTGGGATAAATTTTTTAAAGAAATGTTTACCACGGCTACGGAAAATACCGAATTTGCAATTAAGCCGATGAACTGCCCGGGACATATCCAAATTTTTAATCAAGGTATAAAAAGTTATCGTGATCTTCCTTTACGCTTTGCAGAATTTGGTTCTTGTCATCGTAATGAACCATCAGGCGCATTACATGGTTTAATGCGTGTACGTGGATTTGTACAAGACGATGCGCATATATTCTGTACCGAAGATCAGATTCAAGCGGAAGTAGCGGCTTTTATTGATTTGCTTTATGGAGTCTATGCCGACTTTGGCTTTAATGAAGTTATTCTTAAACTCGCAACGCGTCCAGAAGCGCGTGTCGGTTCAGATGAAAGCTGGGATAAAGCAGAAAAAGCTTTGGCACAGGCCTTAGATGCCAGAGAGGACCTGGTATGGGCTTATTCACCGGGTGAGGGTGCTTTCTATGGTCCAAAAATCGAATTTTCTTTAAAAGACTGTCTAGGCCGTGTTTGGCAATGTGGTACCGTGCAAGTCGATTTTTCTATGCCAGGGCGCCTAGGCGCTGAGTATGTGACCGAGCAAGGTGAACGAAAGACCCCTGTCATGTTGCACAGGGCTATTTTGGGCTCTATCGAACGCTTTATAGGGATATTGCTGGAGCATTATGCAGGTCATTTTCCCCTCTGGCTAGCACCTATTCAGGTGGTTATCATGACGATTACTGATAAACAACGAGATTATGCCAATGAAATAGCCCAGGAGTTAGAAAACTTAGGGTTAAGAGTTAAATTGGACTTGAGAAATGAGAAGATCAGCTTTAAGATTCGCGAACATAGCTTGCAGAAAGTGCCTTATCAGCTCGTGATAGGGGCTAAGGAAGTCGATACAAAACAAATCACCGTACGTAGACAAACAGGGGATGATTTGGGTAGTATGTCGGTCCATACGTTTTATCAGAAGATTCGGCAGGCTATTCTGCCGCATAGTCGAATCGATACGGAGAAATAGTTATTAGTACCGAAAAAGTTATTCAGCATCGACCAGGAGGAGGGTTTCAACCTAGGTCAGGAACCAGCAATGCAAAAAAGGTGAGGGTTAACAGCGAAATTCGCGTTCCCCAAGTAAGGCTAATTGGCCCTGATCGTGAGCAGTTAGGTGTGGTTTCTTTAAATGATGCGCTAAGAAAAGCTGAAGAGGCCGATCTTGATTTAGTAGAAATTGCGCCGACAGCAGTTCCTCCTGTTTGTCGGATTATGAATTATGGTAAGTATCTCTTTGAATTGAGTAAGCAAAAAACAGCTCAGAAAAAAAAGCAAAAGCGCATTCAATTAAAAGAAATTAAGTTTCGACCCGTAACAGAAGAAGGGGATTATCAGGTCAAGCTACGCAACCTGATACGTTTCCTACAACAAGGTGATAAAGCTAAAATTACGGTACGATTTCGGGGTCGCGAAATCGCCCATTTGCACTTAGGTGCTAAGCTTATTGAACGTTTAGAAAAGGATTTGACAGCTTATGCTGCGATCGATGATAAGCCTAAGATGGAAGGTCGGCAGATGGTGTTAGTGGTTAGCCCAAAAAAAACCAAGTAGCTAAAACGATAAGTCATTAATTATAAGTAATGCGGAGTACACTCTATTATGCCAAAGTTAAAAAGTCACCGAGGCGCTGCAAAGCGTTTTAAGCCTACAGCGAAAGGTTATAAATGTGCGCAATCACACCATAACCATATCCTTACTAAGAAAGATAGTAAGCGTAAACGCAAATTGCGTCATACAAATTTAGTGAATCCCAGTGATGTACGCGCTGTCGAACGTATGTTACAAGGTTCTTAGAAACAACGAAAGATAATTAAAGAGGTTAAAAGACAATGCCAAGAGTGAAGCGTGGGGTCACTGCAAGAGCCCGACATAAAAAAATCCTAAAAGCAGCTAAGGGATATAAAGGTGCGCGCAGTCGCGTCATTAGAGCCGCGAAGCAGGCGGTAACAAAAGCAGGCCAGTATGCTTACCGTGATAGAAAGCAAAAGAAGCGTGATTTTCGTGCATTGTGGATAGTTCGTATTAATGCGGCAGTACGTGAACATGGTATGATTTATAGCCGTTTTATTGCAGGCCTTAGCAAAGCAGAAATCGCGGTTGATCGTAAAATTTTAGCGGATTTAGCGATAACTGATAAAGCTACTTTTGCTCAGCTTGTTGAAAAAGCGAAGCAAGCCTTAGCTTAAACCGTTTTTTTATTCTCACTTTATTAGCTGCGTTAAATTTAATAGAGTGAGGGTATAATTGTTAGGTTTTCTTTAAAAATCTAATTATCTTTATTCTTTAAGTAAATAATTATTTTAATCTTCCCAATTTTTTTTATTCTGTTAACATTTTAAATGTTGAGTTTTTAACCATTTAACAAGGATAAAAATTATGGATAACATTTCTGTCGGTCAAGAACTTCCTGAAACTTCTTTTGAATTATCTCACTATAATCAAGATAATATTATAATTTCTTTTGGCCCAAAAAATGGATTTTTATGGCGAGCTGAACCATTTGACCCTCAAAAAGGTTTAATGGAAAGTTTAAATAATGTTTTTCAAACAGGTTTTACGCAGCGCGATGAGCAAAGTGTGTTAGCAAATTTATCTTACATTAAACAACACTACCCTGATTTTATTTGTGCCTCGAATACCTATTGTAATGTTAATGAATTTACTGGCCTCGAACATGAACAAACTTCTGCAGGGACCAATGGCTATATTTACTTGATCGATACGAGTAAAAAAAATATACAAAGTATTCCTTTATGTGAAGAAAACATATTAAACGGAAATTTTGTTGCAGGTTATACAGATGAGATCAATGAAGGGCCTGATTATGCTATTATTTCCAAGGTAGATCCTAAATGTATTATAGGCGCCATGCCTTCTGCATTTGTAGCTTTTGCTTTAGGGTTTAATGAGAAAAACTTTATTAAAAATCCTGCTTATAAGGAGATTTTCTATTTTGATAAAATAAAAAAGGTCATAGGAGGAGAGTTTACATTAATAGTACCAGAACGCCTCCATATAAATCCCGACTTACCCCTAAGTGAAGTTTATCAGCGCTATTTACAAGCAGAAGAGCCTAATAATCAGCAAGCGAGCAGTCTAGGCGCGTACTCTTTAAAAAATCGTGGTGGCGTTATTTTTTTTCAAAATGAAAATAAGTCTTCCTCTCAAGAAACCTATAAATCACCAAATCTTCAGTGAATCGTGCAGTAAGTAGGTTAAACAGTCACACGTGAAAACAATGATCGGGCTAGAGTATGATTATCAATAAACTCTAGCTCGCTACCTAATGGAACACCATGCGCAATGCGACTGATCTTAATTCCTTTTTGTCTAATCAGTTCAGTGAGATAGTGAGCGGTTGCTTCACCTTCTACGGTAGGATTAGTTGCTAAAATGATTTCTAGCGGTGGCAACGTATTAATACGCTGAATAAAGTGTTTTATACCGAGCTCCTCAGGGCCTACTCCATCAAGCGGCGACAATCTTCCCATCAGAACAAAATAGTAGCCACGATAGCTGGCAGTTTGCTCGATAGCGAGCACATCTACCGGTGTTTCAACGACACAAAGCAGACTACTATCTCGATTTGGACTTGAACATAGCGTACAAATAGGCGTTTCACTTAAGCTTCGACATTGTTCGCAATTTCCAACTTCTTGAATCGCTTGCTCTATAATTTTTGCCAACGCTGAACCATCTGCACGTGCTCTTTCTAATAAATGAAAAACCATGCGCTGAGCAGATTTAGGTCCTACTCCTGGCAAGCAACAAAATTGCGTAATTAATTGTGTTATCAAAGGGCTAAAGGCCATATCGAGTTACACCATCTTTAGTACTGCGAATACTCAATGCTTATTCAGTCGTTGTTGTGGCTAGGTCGCTACTAAACTTTGTTTGCATAAGACTGGTTAAATCATTTAATTTTTGGCGTGAGGCTTGCTCAATTTCTTTTAGTGCGGCATTAAATGCGCCTACCAGCAATTCTTCGACAAATTCTTTCGGTTCTTTTAATGAAGCGGGGTCTAGCCAAATGGATTTCACCGTATGTCGGCCATCCATTTCAACTTTAACCATACCACCACCTGCTTCTCCGGTAACCACGATTTGTGCTAGTTCGGCTTGAGCAGATTGCATTTTGGACTGCATGTCTTGAGCTTGTTTTAAAAGCGTATCTAGGTCAACTTTCATATTCATTTTATTTTCCTCTTTGTAGGTTCAACTTTATTGGTTTGGGCATCCAGAGTCAATCTTCATCCAAAAGCTGAATAGACTCAGGCTGTAGTTTAGCATCAAATGTCTGCATAATCGCTTGAATAGTCGGATCTTTTTGTAGGGCTTTTGTTGTTTGTTCTAAGCGCTGCGATTGATGTTGTTGTTGTAAACGTGCGGGTGTCGATAAATCGGCATCGCCGAGACTAATCGCTAAAGTGATCGGGTTCTCGAAATAGCCAGAAAGCGCTTGTGCTAACTTAGCTTCTTGTTTAACACTGCGAAGTGCGGCTTGTCTAGGATCTAAGCATAAAGAAATGTGGTTGTCTTGATAAGACTGTAAGACACATTGCTGGGCGAGAGTATAGGTTAAGCCCGTTAGGTTTAATTGTTTGATAAGTGTAGGCCAGTGTAAGTTCTTGTGCTGTAGTTCTATTGCTGGATCTACTTTACGCGCAGAGATCTGTTTTTTTTCTGTCACCAGAGATGGAATAGTTGATTTTGCTAAGCGAGCGTGGTCAGTCTCTTCAATAGCAGGTTTAAAAGCTAACAACCTAAGTAACATCATCTCAAAACCTAGTCTTGGTGTCGGTGCCAGCACTATATCGCGTCGACTTAACAAAGCAATTTGATAATAAAGTTGTATGTCTTCGGGTGAAAGTTTTTTAGCTAAATCTATGACAGCTTGAGTGTAGTTTGTTTCAGTCTTAAATCGTTGACTCAGCGCCATGTCATGTAAAAAAGTGAGGAGCTCATCAATAACCCATGAAAAATCAACAGCGAGCTCGTTTAACTTTTCGACCAAAGTCCAAAGCTGCGTAGTATCTTCTAAAATCAATGCTTCTAGTAAACGGGTTACTTCAGTGTTAGCGACATGACCGAGTAAGGTATTGATATCCTGTTTGGTAAGATTTTGATTGGTATAAGCTATCGCTTGATCCAATAAACTCAATGCGTCACGTAAACTACCTTGTGCCGCTTGTGCAAGTGGTGATAATGCGGCGGGTTCATAAGGAATATTTTCATTGTTTAGCACATTAGCAAGATGATCGCTGATTTGCGCGGCAGAAATAATTTTTAAATGAAACTGTAGACAACGTGAAAGTATCGTGGCGGGTAAACGTTGTGGATCAGTCGTTGCTAATAAAAAAATGACATGCGGTGGAGGTTCTTCGAGAGTTTTTAATAAGGCATTAAAACTATGTGAAGAAAGCATATGCACTTCGTCAATCAGGTAAATTTTATAGCGGCCTTGGCTGGGTGCATAGTGAACATCAGCCAATAGATCACGCGTATCCTCTACTTTGGTGCGTGATGCCGCATCGACTTCAATGAGATCGGTAAAGCGGTTTGTATTAATCGCTAAGCATGTTGCGCATTGATTACAAGGTTCAGGCGTGATCTTGGTTTGACAATTTAAACATTTAGCCAGTAAACGGGCTAAGGTTGTTTTTCCAACTCCGCGCGTACCTGTAAAAAGATAAGCATGGTGAATTCGTTGTGTATTCAGCGCATTTTTTAGGATACGACAAGTCGATTCTTGACCAATTAACTGATCAAATGATTGAGGTCGATATTTTCGTGCAAGGACTTGATAACTCATAGAACCACCTTGATCCAATCGTCAGATCTTTATAGACCACTTGCATAATCTGCGTGCTAGACTTGATTTCATCGTTAAACGCTAGTCTACGGTCCTCATTTACTCATGTAAACTCCGGTCCTCGACTATCGT
>Ga0209668_10001135_pt1 | contig 11295 bp, 15 predicted proteins | sample FrelakmetPLP11PL_FD_187150 | JGI IMG/M metagenome (GOLD analysis project Ga0209668, IMG submission 187150) | Freshwater lake sediment microbial communities from the University of Notre Dame, USA, for methane emissions studies - PLP11 PL (SPAdes)... | ecosystem: Environmental > Aquatic >... | reverse complement strand
CGCTAGAATATGGATTCTTACCAGTGTTTGGTGGGTTCATGTTGCCCATACCTTCACGGATAGTTCCGCGAGTTGGTGATCCACCGCTCATCAGTTTTGGGTCAGTTCCGTTTAATACTGTCATATATTTAGTTTTTCTTTGATGGTTGTTTATTACGAAGAATGGACTACCATCCAGTCCACACTCGTTATTTCCGCAATGTTATTCTCAATGCGGATTGAAAATCCTGTAGTAGTTTTGCTTCCACCATTCAATGCGAATAGCGGAGTAGCTTGAATACCAATAGTAGCAGAACAAACTGGAGTGATAGACACTCCGTAGTTCGTTGAAGGAAGTGCCGCGAACGTCACAGTCCTTACTGAGTCACCTGTTGCTACTCCAGAAATAGTTCCAAACCTTAATGAGTTATCTTCTATCTCTGTAACGCGAGTCTCCAACGCATCAATCTCGTTCTGTTGGTTTGCCAACTGAGTATTGATCGCAGCGATTTCTTCTGGAGTTACGTCACCAAGGCCGGGGATATTGATCGTGCCATTCGCTAAAACAGTATCAATAAATTGCTGTAGAATTTCTGACCAATTCCCAGTAGGACAAAAGTCGATTGGGACGTTTGGAAAAATAATTGCTGGCGATGAATCTTGATTGTCCACTATATTATCCTTGGTTTATTGAGTAGTCGTAATATCTTTCTGGGCAGCAAGAAATATCTGGACACTCTTGATCGTCTTCTGGGCAGTCACCAATCGGAGAGTCTTCCATATTTTTTATATTTGCCATTATTCTTACTCTGTCCACAGTAGATGCTCCTGTCAAGGAAATCTTAATTTGAAACTCGCTTCCTTCAATTACTGGAATGTCAGAGATTGTATTGCATTCTTCTGGATCAGGTGAGTTGAACTTGTAGCGCTTGTATGTATCTCCACCGCGCCTTGGGTAGCATTCATTTGTTACAACTGGTGTGCATGGATTGCATCCGTATGTCGTAGGAACTTTTAGTTCTCCCCAACATGGATACGAGTCCGGCCTAAACTCAACTTTACTTGTGACTTCTCCTTTGATTTCAGATAGCCACATTTCACCGCCAGATATCCGCTTCCTTAGAAACTTGTTTGATGCTCCAGTCTGCGAGAAGTCATACCTTCCAGAAGTAAAGAACGATTCAATCGGAACAGTTCCGTTTGCTCCATAGTCATCCGTATGCTGAGTAGTAATCTCGTATAGGCGGTTTTTGTTATCCGTATCGAACGAGAATCCAAACCCACGCTTCTCATTGATAATATAAGCTGACAGCAATTGTGTCGGTCTAAAGCCAGTCCACAATCCATTCCATCTGAATGTAAGTTGCGCGTCTGGTGATGGAGATGATGATTGGTCAAGGTCCAGAACAACCATTCCGCGATGGTAGCGGTTCAATCCCTCTACGCCTGTAGCGCGAAAGGTTTGTGGGGCTACTGTGCTTATGAGATAGTTATTAAAGAACATCGTAGAAGCGAATTGCTTCAGCCAAGGCGTATCATTTGCTACCCACTTGTTGACTTCCCTAGAAAGTTTACGAAGTGAAAAGTATCTTGCGAACTCAGATTGGCTATTAGAATAGAATGCCCAACCATCGTGTGACCTAAACCAAAGTTCCGAGTTAGCTAACGCAAGGTATGGTGACGTGCAGCCTCGACCAAGCAAGCTGATCTTCTGCATCTGAGAAGTAGCCCACTGCGATCTAGGAAGGCTTACATCCATCGCGAATGCTCCGTTTGAGGTAAGAACTACCAATTCACCTTGTGCGCGAAGATTGCTGCCAATCTGTGGCATTACTTTCATGCCAGTGATATTCCCCATCATCGATGGAGTTGCGAACGCTCCGCCTTCTGCCCAGTATCCAATCTCTGTGAAGTTCTCGGTATTCGTTGTATCGGTAAATCCTGCTCCGTAGATAATGTCCGATGCGTAGATTTGATTAAACTTATCAGCAACGAAGACGCGCCCGAATGCGTATTCCATTACTGTGCCAATTGGCATCTTCTTTAGATATGGGTTCAGCCTGTATGCTGCTACGTTTAAGTCTCCTCCCCAAGCAATAGCATTCTGGTATCCGTTCTGGATATACACGCGATCCTCGGCTTGCACGAACCATGTGTGCATCATGCCCGGATCGTTGCCTTCAATTAGTTTGTAGGCATACGCCGTGTTTCCTATTATCTTGAGAAAGTAAATCTTACCGCTGACTGATAATAGAAGTCCATCTGTGCTTTGGTAGTTTACCGCACGATACGCAAATGCACCTTGGAAGTTACCATTCTGAATATCGTTAACGATAGTCGATGGTTGGTCAGTGCCAGCTACGATTGAGATGTTACGTATGCTTGGACGAGTGCGGTTGATTCCCCCGCGAAACGTCCTATTAACTGACTCAGCTACATATGATGGAGGCAAGTATGATGGATGAGTATCTGCGTCTTGCGCTATGATACTTGTGAATCCATCAAAGACTGATCCATCTGCTGCCATTAGTTAAGAATGTCAGGCCAAGTGGCTTTAATTCCTGCTAAATCATCTGGAATCGGAGTCAAAGTAACATCGCGGAGTGCTTGTTTCTTAGTAGCAATTTCTTTTTGAAGGTCTGCATTGCCAGCTTCAACTGCTCTCATGAAAGCTACATCGAGCTTTTCAAGAAGAGGAGTTCTTGCAACACGAAATTTATCAAGATGAATAGCTTTCGCTTTTTCAATGTTGATTTTAGTTCCTGTAGCTTTGTCAAACTCGTATGCATTGAAGTAGTCATTATCAATGTCAACTGAATCAACGATTTTGTATTCTACTCCTTCTGGAACATCTTTGATTGCGTCATTAACATCTCCAGTAGGGATGACGATAGCGACTTGTCCGTTTGGTTGTGGGTAAGTGATAAGCATAAAATTAGTTTCCGAAGACTTGAACTGAAATTTGAGAACCATCAAGTGCATTTGCCGAATTTTCTTGAACAACAACTCTTAAACTTGATGTTGTTTTTACTATTGGATATGTATTTGTTGGCCCAAAACCGATAAAAACACCATTTATGGTATTTCCAGTAGCATCTGCACTTCCAGACCAAGAATAATTCGCATCAGCCATAGGCGTTGCAAAATTCACAGTATAATTACCAGTTCCATTCTTCGTAACGCTGGAAACATTGTAGCTAGAACGGATTGTTCCGGGCGATGTAGTCCCATTAAAATTCACCCATGCTTTGCAAATCTGATTCGCACTTGTCAGCGAAGTAGTGTCGTTAAAAGTAATTCCTGCGGATGTGATTTGTGTTGGCATAGGTTATCCTTCGTACATGATGTTAATTGTTCCAGCGTCAAATGTGTCTGTGCCGTTGACTGTGGTGATACGGATGCGGTCGAGTGTTCCACTTAATGTTTTTGATCCACCAGAATTCGTTGTTGCAACAGTTGGTGTTGGTGTTCCAGTAACTCCAAATTGCGACCATATATTTGAACTCATTGACGAGATTATTGACATTCCACTATATGCTTCAATTGATGCCGGATTTCTAACAAACATAAGTCCAGTAGAGTTTGCAGTTGTTGCAACTGTTGATGTAATTGTTGAGGCAGCACCCAAATATCCAGAATTTTCTATTCCTCCAGATGTTCCTAATTGAATTAAATATGGGCTATTTCCACTTGTGCTAACCCCATTAAACATGACAGTAATCCGCTTTGCCCAACTTGGAATACCAGTAAAGTCAACAGAAGTTCCAGATGCGGTTTGTGCAGTTGCAAGTGTCAGCGAACCTCCTTGAGTAAGTGAGCCAGTCACGTTGCCAGTCACGTTACCAACCAAGTTTCCTGTGATGCCACTCGTAGTAAATGTCGCAGATGTCGTTCCGTTTACTTTAACGTAGCCCTGCGCTAAAGACGCATCGTTTTGTAGTGTTAATGAAGTTGCCATAGGTTAAATTTCGTCTGCTGGTTCTGGAGTGTTTCCTTCTTCAAGCCATGCTTTAAACTCTGGATATTCTTCTGTGCAAGTCAAACGGCACAATCCATCGTCATCTATACGAGCAAAGATTTGAATATCTTGTTCATTAATTTTAGGTATAATTTTGTATATCATAATTCTGCACTCCATCCAAGCCATGCTCCAATTGTAACTACACTACTCGAAAGCATACTTCCTTGACCAACAGTTAATCCAGTCGTTATAAATCTAACTATTCCAACATTATTATTTGTTCCACTTGAAAATATAACAGGAACAAATGTGCAATTATTTGCAATAGATGTTACTACAGCGTAATCTCCAGCAATCCCAGTTTGATCTAAAGCCGTTGGTATTGCTCTCATTACAACAGGAAATTGAATTAATCCTAATGCTTCAGTTGTAGAAAGATTATAACTTGATCCTAATCTACCAGCAGCACCATTAGATACAATTCTATAATAATACCTCTGACACAACGCCAACTCTGTTCCAATAGGACGATTCTCAAACGGAGTGGCTACTGATCCTGCTTCAAGTTGGACTCCTGTGATGTAGAAGGTTGCGCCGTTTGTTCCAAGCACGTTTATTGTTCCTGTAGCTGATCTTTTATCTCCAGCAATCCATGATCCAGCAGCACCTGCAATATCTGGGCCAGTTCCTAATCCCCAAGCTATTCGCAATCCAATACCACTATTTGTAATCCATGTTCCAGTTGTATCACCAGAAATTGTTATAGTTTTTTGCTCCCATGTATTTGCAGCAGAAATTGAATAAGAAAAAGGATATGATCTATCAGATGCATTGTTTTGTAATGATCCTCCAAAAGTTCCAGTTAATGAACTGCGAACCCAAAACGATAATGTAACTGGAATAGCATTTGCAGTTCCCCAATTCAAATCAGAAACATTAAATCCTTCAATATTTTGAGATACTAAACACCTATTTTGTAATGTATTATTTGTATCACTAGAAGTTGAAGTTACAAGAACAGAATTGATAAAACCTGCTGGAGCATTAGAACTTTGTTGTATAGTAAATGAACCAAAATTAACTCTTTGTATTGTCCATCTATCTAATGTATAAGTGTTTTGATTTACTGTAAAAGAAGTGCTAGCCCCAGAATTCCTCTGGTCAATCGTCATTGCACCATTGATGATCTTATTCCGAAAAGCCAACGCGGGTCCGTTGACCAATGCTGGTGTCGTAATTCCTGTTGTTCCGTTAATTGTTACTGGCATAATTTTCTCCTATTAAACTACTGTCCATACTGATCCTGCTGGCACTGTCACAGTCACTCCTGCGTTGACTGTAACTGGCCCTGCGGTCAGTGCGTTTTTGTTTGATGTGATTGTGTAGCTACCTGTCACATTCTGATCGTTTTCGTAAAATACTGCGTTACCTACAGCACCTGTTGGTTGTCCGCTTCCTCCACCACCTCCGCCTCCAGCCAAGTTAATCGTTGTGGTCAACCATTGAGAACCAATGTTAGCCATCACGTTCAGAACTCCAGTAGCACCAGTGGCTGCTGTAGCTCCGTTGATGTATACAAAGTCTCCGTTTGATTTCCGTGCAACGAGTCCTACTGCTCCAGTAGCACCTTGCAGTTGTGGCAAACTAAATGGATTTGTCGCACTTCCATCTTTCCAGTTTACTAACGAAGTAGAATCATACTGCAATGCAGATACGTTAGTAGGTGGAGCGATTGTCTTTTTGCAAAAAGCAATATCCTCAACGACGACTTTATAGCCAGCATCCGTTGTCCCTAATGGATCACACACGTTGGCATCGTTAGCTTGGCACGGAGGATATGAATTGCAGCATCCCATATTTGTTTGAAAAGTAGTTTTATGTTGTTAAAGTGTCAAGGCTTTTTTACACCACAGTCCAGACACTTCCTGATGGTATCGTTACGATAACTCCAGACGCTACTGTGATAGGTCCGAAACTTCCAGCGTTCGTTGCTGATGGTATGGAATACGAGTAATTAACAGTCTGTCCGTTGTTCCAGAAAATTGCGTCTCCACCAGCACCAGTAGCTCCACCGCCACCAACGCCTGTAGCTCCAGCAGGGCCAGTCGCGCCTGTAGCACCATCGATACCAGTTGGTCCAGTAGCTCCCGCGCCTGTAGCTCCTTGTGGACCAGTAGCTCCTTGAATACCAACTGCACCATCAAGGTTAACTTCCCAAGGTGTCAAAGCAGTTCCGCTTCCAAGAGAGTCAGTAACATTTACAACGAGAACGCCAGTAGTAGGGCTATACGATACAACCTTACCATGCATATGTTGACCGATTGAGTAAGCTACAATTACGCTTTGCTCAATGCTATAATCAAGGTAAAGATCAGCAGTTGTTAAAGTGATAAGACCACTTGATACAATCGTAAGTGGAGTTGTGCTGGTTGTATGGTAGCGATCACCATCTAAACCTGCTGGTCCAGTTGGGCCTGCAACGCCTGTAGAACCTGTAACGCCAGTCGCTCCAGTCGCTCCAGTGCTTCCTTCTGGGCCTGTAGCCCCTGTAGGTCCACCGCTTGGCCCAGTTGCGCCTTGAGGACCAGTAGCACCAGTTGCACCTATGCCTGTTGAGCCTTGTCCACCAGTTAACCCAGTAGCTCCGCGAGGCCCGATCATACCAGTAGCACCAGTCGATCCATGAATTCCAAATCCAGTTGCTCCTGTCGCGCCCAAACTTCCAGTAGAACCTGTAGCTCCTTGTTCTCCAGCACCAGTCGCTCCTTGAGGTCCAGTTGCGCCAGTAGCTCCGCCCGGATCGCCTGTGTCACCCTTTGGTCCTGTAGCCCCAGTTCCACCTTCAATACCAGTAGAACCTTGTGGTCCAGTAGCTCCTGTTATTGAAACGCCCGTAGCTCCTGTAGCACCATCAAGACCAGCGATACCAGTAGCTCCTGTGCTGCCCGATCCTGTCGCGCCAGTTATGCCTGTTGCGCCTTGACTTCCTGTAGCTCCCTGTGGTCCAGTAGCCCCGGCATCAATCGCAGCTTGTTGCGCTACACGCGCCCAGTAAGCCGCACGATTAGCCAAGTCTCGCATTGCATTAATGCCCGGCCCACCACAATTTGAATCACAGTTTCCCATAGGAGTTATCGTTTACGATAAAGTTGAATTTTACGTTGTCAATTATTATTTCGCCTCAATTATCTCATAGTCATACGTGATATCTCCATCAGCGTATCCACTATTGAAAAATCTTATCCAATACGCACCAGTTGGTTTTGGTGGACCTCCGCGCTCAACGTGCCATCCACCATATCCATCTCGAAATTCTTCTTTGTATCCAGCGCCCTTAATGTGGGTTTGTCTAAACATTTCAATAGCGTTCCTATGTGACAATCTGATTCGTTCAATTGGAACTTGCCAAGAGTCGTGCGTGTGACCAGTAAAAACAAAGTCAGCATCTGCTACATATACAGCTTGTCTATTCGTTTGGATGACTCCGCGAGTTACTGGTCCACCACCGCCGCTTCCATGAAAATACCAAAGTTTAAATGCCTTCCTACAAGAGGTTGTTTTTCCATATTGGCCCTTTGATATAGAAAACTTAACAAATCCAGAGTATCCTCCGCGACGAGCGATCCCGCCAATAGAACGCAATCTTTCTGCAAGTCTTTCTGTTAGATCAGTTTCATGGTTCTTTTGAATTGCAGAATTTCCTGTAGCAAATACTTTACCATTGCGGCGTGCAATGAAATTTCCAGATGGAGTTGTAAGGCAATAAACCTTTCCTTCGTATGGGATTCTTTGCGCCTCTGTTGTTTTCATTGTGGTTTTAGCACGCTTCACAATGTTCAAGCACCAATACGAATCCACTCCATTTCTTTTGCGGCTTGAAAGCATTGCCCTATATCCACGGCACACAGCAATTGATTGCACGCTATCCAAAAGCTCTTTTACTCCATAAAGCATCATGGATGTGGCTTGATTCTTATGGCGCGATCCATCACCTAAAATTAGTTCTTCAAGAAACAAATCAAACTGGCGTTCTGAAAGCTTCCAAACCCAATCTGGAAGTTTCTTTTTTGTTTCCACTCCAAGATTCAAAGACTCCCAACTTTCCTTGGCTATTCTAAAATCGTGTTGTGGCAATGGCTTTTTCTTTAGTTCTACTCCGCAAATATGAGTGACGTTGCTTTCTTTTATACCATGTGAGAACTTGATTCCTAGAGATGTAAGAAGTTGCTCTATTCGTTCTATCATTTTCGGCTTTGATTGATAAATGCACAGCGTCCCAGTAGATAGACTTCCATCCGTTATTGCCCATGCCGCTAACCTTAGTTTATCATCTGAAATCTGATATTCTTCTTTTATGTCCTCTACTGCACAGGTTGGTATAATCAATGCCTGCCCTTTTCCGCTAAGATCGGATGCATACATCCACTTTAGATTGTTGTTTTTTTGCGAGTAATATGCAACGCGGTGATTTGGCGTTAGAAGCATATCAAGACCACGTCTTTCAATTTTAACAAGTTCTCCAGAGTATTCGTATTCGTGTGTTCTAATTGGCTTTATGAATAGCATTTCTGCTGTGATTGGATGCAGTTGAGCAACCTCCATGTCGGTTCTTACTTGCGCTATTGGAATGAATCCTTGTCTTGTTAATACCTCTGTTTTTGGATCAACGCACTCATGATTTCCTACGCCTCTAACAGTAAGAATACTTTTGTATGGTTCTAACCACTTTATTGCTGTATTAACAAGTGAATCCAAATAATTACCAGTAGCGTGTTCTGGTCTTAAATCTTTTTTGCTACTCCGCTTATCATACTTACCTTGCATCGCACAAAAAAAATCCCCTGCATCAATCACAGGGGCGTTCCTTTTCAAAGCTAAATCAAGGTGCTTTTTCATTTTTGATCTGTCACACTTCGGGTTGTCCCAATGTGCGTCAGTCTGTAAAAGAACCCATTGTTCATCTCCAACTTTTGGTAGAACAATATCTATTGAATGGACATTCCTGCTGTACTCTTTTAATGTCCACTTCGATTTATTTTTCATGCTTGGTTTACCAATAAGTATGGTATTGTTTTTTGTTTGTATCTATCCATTTCAGAATAGACTAAATTTATAAACCCATTCCATTGATCTGGGTAAATGGTCTGACATCCTTGTGACGATGTTGAATTGCGCGATCCTCTATGGATGTTAATTGCTACCCCCATCGAATCACCTTCGCCATCTCGCGTAACAGGGAGTTCTTCTTTTGCGTTAGCAGGTCGCAATGCTGGATAGCCGCCTCCGGGTTTAGAGATACCATGATTGCCCTTACGATACCTGTGAACGCCTGTTTTAAGAACCGCAATACCTTTCTTAAAAACCGATGGATCAGTATTGGCGTTGAAAGTAGCATGAACACTAGGAGATAATAATATAATCGCATCGTCGTAAATACCTCTTTGGTTTCCAGATGGTTGGAATGTTTCAGAGTAGTATCCACGAATCCCAACTAACGATACGCGATCTTCGATCCCCGCTTTGATTACCATCGCGAGGGTCTTCTCCTTTGCCTGTTGAGGTCTGGAGTTTGGAACGATCATCCTTTGCGGATTACGTTAATCAGTCCTACAAGTCCAAGTCCAGCTACGATAATCGACTCCTGCAATTCTGGGTTTACCTTAACGCCAAGTGCAGTTCCAAGCAAAATGAGTCCACGCCATGTGCTGTTTTCACTCAATTTTTCCAATACTAGTTCAAGTGTCTTTTTCATATTATATCCTTTCGGGTTTATTTTAACTTCGGGTTTTATTTTTTATACCCTTTCGGTTCTGGTAGTTCTTGGGGGAGAGTGTATGTGAAACGTCCGTATTGCGTCTCAATGCTGAATCCAAGCGATTGAGCGGCATTTGCGCATCCAGTCAAGAAGATAATGCCAAGCAATGCAAGCACGATTAGGATAAGCCCTACGACAATTTGTTTTGGTTTCATTTAGGTTTATTCCAGTTTCTGACAATCACGATAAGTGAACCTATACCAACCGCAATACCAACAATCAAGGAAATAATGCGCAACCATTGCTCAACCTCTGGAAGTAGTGAAATCCCGACAGAAGTTGCCGTAGCTAAAACTCCTGCCATGCCTGCGTTAAATGAGTGCGTGTCCATTATGAGTTGAGAATATTAAATCCATCTGTGATTGCTTCGTTAAATGTATATGGAGCAACAGGCCAATCTGATCTGCTAACTGGATTTGCCACATATTCAGCAAGGATGCTATTTGCCCATGCTCTTACTGCATCCATCAAGAATGATGCTTTGCCAGCTAAAACAAGTTGTCTTTCAACATCCGCAAAAGTTACGAGTTGCGTAGCGTCATATCCTTGATTTGTTAGCCATTGTTCTGCGGTATATAGCACGATTGAATTTGGATTTACAGGAAGCGTTGCGTAATCAATTTCGCTTTCAAGTTTAACAATCGTTCCATCTGGAGGTTGCCATGTCTGCAAGTTGCCATCCCAAAGGATAACATTATCCAACCATCCTCCTACTTTATCTAAAATGACATATCGTTGAACCATAAATTAGAAGTATGTTGTTACAATTACGATTCCTTGTCCGCCAGTTCCACCAGCACCAGAATTTCCAGCAGTATCAGTGGACGCACCGCCTCCTCCACCTCCGCCTCCATAGAGTCCACCATTTGCTCCAGAAAGCGCGTTTCCAGTAGTGGAAGCACTGCCGCCTCCACCACCTTGACCAAGTGCGGTGACAAGTCCGTGCGGAGTTGGGGATGTGTTGACTGCTGTGCCAAGGAGGTTTGTTGAGTTAATTGCGCCGCCATTTGAGGCGGGCCATAGCGTGTTCGCAGAATCAATCCCACCGCCACCACCCGCGCCAGAGACAAATGTTGCTGCGGCTGCGTTTACCGCAGCGGTTGTTGCCGCGCCTGCCCCGCCTGCCGTTCCAGAAAACTGCCCCGCGCCTGCTGTGCCACCATTTGCCGTGGCAACGAATCCACCAGTGCCGCCTCCACCTCCACGACCTCGAAAAATACCAAAAAGAGAATCTCCACCTGCTACGCCTGCACTTCCGTTTCCGCTGGCAGCAGTTACAGATGCTCCCCCTGCACCACCTGCGCCAACTATAACCGATACAGTTGCTCCTAAAGATGATGCGTCTAATGAAATAATGCTTGTTCCACCCCCTGCTCCACCGCCGCCACCACCACGCACTGATGCGGTTGCTCCTTTGCGTCCAGAACCACCACCACCACCACCACCGACAACTTGAACTACAACGGATTTTGCACCAACTGGTTTAGTCCAAGTTCCGCTTGCCAAGAATACTTGGACATCTGCGGTTGCCATGCCTCCT
>Ga0209668_10001134_pt1 | contig 11298 bp, 1 predicted proteins | sample FrelakmetPLP11PL_FD_187150 | JGI IMG/M metagenome (GOLD analysis project Ga0209668, IMG submission 187150) | Freshwater lake sediment microbial communities from the University of Notre Dame, USA, for methane emissions studies - PLP11 PL (SPAdes)... | ecosystem: Environmental > Aquatic >... | reverse complement strand
TTCGCCGACTCTGACTCTGACACCTACACCGTCGCAACGGCCACTCGCTTCTGCGACATCGTGACTGGATACCTCGCAGCTGCCACCGCCTCGATCGACTGCAACGACAGTGATGCAGCCATCAACCCGGGCGCGACGGAAATCTGCGATGCGGCGAACGTCGACGAGAACTGCAACAACCTTGCCGACAACGCCGACGCTGGCGCTGCTGACGCGGGCAAGAGCAACTTCTTTGCCGACTCTGACTCTGACACCTACACCGTCGCCGCGGCCACCCGCTTCTGCGACCTCGCCACTGGCTTCCGCGCAGCTGTCTCCGCCTCGATCGACTGCAACGACTCGGTCGCTGCGATCAACCCAGGCGCGACGGAAATCTGTGATGCAGCGAATGTCGACGAGAACTGCAACAACCTCGCTGACAACGCCGACATCGGCGCGACTGACGCGAGCAAGAGCAACTTCTTCGCTGACTCTGACTCTGACACCTACACCGTCGCAACGGCCACTCGCTTCTGCGACATCGTGACTGGATACCTCGCAACTGCCACCGCCTCGATCGACTGCAACGACTCGGTCGCTGCGATCAACCCGGGCGCGACGGAAATCTGCGACACCCTGAACGTCGACGAGAACTGCAACAACCTCGCCGACAACGCCGACGCTGGCGCTTCTGCTGCGAGCAAGAGCGACTTCTTCGCCGACTCTGACTCTGACACCTACACCGTCGCAACGGCCACTCGCTTCTGCGACATCGTGACTGGATACCTCGCAGCTGCCACCGCCTCGATCGACTGCAACGACAGCGATGCAGCCATCAACCCGGGCGCGGCGGAAATCTGCGACGGCATCGACAACAACTGCGTCAATGGAATTGACGACGGTGCGACCATCATCACCTACTACCGCGACAGCGACAACGACGGCTTTGGCAATCTGTCCGTGACCGACACGAGCTGCACGGGCATTGCCCCGATCGGATTCGTCTCGGCCTCGACCGACTGCAACGATGCCGATGCAACGGTTTACCCAGGCGCACTTGAACTCTGCGCCACCGCGACCGTCGACAACAACTGCAACCTCATCGTGACTGAAGTCGATGCCAACGCCGCTGACAAGGTCGACTTCTTCGTCGACGCCGACGGCGACGGTCACTCGACCCTCGTCAGCTCCAAGTTCTGCTCGGGCACGGTCAACGCTGGCTTCATCGCCATCGTCTCGAGCCCGATCGACTGCAACGACGGCAACGCGGCCATCAACCCGGCCGCAACGGAAATCTGCGACACCCTGAACGTCGACGAGAACTGCAACACCCTTGCCGACAACGCCGACGCGACTGCCGCCGACGCGGGCAAGAGCGACTTCTTCGCCGACTCTGACTCTGACACCTACACCGTCGCAACGGCCACCCGCTTCTGCGACATCGTGACTGGTTACCTCGCACTCGTCTCCGCCTCGATCGACTGCAACGACTCGGTCGCTGCGATCAACCCGGGCGCGACGGAAATCTGTGATGCAGCGAACGTCGACGAGAACTGCAACAACCTCGCCGACAACGCCGACATCGGCGCGACTGACGCGAGCAAGAGCGACTTCTTCGCCGACTCTGACTCTGACACCTACACCGTCGCAACGGCCACTCGCTTCTGCGACATCGTGACTGGCTACCTCGCAGCTGTCTCCGCCTCAATCGACTGCAACGACTCGGTCGCTGCGATCAACCCGGGCGCGACGGAAATCTGCGACACCCTGAACGTCGACGAGAACTGCAACAACCTCGCCGACAACGCCGACACCGGCGCTGCTGACGCGGGCAAGAGCAACTTCTTTGCCGACTCTGACTCTGACACCTACACCGTCGCAACGGCCACTCGCTTCTGCGACATCGTGACTGGCTACCTCGCAGCTGTCTCCGCCTCGATCGACTGCAACGACTCGGTCGCTGCGATCAACCCAGGCGCGACGGAAATCTGTGATGCAGCGAACGTCGACGAGAACTGCAACAACCTCGCTGACAACGCCGACATCGGCGCGACTGACGCGAGCAAGAGCAACTTCTTCGCTGACTCTGACTCCGACACCTACACCGTCGCAACGGCCACCCGCTACTGCGACATCGTGACCGGCTACCTCGCAACCGTCTCCGCCTCGATCGACTGCAACGACTCGGTCGCTGCGATCAACCCAGGCGCGACGGAAATCTGCGATGCGCTCGACACTGACGAGAACTGCAACGGCTTCGCTGACAACGCCGACAACGGCACTGCCATCGCAAGCAAGAGCGCGTTCTTCGCCGACGCCGACGCCGACACCTACACCGTTGCCGATCCTTCGCTCTTCTGCGATATCCCGGCGACGGGCTACCTCATCGTGAAGTCGGTGCTCGTTGACTGCAACGACACCAACAACACCGCCTACCCAGGCGCTGTGGAGAATTGCGCCAACGACGGCGTCGACAACAACTGCAACGGCGAGGCTCTCGCCGATGCCGAAGCGGCCGACAGCATCAGCTACTGCGGCGACATCGACGGCGACGGATTCGGTGCAGGACCGATCGTCAAGTGCTGCACCACGCTGGTTGGTCATGTGACCAACGGCACGGACTGCAACGATGCCGATGCGACGGTTTACCCGGGCGCAGTTGAAATCTGCGCCACCGCGACCGTTGACAACAACTGCAACCTCGACGCGACTGAAGTCGATGCCAACGCCGCCGACAAGGTCGACTTCTTCGTCGACGCCGACGGCGACGGTCACTCGACCATCGCCACCGCCAAGTTCTGCACGGCAACGAGCAACGCCGGCTACATCGCCGTCGTCTCGAGCCCGATCGACTGCAACGACAGCGATGCAGCCATCAACCCAGGCGCGACGGAAATCTGCGATGCGGCGAACGTCGACGAGAACTGCAACAACCTCGCCGACAACGCCGACTCCGGCGCTTCCGACGCGAGCAAGAGCAACTTCTTCGCCGACGCTGACAACGACACCTACACCGTCGCAACGGCCACCCTTTACTGCGACATCGTGACTGGCTACATCGCAACCGTCTCCGCCTTGATCGACTGCAACGACTCGGTCGCTGCGATCAACCCGGCCGCGACGGAAATCTGCGATGCAGCGAATGTCGACGAGAACTGCAACGAGCTCGCTGACAACGCCGACGCAGGCGCTTCCGACGCGAGCAAGAGCAAATTCTTTGCCGACTCTGACTTTGACACCTACACCGTCGCAACCGCCACCCGCTTCTGCGACATCGTGACTGGCTACCTCGCAACCGTCACCACCTCGATCGACTGCAACGACTCGGTCGCTGCGATCAACCCAGGCGCGGCGGAAATCTGCGATGCAGCGAATGTCGACGAGAACTGCAACGAACTCGCTGACAACGCCGACATTGGCGCGACTGACGCGAGCAAGAGCGACTTCTTCGCCGACTCTGACTCTGACACCTACACCGTCGCAACGGCCACTCGCTTCTGCGACATCGTGACTGGATACCTCGCAGCTGCCACCGCCTCGATCGACTGCAACGACAGCGATGCAGCCATCAACCCGGGCGCGGCGGAAATCTGCGACGGCATCGACAACAACTGCGTCAATGGAATTGACGACGGTGCGACCATCATCACCTACTACCGCGACAGCGACAACGACGGCTTTGGCAATCTGTCCGTGACCGACACGAGCTGCACGGGCATTGCCCCGATCGGATTCGTCTCGGCCTCGACCGACTGCAACGATGCCGATGCAACGGTTTACCCAGGCGCACTTGAACTCTGCGCCACCGCGACCGTCGACAACAACTGCAACCTCATCGTGACTGAAGTCGATGCCAACGCCGCTGACAAGGTCGACTTCTTCGTCGACGCCGACGGCGACGGTCACTCGACCCTCGTCAGCTCCAAGTTCTGCTCGGGCACGGTCAACGCTGGCTTCATCGCCATCGTCTCGAGCCCGATCGACTGCAACGACGGCAACGCGGCCATCAACCCGGCCGCAACGGAAATCTGCGACACCCTGAACGTCGACGAGAACTGCAACACCCTTGCCGACAACGCCGACGCGACTGCCGCCGACGCGGGCAAGAGCGACTTCTTCGCCGACTCTGACTCTGACACCTACACCGTCGCAACGGCCACCCGCTTCTGCGACATCGTGACTGGTTACCTCGCACTCGTCTCCGCCTCGATCGACTGCAACGACTCGGTCGCTGCGATCAACCCGGGCGCGACGGAAATCTGTGATGCAGCGAACGTCGACGAGAACTGCAACAACCTCGCCGACAACGCCGACATCGGCGCGACTGACGCGAGCAAGAGCGACTTCTTCGCCGACTCTGACTCTGACACCTACACCGTCGCAACGGCCACTCGCTTCTGCGACATCGTGACTGGCTACCTCGCAGCTGTCTCCGCCTCAATCGACTGCAACGACTCGGTCGCTGCGATCAACCCGGGCGCGACGGAAATCTGCGACACCCTGAACGTCGACGAGAACTGCAACAACCTCGCCGACAACGCCGACACCGGCGCTGCTGACGCGGGCAAGAGCAACTTCTTTGCCGACTCTGACTCTGACACCTACACCGTCGCAACGGCCACTCGCTTCTGCGACATCGTGACTGGCTACCTCGCAGCTGTCTCCGCCTCGATCGACTGCAACGACTCGGTCGCTGCGATCAACCCAGGCGCGACGGAAATCTGTGATGCAGCGAACGTCGACGAGAACTGCAACAACCTCGCTGACAACGCCGACATCGGCGCGACTGACGCGAGCAAGAGCAACTTCTTCGCTGACTCTGACTCCGACACCTACACCGTCGCAACGGCCACCCGCTACTGCGACATCGTGACCGGCTACCTCGCAACCGTCTCCGCCTCGATCGACTGCAACGACTCGGTCGCTGCGATCAACCCAGGCGCGACGGAAATCTGCGATGCGCTCGACACTGACGAGAACTGCAACGGCTTCGCTGACAACGCCGACAACGGCACTGCCATCGCAAGCAAGAGCGCGTTCTTCGCCGACGCCGACGCCGACACCTACACCGTTGCCGATCCTTCGCTCTTCTGCGATATCCCGGCGACGGGCTACCTCATCGTGAAGTCGGTGCTCGTTGACTGCAACGACACCAACAACACCGCCTACCCAGGCGCTGTGGAGAATTGCGCCAACGACGGCGTCGACAACAACTGCAACGGCGAGGCTCTCGCCGATGCCGAAGCGGCCGACAGCATCAGCTACTGCGGCGACATCGACGGCGACGGATTCGGTGCAGGACCGATCGTCAAGTGCTGCACCACGCTGGTTGGTCATGTGACCAACGGCACGGACTGCAACGATGCCGATGCGACGGTTTACCCGGGCGCAGTTGAGAACTGCGCCAACGTGACCATCGACAACAACTGCAACGGTTCGAGCGCCGAGTCTGAGGCGATCGATCTCATCACCTTCTTCGCTGACACCGACGGCGACGGTTCCGGCGACTCCGCCGTGACCGCGCTCGCATGCTCGGCTCCCACTGGTTACGCCGTGGTCGCCGGCGACGGCTGCCCGAATGATGCAAACAAGACTGCTCCTGGCATCTGCGGCTGCGGTACGACCGACGCCGACGACGACAACGACGGACTTGCCTCCTGCATCGACAACTGCCCATCGGTCGCCAACGCCGATCAGGCCAACTGCGACAGCGACACTCTTGGTAATGCTTGCGACCTTGACGACGACAACGACGGCGCGTTCGACATCAACGACGCGTTCGCCTGCAACGCCGCCAAGAGCAAACTCGACTCGACCTTCACGACTGCGCAGATCAGCGCATTCCTGACCACCGCATCGGCCGCCACGGTCGACGCGACGGGCATGTCGATCGAGCAGCTTGGTGCGATTGCCGACGGTGCCTCGAGCATCGCCGCCAACGGCATCAGTGGAACCTTCACCGTGAACAGCGCGCTCACCAGCGCGCGGATCTCGGCGATTCTTGGCAAGGTCCAGCCGACCGGTGGCGTGGGCGGCGGAATCGTGACCGTGGACGCAACCAACATGACCAACGCTCAACTCGGTGCGGTCGCGGCGAACATCGCCTCGGTCACCACCGTGGAGAATGTCTCGATCACCGCGAGCCTCAACGCCAGCACGATCGCGGCACTCGTCTCGAAGACTCCAGCCGGTGAGGCTGCGGTCAACGCGACGGGCATGTCGGCCGCGCAACTCATTGCTTCTATCTCGGGTCCGACGACCGTGACCATCACTGGCACGGTGTCGATCACCTCGGCGCTGACTGCAGCGCAGATTGCAGAAATCACTGGCAGCATCGCGCCTGGTACCACTGTGAATGTCGACACCTTGGGCATGAGCGCCGCTCAGCAGGCTGCGCTTCTCAATGCGACCTCCATCATTGTCGACAGCGACGCGGCAGTCTCGAACGGTGGCACCTTCACGGTGTACATCGACCTCGCGAGCATGCCGGTCAGGGCTGTCGGTATCCAGGCACGCGTGATGTTCGATCCGGCGATTCTCGAGTTCGTGCCGCCAGTGGCGGACCCGGACACGGGCGTCTACACCGGCATCGGTGGCCTCGACTTCCCAGCGGAAATCTTCCTTGTCGCTCGTGCGAACTCGGTCGACTTCTCAACGGGCGTTGACTTCATCAACGGCACCGGACAGGGCATTCTCGGTGGCAATGTCGCGCGGCTGACCTTCCGTGCAATCGCACCGGTCTGCGGCGCAAGCGACCTGGTCTGGCTCGCGAGCTCGGGCTTCAACACCCGCATCTCGTCGGAAGCTCCGACCGACGGCGCATCGGTGGCCATCCCCTTCTCGATGGTGAATCTCGCCAACATCTCGGCGCTCAACCTCGTCGAGTTTGCGGGAGTTCCTGTGAGCGACTCGGCGGCTGCGACTGATGCGGGCACGCTCCTCGGAGCAGCCTTCACTTCGCCGACGGTCACCGCGTCGAACAACTGCGGATCGCTAGCGGTCACCACGACCATCAGCTACCCCGCAGATTCGGGCATCGCGAGCGGCAGCATCTGGCCGTCACACTTCCCGATCGGCGTCAGCACCGTGACTTGGTCGGCAATCGATGCCCACGGAGTTACGAGCAGCCTGTCGCGCACCTACACCGTGTTCAACTACCAGCTTGCAACCATCGATGTGAATCTCGTCGGCGGCGTGAACGCGAACCTCTCGTACACGCTTCCAATCCGAGTTCGTCTGAGCACTGGCCTCGTCCTGACTACCAATGTCGCCTTCACCGGCAACAACGGCGCCGTGACTGATATCCAGATTCCTGTCCGCACTGATTACTCGTGCATCAGCGTCAAGGACGCCACCCACACGGTCAGCGCGGCACAGACCCTTCAGGTCACGGGCACGAAGTACACGACGAGCGCGCCGTTTGGCCTGGTGGCCGGCGACTCGAACGACGACAACCTCGTGGACATCCTTGACTTCGGTACCTTCGTCTCTGACCGCGGAACGGGCAAGACCGCCCAGAGCCGCAGCAACTTCGACCGCAACCTCTTTGTGAACAACGGCGACTTCAGCTTCATATCGCTCAACTTCCTCCGCACGGGTGACCTCTGCGGTGGTGGCTACACGGGCAACGCTCCGATCGAGCGCGTGTCGGTGAAGGATCTCCGTCGTGCCGGTCTCGGCCACATGGCCGCTGCCGACATCAACAACGACGGTTGGGTTGATGTCTCCGACATGGCGTTGGCCATGCAGGGCATCTACCGCCGCGATGTGCCAACCACGCTCAACGCGGCTGATGAAGTGCAGACCACGCGCTGGTGATCGATGGGGTACTGAGATACGCCAGATCGAAACCATTCATGACTGACTTCGGGCTCGCGGCATACGCCGCGGGCCCGCTTTCTTTTTATTGGTTCGACCCCAACACCGCAGAGAGCACCCGCGCTATTTGTGCGGGCATGACCAAGAAATAATGGGTGCTCGACGGCATCTTCCGTTTGTAACACGATCGCTTTACAAACTTCCTTCTTCAGAGGCACGCGCGTTCGCTTCCTCCGTAAGTCGATGCATAGTTTGACGATGCGCTGACTCGGAGTCGTCACCGACCGGCGTGTTACAGAGGTTCAAATATGTATCGCGAAATCAACTTGGTCCGGGGCGTTGAGTCCATCGCTGTTTTTGCCATGGCAATCGGAGCGTTCGCGTTCCCTGTGCTTGCTCAAGATGAGTGCACAAGCGCCGTAGTTGTACAGACAGCGGTTCCGGTGGCATACAGCACCATCAACGCAACGCCGAGCGCTGGGCGCCCGACTGATGAACTCTGCCCGGGGACCTCCCTGTCGTGGCTCAACTCGAACGATGTTTGGTTCAAGTACACCGCGCCTGAGAACGGCATCGCTCGCTTCAGCACCTGCGACCCCGCCAGCTACGACACCTCGATGGCGATGTACACGGGTTCGTGCGACAACCTCATCTTGATCGCCTGCAACGGCGACATCAACGATTCGACGGGCTGTCAGGATAACTCTGCTGCGATCAACAACTTTGTGGTGACCGCGGGAACGACCTACTACATCCGCATCGGCGGCTTTGAAGGCGCTGTTGGTTCTGGAACTTTCACCGTCACTTACTCGCGCGTCGCCGCTTGGGGCTCCAACCTCAACGGTCAGTGTCGCGTTCCGCAGACGATCGGAATGGTGACCAAGCTCGCTGCCGGTGGCGACCATGTTGTGGCCCTGAACGCCGACAACCAGGTGAGCGCGTGGGGAGCAAATCAGTTCACGCAGGCCACGGTTCCTTCGAACGTTGGAAGCGCCATCGGGGTTGCTGCAGGCAGCGCGCACTCTCTGGCCATCCGCGCCAACGGAACCGTCGCGGCATGGGGACGCAATTCCTCCGGCCAATGCAATGTTCCCGCAACACTGACCGACGCCATCTCGATTGCGGGCGGCGCCAACCACTCCGTCGCAGCGCGCGCTACTGGCGCCGTGCTTGCTTGGGGATCGAACCTGTTTCAGCAGTCCACTATTCCCGTTGGTCTTACCGGCGTTGTGCAGGTGGCCGCGGGCGATATTCACAGCATGGCGCTCCGCTCCAACGGCGCAGTCACCTGTTGGGGATCAAACAACAACGGACAGTCCACTGTTCCTGTCTCTCTGGGCAGCGCGGTGGATATCGCCGCGGGCTCGATTCACAGCCTCGCAATCCGCACCAACGGCACCGTGTTCGCGTGGGGAAGCAACGACTTCGGTCAGACGAGCGTGCCCTCAACCCTGGCCAATGTGACCGACGTTTCGGCCGGCCGCTTTCACTCGCTCGCATTGCGCAGCGACGGAATTGTCGTGGCTTGGGGCTACGACGCCAACGATCAGGTAACCCTGCCCGCGCAGATGGGAACATTCTCGCGCGTTGTCGCCGGTGGCTTCTTCTCGCTCGCTCTCCGCGACGCTTGCCCGACCGATCCCAACAAGGTCGAGGCCGGACCGTGCGGCTGTGGTGTTGTCGAAAGCGACAGCGACGGCGACGGCGTGCTGGACTGCAACGACCTCTGCCCTTCCGATCCGAATAAGACTGCGCCCGGCCAGTGCGGCTGCGGCTCGCCCGACATCGACAGCGATTCCGACGGTGTGGCCGACTGCGTCGACCAGTGCCCGAGCGATCCCAGTAAGTCTGCGCCCGGCCAGTGCGGCTGCGGATTCGCTGACACCGACACTGATGGCGATTCAACCGCTGACTGCGTCGACTTGTGCCCGAACCTTGCCGCGTTGACCGCGCCCGCGACCTACTACGCCGATGCGGATCTCGACGGCTTCGGCGCGCTGCTGAACACCATCGATGTCTGCGCGATCACCGCGCCGGCCGGCTTTGTCGCCAACTCGCTCGACTGCAACGATGGTGCCAAGATGTACGCCGACGCCGACGCCGACGGCTTCGGCGCCGGTGCGCCTGTGGCCTGCAACGGCGTCGCGCTGAACACCGATTGCAACGACCTCGTCGCCTCGATCAACCCGAGCGCGATCGAAGACTGCTCCAACCTCGCCGTCGACAATAACTGCAACCTCATCGCCACCGATGCGGAAGCGGTCGACAGCATTGATTACTTCATCGACACCGACAGCGACGGCTTCGGCGCCGGCATCGCGACCAAGTCGTGCTCGCCGATCGTCGGCAGCGTGACCAACTCGACCGACTGCAACAACGACGCCAAGATGTACGCCGACGCCGACGCCGACGGCTTCGGCGCGGGCGCGATGATCGCCTGCAACGGTGTCGCCTCGAGCACCGACTGCGACGACAGCTCGAACACCATCCACCCAGGCGCGCTTGAGAATTGCGCCAACATCGCCGTCGACAACAACTGCGATCTCATCACGACCGAAGCGGAAGCGATCGATAGCGTCAGCTACTTCGTCGACAGCGACAACGACAGCTTCGGCGCCGGTCTCGCGACCAAGTCGTGCTCGCCGATCGTCGGCAGCGTGACCAACTCGACCGACTGCGACGACCTCGTCGCCTCGATCAACCCGAGCGCGATCGAAGACTGCTCCAACCTGGCCATCGACAACAACTGCAACCTCATCGCCACCGACGAGGAAGCGGTCGACAGCATCGCGTACTTCGTCGACAGCGACAACGACGGCTTCGGCGCCGGCATCGCGACCAAGTCGTGCTCGCCGATCGCTGATCGCGTGACCAACTCGACTGACTGCGACGACGCATCCATCGTCTTCGCCGACCTCGACCTCGATACCTTCGGCTCGACCACCATGGTCGCGTGCAACGGTGTGGAGACCAACGACGACTGCAACGACGGTTCGGCCGCTATCCACCCAGGCGCGCTTGAGAATTGCGCCAACATCGCCGTCGACAACAACTGCGACCAGATTGTTGCCGACGCGGAAGCGGTCGACAGCGTCGACTACTTCTTCGACATCGACAACGACGGCTTCGGCGCTGGCATCGCGACCAAGTCGTGCTCGCCGATGGCTGGACATGTGACCAGTAGCACCGACTGCGACGACACCGTCGCCTCGGTCAACCCGAGCGCGATCGAAGATTGCGCCAACATCGCCATCGACAACAACTGCAACCTCATCGTCACCGACGAAGAAGCGGTCGACAGCATCGCGTACTTCGTCGACAGCGACAACGACAGCTTCGGCGCTGGTCTCGCGACCAAGTCGTGCTCGCCGATCGCCGGCAGCGTGACCAACTCGACCGACTGCGATGACGCATCCGTCATCTTCGCCGACGTCGACCTCGACACCTTCGGCTCGACCACCATGGTCGCGTGCAACGGTGTCGCCTCGAGCACTGACTGCG